>Ga0163109_10002861_pt1 | contig 13259 bp, 6 predicted proteins | sample CRUFie1St13metaG_FD_108704 | JGI IMG/M metagenome (GOLD analysis project Ga0163109, IMG submission 108704) | Marine microbial communities from the Costa Rica Dome - CRUD Field 142mm St13 metaG | ecosystem: Environmental > Aquatic > Marine > Oceanic > Photic zone | place: Costa Rica: the Eastern... | reverse complement strand
CGTCGAGGTAAAGGATGTTCGAACCGGTGCTGTGGCGTTCGGCGGCAATTCGGCGGTCCGTACTCAATCGTTTGCCATTTGCGCCGTAAGGAAGATGGCTGGAGCGCCAGACATCATTCAGTACCGTCTGCGGATCGCGCAATCCGGTGACAATCGGTCGCCAAGTGTCATGTTCGTTGTCCAACAGATAGGCCGAGTCGGACGGCTGCGAAAACGAGGTCACCTTGCTCATGCCAAGCTGCTCGTAACCGACGTTGTCCTTCGCCAACCTGAAATCCCATGCGTTCACAACTTAGGTCACAACCTGCCGCTTGTTAGGGGTATTTTTCGGGATGGGATAGCTAGGACACATGAAAATCTTGATGTTGCGATAATCCTTCTCCGTCCCTCCCTCGGGAACGTAAGGCATGAACTCCAGCCACCAGCGGGGTGAATTCCCGGCCGTGCCGCGTGGGATCATGTCGTCGTTTTCGTCAGCAAACATCAGCATGGCCAAGCCGACCTGCTTCAGGTCATTGAGGCAAATCGTCGCTTGGCCCTTCTGCTTGGCCTTGGCCAGGGCTGGCAGCAACAAGCCGGCAAGGATGGCAATGATCGCAATGACCACCAACAGTTCAATAAGCGTAAAGGCAGCGCTTGGTTTTCGATGTGTAAAGGCCACAAACCTTAATAAATCTTTATTTTAAAACTACTTTATTTTCAAAATTGGAATAACTCTCGTCTTTCTTAAAAAATACTAAAGGGTGAAGTCACCAGCACACCCTTATCGATGAAATACAAGAGGGTATATAACATATGATATAAATAATATATTGACTGTGCGAAAAATATCATCTTGGGGGATTAATCTCCGACTATAGGTAGTAACTTAGATAAGTGGTTATCGTTCATCATTATAAATTAGCCTATAGTATTTGATATTATTCTTATCTACTTTATGCGTAAAATAACCATCTTCTTTTTTGATAAATTGCTTTTCGATGGTTTTCCAATCCTCAATATTATCATCTGAGAATTGCAGTTCTGGTGTAACCCCTTCATAATTATCCCAACTTATGATTAAGTCGCTATTAATATCTTTATATACATATAACTCTTGAAGTATTGATTTATTTTCAGATTTTTCGAGATACGAAAGATATTCACTATCATCAACTTCTTGATTATCATCTTCCACGATCACATGATAAGCTCTAACATCACTAAAATTTCCATTAATATCATTAGCTTCAGCCATTAATAGAAACGATTGATCAGGTTCGTCCATATGACCAGAAAAAGTATTAAATTCAAAATATATACCCCCTGCACCATCTTCTGGTACGGTCATTGAATAATCTTCAAAAATGAAGTACTCCCACTCAACATAGTTACCCTCTTTATCAAATTTATATGAGGTATAAACAGGTATGAGTTTACCGCCAGCTTCCAATTCAATATCGGAATCTGCAAAAGCTTCATTTTCCCCATCGCCAGTGACCTCCATTATTGAAATCAATTGCCCAAACCCACCTTCGTCGTACTCAACAATAAAAATAATTTCGTAGAATTCATCTGTATCAGGTGGAAAATAATCAAAATGGCTCATAAATATATTATTATTTTCATTGAAAGAGAATGACGGTATTACAAATGGATCGTCGCCACTACTAATAGTATCTTCTGTGAGCATTGTCGGCACAGTCCCAGGCCACCAATAATTATACTGCCCTTCACCTTCAGTTTTAAATCTACCAGTTTCAGTAATAACATCATATTCAATAAAATCCGGATCTGAAGTATCTTCGTAAGCTAAAGTAAAAGTAAATTGATCAACATCTTTTCCCCAACATACTATGTCTAAAACTGCCGGGTCTGAGAGTGTAGCTTTCTGAATAAGTTCAACTGGTTCTCCAAAAAATGCTTCAAATTGTGAAGAATAGGAACCTGAATAAATATATGGTGCAATATTATCTTCAATAACTTTATTTTCTCCATGTATAAAATTACTCCAATGGGGAATATCTTTCGACATATTAATTTTTTTATATATATCACTGTATAAATTATTCCATTTTTCCATATTATATGGATAAGCAATTGATAGACCCTTAGCGTTTTGTTTTTCTGTGCCTAATGACTTACCTATTATTAAATCATCTATACTAGACAACAATTTTTTTGAAATATTTAAAAATTCAATATTTAGGTCAGAAGTCAATATCCTTTCAAGAAAATCGCCTAGATCAATATAGTTTGTGTACTTTTTTTTCTCGCTCCTACTATTTAATGAGTAACTAGTAGACTTAAGTCTATGGATAGTTATTTGATCAATTTCTGATTGATTAAGATTTTTCAAACGATTCGAAAAATTTTCAAATTCATTGATAAAATTTGAATAGAACTTAGTATTATATGCAACATGCGTTTTTAAAAATTTATCGAGTCCGTCATTATGGTGAAAGTCCCAAAATTCGACTTCTTTTTTTGCAAATTCAAATATATCAATATCAGGATTGTTTTTTAAATAATTAAAAGATTTATCATAATCCCAACCTCCTCCATAATCTAATTCAGGGCAAGCGAAGTATACTTTACACAATTCGTGAAAATCATATAATACTTCGACACCTCCCATTAGACATGAATCAAATGAAATAAATTCAAGTTTATCAATTTTGTTTTTAATTAAAGATGTTTTAATTGAATTTTTTATATCATTTGTGGTAAGGCCATAATTATATTCCTTTTTATTGTTTTGTGTGTCACCACCAAAACCTACAAATTGACCACCATGATTCCATAAGATTAATCCATATCTATCAGCAGGGTATTTACTCACAGTCCAATTGATAAAGTCAGTTAATATCTGAGGATCGTCCATATTCAGTTCCTCAGGTAAACTTTCTACGATGGTTGATTTAAATTTTTTCCCTGTATTTTTATTAATCAATATTCTTTTGACGCCATCAAATTTCTTTGGATCAATATTATACTTAATTTTCCACAAATTTTTTGTTCTATGTTTTGTGTTTACATCAACTTGATTTATAATTCTAAAATTTTCATCGCTTCCTACTTTTTGCATTTCTAACATATCTGTAATATATTTTAAAGATAAGTTATGATCTGCATGTCCATAATTCATTATAGTCCAAGTTGATGCATGTATTGTAATATTGACCAACCAAAATAAAGTTAGCGCAATTAGATATTTATTAATGTTATTTTTCATGTTGTAAAAACAGTATTTGATTTCCATTAACAGCCCATGAATCTGTTATCTTACTCGGTATCTTAAAATTATTTAAGTAACTTATATTATTTTCATATACCCTATTATTAATTTTAAAATTCATGGAACCTAACACTATCTTATAATCATTTTCCAATTTATTTTCTATTAACGCAATTCTCGCCCATCTAGCCATTTGAAATGGTATTGCTAGTGAATTATAATCACCATTATCATTAAATTTATGGATCATTACAGATTGTTCAGGATGATTTCTAAAATCGGCAAAATATGAAACGCTTATCAGGTCATCATGATTTCGAAAATGATTATTTACAATTTTAAAATCCAAAACACCATGAACTGGAATAAATTTTAACTCTACTAACTTATCATTAAAAACATATTTACGTAACCCATGATACTTTCTTGGATAAGATTGAAATTCTGTAGTATCGCCATTAGCTAGATAAATAATAGAATCACTCTTAAACTTATCTTTATTTATTTCAATGCCTGTAAAGCCCCAACCAGGATGCTTTTTCAAAATTATTTTCTCTTTAATCATAGATGAGACGTCTAAATGCAATAGCATTTCATGTTCTTGAGCAAATAAAATAAATATATCTAACCTATTATTGTCTTGAACAATTTCAGCGTCAATAGCACCACTTATATTTTTATGCCATATAATAGTGTTATTTTTCCGAAGTTGTGCTTTTCCCATTTTATTTCCATACTCTAGAAGCAATTCGTACTTGTTCGAATTAATATAAACTACTTTATAATATGTTGGTCTATTTAAATTTGGATATTTAACTTGGTAATCATACTTTTCATTTATATAACCTATTTCACATAATTCAGAATCTATGGGGTTTAGTGAATTATTAGAACAAACAAAAATTTCATCATTATATCTATTTATATGAGTTGGAATTTTTCCAATTTTAACTTCTTTATAATATATTCCATTTAAATCAAATATTTTTATACTCTTCTTGTCAACATCTCCTATTAATATACTTTTATCTTTATCATCATAGAATATTGCAGAACTTTCTATATCATTAATTTTATTTACAATATTAAATTTATTATATTTCGTTGTTCCTTTTATCTTCTTTTCTGAATAATTAATACTATTTTTTAAATAATATTTTTTAATCTTTTCCCATTTATCTGTAATTTCCTTCTTTTTATCTGAAGAATAATTTTGAAGATTTTTTAGGCCTAATATATGTTCTAAATATGGAAACGCTCCATATTCCCAATCTTCCTTGTACATAATTTCAGGATTGGGAAACAAATGACAAGAACTGCATAAATTCTTTGCGATTTCATTATTATTATTACAATATGCATTGGTGATGATGCATAAATTTATAAAGATAATGAAATTAATTTTAGACATTAAATTTGGTAATGTTTCGAATTCGTAATTTTGATATATTGTCTAATATTTTTGTTTTGAATTTCAACTTTATCAACATTATGACTTGGAATTATTATTGATCTTTCACATTCAGATCTAAAATTTCGACGATTAGTTATTTCGTGTACAGCTCCCTTTTTCCCGTTAGTATAAATTAGACGAATTGATGTCCCGAACATTTGGAGATCATCTTTAATAAAACTGAATTTAATAGTTTTATTTTTACTTTCATTATTAAATGAATAATAATTTCCATTATAATTCCCAAGGCAAAGATCTGGCACAAAATCGTCATTATAATCAAAATAGGATATGGTTCTTGAATTATTATTTCCAATATTTATCTCACCTGCGGAATATCCTGATTCATCCTGATATAATATTAGCAAAGGAATATTAGATTTAATTTCATTTTCTTCAGTATTTTCAAAACTGTTTCTTGTGAAAATAATATCGAGATATCCATTTAAATCGTAGTCTATACTTAACATACCAATGTTACTATAGAAATTTACTTGTGACGGCAGTTCCTCTATTTTGAATTTATTTCCATTATTTACAAGAAGTACTGTTGATTGGGTGTCGTATTCAACATTATAACTATCTTTTATGATATTGTGAAAATTTTCTTCGAAATCATCATTATTTTTATATAATATTTTCAATATAGGATTTATATTCGAATAAAAATCTAAATGTTCTAGTGGTCTTACTTTATTGTTAATATTAACTCCTCTGTAAAGATAAGAATTCGAATTTGATAAAAATAAATTAACTTTTTCGTATTTACTATATTGCGTATTAGAACCTTCATTGCTAATGATAATATCAATATCACCATCAGAATTATAATCAGTTATTGCAACACTCTTCCAATTCCCTATTAACTCAGGGATATTGAAAAGTTTATTATTTAAAATAAATTTACTTTTTGTATATGTATAAATATTTATCTTATCAGCTTCATTTGCAAATATTACTTCATAATTACCATCTCTATTAATATCACTAACTCTAATATCATTAACAGCTATATTTTTAAAAATATTATTATTCAATAATTTGTTGAAACGCATATCAGTAAAATTATATTCGATGAATTCTGAGCCATACCCTTTTGGATACTTACCAAGAATAAAATTTCCTCCTAAAATTAACTCTATAGAATCATCATTCTTGTATATCCAGCTGAAACAATTAAATCCCTTTTTAAGTAATATTTCATTGATTTTTTCATAAATAATTCCATTGTTTTGATAGCAAGTTAATTTTGAATTTTGATTTTCATTCACATAATCAATATTCTCACTTAATACAAATAAATAATCTTTATTTTGATACTTTAGAGTGAAACTATCCTTTAATGTGAATTTGTTATCATCTATTTGGTAGGCATATACTTGATCGCTTGTAGCTAATTTATTATTTTTTGAATATAGGATTTTTGAATTGATAGAATTAATAATTGGCTCAGATAAGTAAACTTTTTTTCCTATATTTTTCTGGAATATTTCAGTATTTATTTTGTTTGGATTATGATTACCAAATATTCTTTTAGCTTTTTCGTTTTCAATTAACTCAAAAATATTATTTTTTTCATAAAAATCATTATCCTTAAACGTATAAATATTGTTAGGATTAATATTTAAATATTTTGACTGTTTACTACCTAAATTTACCTCTAATATATTAGTCTTGCAATTTAGATCATAACTAAAGGTCACACTATATTCATCGGATGAACAATATCTGGCGCCAGATCTTATCTGTTTTGTTTGTGTCTTGTTATCTTGGGAGAATTTGATAACTGCTCCAATACCATATGTATTACCGCGTGATAGCCTAACTTTTACTCTTATTCTTGTTTTTGAACATATATTGTTATATATAGAAGCATTACTATCACATATTTTCACTTCTGGGAGTGATGTACCAAGAACTTCCCCTTTTTGTATATATAATCCGAAGTTATTAACTATTACATCTTCATCACCATCATTATCTAAGTCAGCAAGGCACGCGCCATGAGAAATACCTTTTTTATTGAAATTCCATTGATTAGAATTATTAACAAATTTAGAATTTCCAATATTCATAAATGCATAATTACTATCACTTTTGACATATTTTTTATCGAATATACGATTATCAAAATATGTGATATTACTGCTTTTTGATTCCTCTTGTGTTTTATTTAAGTTTATATTTTCCAAATCATAACCAAAGCCATTGGTTATTAGCAAATCTTGTAAACCGTCAAGATTTACATCAATAAACATTGGTGTCCATGACCAATCTGAACTATCAACACCCGAGTATTGACTGATTTCATCATAACTATTTACTGTATTAGCTTGAAATAGCATATTTCGATTATTTTCATATCCACTTATTTCATCGTTATTTGTATATTCTGGAAGATGTTTTAATTGTTCTTTTCTACTATTAAAATTTCGGTTTAGCATATCTACAACGAATATATCCATTAAAGTGTCGTTATTAATATCTGCAACATCCACACCCATGGAAAACATCGGACTTACATAATTGATGATTTCATTTTTGAGATCTAATTTTTTTGTTCTATTATTATATAAGAATAAATAATCACTCCCGTCTAAATCATTACAGACATATAAATCATCATGGTAATCTCCATTTAAATCTGCAAAGATACATCCTAAGCCCCAATTTTTGCCCTTTCTATAAAAATCATTTTCTTCATTCGAATTACTGAAAATTTCTTTATATTCAAATATTCCGTTATTATTAATTAACAAGTAGTCTGAAACGCCCATCTCAAATATTTTTCCATTTCTGGACAAATAAAATCGATCACCTTTTATTTTTTTGTTCGTTTTTATATCGATACCATAATCAATTGTTTGCTTACCGTTTATAAATTTTGTTTCAAAAGTAATATTATTATTATTTCTTACTGAATAATTTCGGTAAGTTGATATATACATATCCAGATCACCGTCATGTTCTAAATCTGTTAAGGCTATTCCATAAATTGATTTATTAATATCCATATTAATATTATGTTTTATTCTTTCAAATGTTTTCCCTTGTTTATTTTGAAAAATTATTATTCCCGAATTCAATGTCCCAACTAATAAATCCAACCACGTATCACCATTAATATCAGCGAATACTGCTGATGTAGAAATATATTTATTTAAAGCTATATGTTTTTGTGTTTGATCTGAAAATCTAAAACCTCCTAAGTTTTTGTATAACTTATTTGATTTTTCCAAACCTGCAAAATATAGATCGATTAACCCATCTTTATCATAATCACCAGCTGTTACACCTGATCCATTCAGAATAACTTGATTTTTTGCTGCTGAAGCCAAGTTAATATCATTTTTAAAATTAATATTACTAACATTTATTCCAATTTCACTAAATCCAATTTTATCAGTCTTTTTAACAATTAATTTTTTCGATTCAACACTATATAGAGTTGAATTAGTTAATATTAATAGAATTATATATGCTACTTTGTACATTTTAAAAAAAAAGGCCATTCGATTTCCGAATGGCCTTTATAAAATATTTTATGTTATAATTAAATCAGTCTAGAACTTTTATTCTATAGTACTCTGCGTCTTCCTCTGTACTATCTAAACTTATAAAGTTAACATGATTTCCTTCTATATGATCTCCAACATTTATCCAATTGTTAACACCTGTTAAAGTTGTAGTTTTTTGGATTTGGAATTTTTTTGCATCTCCTGTCCATCCAAGAAGTATTTTGTCGCCAATTTTCTCTATCTTCACTAATTCTGCTCCGACATATACTCTGTTAGAATTTGATTCTACATGAACGAAATAGCGGTGTTCTATTTCTTCGCCTGTATCGGTAACCAATACCCTATAGTGAATATATCCTCCATTTGCATCAAGAGGTGTATTCCAAATAATAGAGTTATCCTTAACCTCCACGCCATGTGGAGCTGACAAAATTTCTATCTCAAATTCTTCATTAGATGAAATCATTGGGGAATATTTGTAAGGACTGCCTGCTACTGCAGTTAATTCAGGAATAGATGCTATGTATAATGAATCATTAACTCCGGATATATTCCATTTTGGGGCTACAACTAATTCATATTCTTGAATTGCACTTGCATTAACTATTGTGCCTGAACTGATAGTTTCCGCATCCTCAACATTTTCAGTAGCAGCAACTATTATGTTATGCGATCCTACTTGATCGTCGTTTGGCGTCCATTCAATCAATCCTAGATCTGCATTAATTTTCATACCAGCAGGAGCTTGAACTAGACTCCATATCATTGGTGTTTTTGCCAGCTCACTGTCCTCTTTCTTTGTAATGGCTCTAATGTATGAATTGTGCTCATCGGCGTCATATTTTATAGGCAAATAAGTATAGTTATATCCTGCTGTAGCAGTAAGAACGGGTTCCGATATAATAACCGGTTTTGTTGATCCCGGAATTTGTGTTGGTGTAACTCTGTGTATCTCCATCATAGCTGATTCAAAATAATTTTCATCAACGCTTGAAACAGATACCATGTAAGGTTGACCATTTTCTAAACCATTTATGATTGTAGAATTTTTTCCTTTTTCAACAAGAATTGAATGATCATTAATCTCGAAGTTTTCGCTCTTACTCAAGTGAACATTGTAATGTGAAAAATCACCCTCTGGCTCATCCCACTCAACAATTATTTTGTTATTACCTGCTCGTGTCCTAACTGATGTTATTGGCTTCGGAGCCCCATCTCTATCAACCCATATCGGTGAATCCGTATAGGCATATAAAACTGGATTCCTTCCATCATCAACTGCAATTAAACCATAATAGTATCCAGGACGAACATCAGGCAAATGATCAGTATCAAATTTATACGGTTCATCTTGATTGAAATCAGCTAATTTACCTCCACCAACTTTAATACCATCATTTCCAGAATTGTTTTTATCAATCATGAATGTAATTTCAGCGTCTTCACTGGCTCCTCCATCTGCAAAATAAGCAATCTCATAACTACCTGGTTGAATTTCTCCACCTTTCGCAACTTGATTATCAATTGCTCCAGCTGCCTCTGGCGCTTTTGTTTGAGACGATAATTCAGTTCTAATCCCACCTAGTTTTTCAGGATTTTCAACCACCATTTTATATGTACCTGGCTTAACATCGTAAATCATAAAGAAAACCTCTCTTCCCTCTGGGTTGTGCGCAGCTGCTCCAGTTATGCCTTGTGCCGTAAATCCAAGTGGAAATGGCCCATCCTTTAAATTGAGTATTTTGCCGTCAGGTAATATCAATGCAGCATTGATGTCTTTTATGTTTTCTGATTCATAGTTAAGCCTAAATACTGCTGTATCAATTTGTGAAGTTACATTGATATCAATTTCTTTATCTTCACCTGGGCCTTGTTTACCAATACCGCCTCTTTCAGTTTTTGCCCAAAGGATGTCCCAGTTTTGGTTAAACACCCACCAACCTGGTGCCTCAGCATCTTTAACCCAGTAAACAAAAGGAATTTCCCATGGATATGTTGCTTCATAGTAATTATTTGGCATATCCATTACACCAGCTTTCCAGGCTTTAAATGAAGGGCTTCTTTTAGAATGATAAGAGAATCCAACAGAGGCTTTAATAGCCGGAATTCTAGGGGTACAAACTTTCCAACATTTTTTCCATCGATGTGTGTGCCAACTACAACCTCTCCAACCGCAGCCATGGAGATGAGGCCAACTACCGCTCAAGCAGTCTGACCAACAATAACTTTTTACTTCTGGTGTAATTGTAACGTAGACAGACCCTCTGATTTCAAAATAATTATTTTCCACATAGGTTACTCCAGCTTTAACACCACCAAGATTCCAACCGCCTATAATTGGAACTCCTCTTGGGACACCCATTTTAGCGTGAATATTACCCCTAACATTTCGATTGTGAACTGTTAAATCTAAATCACCACGAAAGATTGCCCCTATTGGCACTCCATTAACATCTACAAAAAAGCTTGAAGGTGGATTATACACAAATTTCGCCTTGGAAATGTCAAAGCTTAATACAGATGCCCTTGCAGATAGTTCAACTCTTCCATTCTGATTAAAACCAAACCCGCCAGTAGCTGAGGCCAGATAGTAGTTATTTCCAAATAATTTTATTGGATTCGGGCCATATGATATTAACCCACTTCCATTAAAATACCAAGGGGCTTTGGGCTTAGTTAAATTACCCAATTCACCATTTATGTCTTGGAAATATGCTCCTGAAGCTCCCATTGCCAGTTGAAGGCCTGAAGCACCCATCGCTATTTTATTAAGTCCGCCATTTGCATACTCAATACCTGCTGAAAGTGAGAGATTAGGTTTTGTTTTTTTAAATGCAGCTAAATCTCCAATTTCACCTTCCATTGAAAAACTATCTTTAGAAATTTCCATGACAACACCAGATATTGTGACGGCAGGCAACTCCATGTCCGGCAATGAAATTTTTACTTTACTAAACTCAAGCTTCCCATTTGGGCCAGCCTCCAACTGAAGACCTTGCTCAAGAAAAGAGAAAGGATTACCTTCAACTGCTACAGTCTTCATTTTGAAATCATCTTTACCGGGTAGTACTGGAATTAAAATTGTTGAAGAGTAATACATTTTATCTTCAGCTGGATCTATAATGATTTTGTTTTCCATTGGTTTGAACCCAAAGAAATTCACGTTTAAACCATTTAAACCAGCATAGCCCACTGATCGATCGTAACCAAAACCACCAAAATTCTTGTAGTGGTCATTGGCTTCCTTAAAATCGTCCGATGTTAATTCTTGCCCGACTGAAAAATTGGTCACTCTGGGGTCAGTTACCTCATAAATGTCCTGTTTTTCTATTTCAATAGCATCAATACCGCCCCTAGTAAGCCATGAGGAGACGCCTGTTATGGTTATACTACCTGACTTGGTAATTTGATCGAGTTGAGCCTCGCTCATCTTAACTAAATCCTTAATGTGGACACTTGGCCCAGCATTAAGAATATTCGCAGATGTTAAAATCAGTATAAGAGTGCTTAAAAGTGCGCTTAATTCCGTTCGTATTGATAAATTAGATTTCATTTAAAAAAATGCCAAACGCCTTTTCACTTAATACTAGGCACATTACAAGGCTAATTTTAATATAATTTATAATAATATTTTAATATATAATAATATTGATTAAAAGTCTCATTTCATTTTGTAATTCAAGCGTCCGGCTTTTGTGGAGAATTTCTGTGAAAATTGTTTTTAAAACTTAGATATACCGGGAAACTTGGAGCCAACAGTCGAATATTAAGTCTCTCCAGCAAATATTTAAGGGTTTATCACCCTTTAAACTGCACAAGAAAAGAATTTCCTTAATTGATTTCTCATTTGAGCGATAGGCTTAAGCGACCAAAGGCTACATAATCCGAGAATTAATCAAACTAGGGCCTCGGCAGAATCTGCTGAATAACTATATCAAGACGGAGGAAGTCGTCTCTTCATAAATAGGAGAAAAAATTGGAATCCCAGTTTTTTACGCCGATTTAATAACTAAATGATCCTTTTTTACTCGAGCAACTGCTTGGCCTCCGCAAGCTTCTGCTTGATTTCTTCGATTAATATTCTTTGTGACTCGACATCTTTAGATCTCAGTCCGGCATTCAATGACTGGGACAATTGCCGATAATCCTTGCGCACCCACTGCAACACGGATTGTTTCTTTTTGCGGTCTTTGATCGCTCCAGCCGACTTTTTAAGGCCATCCAATATCTGCTTAGCTTCTTCTTGCAGCACAATCAATTCCTCTTTTGCCGAGATACCCTCAGTTTGACCCTTTTGAGAAAGTGTCGGTAACACTTTTGGTTTTGCGTCAACATCTACGGTTGTGTCTCTTCGAGAGTTCGTTCGGGATTTTTTTCGGGCGTTTGAACTAAAAACTCGGGGTTTGTTTGCAAGAGCAGGCGCTGCTGTCCCGGGTGACTGGTCGATTGTATCTGCCGGCGATGAAGCTTTCGCTACCCGGCGAGATGGACGACCAGTCGGACGCGCACTAGCACTAGCGCGCCTCAATCTCGATTTTGGTTTCTTCGAAGTTACTAAGCTTTCAGGGTTGGTATCTGTCTGAGTAGGCTTGGCCGTGGGGCGACGGCCGGGTCGGTTCGGCCGTATTGCGGCGCTTGGTTTGGTTTTGCTGGTCGGGCGCAAAATTGCTCTAGAAGATTGCTGTTTTTTCGAAGTCATAACCGGCCCGAATTCATCAATCGTTAATTCTCCGTTTCCGTCCTGATCCAGCCCCCTCAAAATAGCCACGGCTGCCTCAATTTCCTCCACGGACAATTTTCCGTCCTGATTGGAATCGAGTGCCTGAACCAATCTAGAAGGCTTTGGTTTCACCGTGACAATTGTCGGTTTTCCGGTAGCCGCTCTGGGCGGGCTTACCGTAGCCTCTTTGGCTACTGGAGCATTTGGCGAGGCGGGTTGAGGCGGGGTTTCCTGAGTCTGGGCAGCCGCTGTCAACATGCCCAGACTGGTGATCGCTGCAAAGATTCCTATCGTTTTCATCTTTTGAATTCACACTTGAGTCCACTCAATGAGCTCAAGTCGTTTGATCTG
>Ga0163109_10002860_pt1 | contig 13260 bp, 7 predicted proteins | sample CRUFie1St13metaG_FD_108704 | JGI IMG/M metagenome (GOLD analysis project Ga0163109, IMG submission 108704) | Marine microbial communities from the Costa Rica Dome - CRUD Field 142mm St13 metaG | ecosystem: Environmental > Aquatic > Marine > Oceanic > Photic zone | place: Costa Rica: the Eastern... | reverse complement strand
TCACGATACATTCGCAGTTGTCGATTGACTTCTGGTTTGAGTTTACCTTGTGGAGGTTTCCCTGTCTTCAAATCTGCAACCAGCCAACCTTTGAGGTTGCCATGATCGTCAACGTCTGCAAGGAGAAGATCCAACCGGCCCATCAGATGACCATCTTTTGTCACCAATTCTCCTTCAACTGCAATCACAAGCGATTGTATCTTTTTCCACAGTGCGATTGTTATTCGTTCATGTGCAAGACCTTGAACACCAACATGATCCAGAAGCATGTTAATGGCTCCTTTCTGCTGTTTTTGGGCCTCCTTGTACTTCTCTTCCTTCCAGTTTGGATGGCGCGGTGTATCATGAAACAATCGTTTTTCTTCTTCCCAACGATTTCGCAACAATTGATCGGCTTCCCCAAACATCCAATTCGACTCAGCTGGTTCTCTCTCAGAGAGATCTATTTGCAACAAATCCTCAATCGATGCGTGGACGGCCGTGCCCAAGGAAGCAGCCATACCAGTCTTTTTTGGCAAACCTTGGCGACTTAGCCAATACATGCGGGGGCACGTTTCATATCGATTCCACGCAGAAGGCGACAGGCTGTGTTTCCGCTCTTCGACCATGAACGATGGCTGGCCTTGAAGAACATGAAACCTACGCTTGAAGCCGAAAGTGTTGAATGCCTCCTCGCAGAGTTTCACCTATGGAAGGAACTCTCGTCAAGATTCGAGCGGACGTCATCACCGAGGAAGCACTCGTCATCACCTGCTTCCCAAGCGTTGGAATGGTCTCAAGTATCGTGGGCCATTATTTGATTGATAATTTGGATCTCGAATTTGTTGGTGGCGTCGTCGACCCTCGCCTCCCTCCACTGACCCTCGTTACCGATGGTAAACCAATGCCGATTATTCGAGCCTATGCAGGTAAACCAGAATGTAGCATTGAGGGATGTGACAAAATTATTCTTCTCATGAGTGAACTCGTTATTCCAAGTCCGCTGGTCCATGATATCGTTTGGGCACTTTACGATTGGTCAAAGGGTTCCAAGATTCGGATGGGCATTTTGATCGATGCTTTCTCAAAGGAAGGTTTGGGAGGCAATTCAGGTATTGAAGAGCCAACCATCGAATACGACGATACGGAAGGAATCGATATGGTCGGGATCGGTGCAACCGATAATGTCTGTGAAATGCTCAAAGGGTTAGATGTTCCTCTTCTCTCAAGCGGTGTCATCCGTGGTGTCAACGGCGTATTATTGAGTGAAGCGCGACGAAGAGCAATCGATGTTCTCAGCGTCATGGTTGAAGCCGATCCTCGCTTCCCTGATGCACGTGCCGCGGCAGAATTGGTTAAGAAGCTCAACGCTATTCTTCCTACGATACATCTCGATGATCAACCATTGCTTGAAGAGGCGCAACTCCTTGAAGAGCAATTGAAATCACTGCTTAGCCAAGCCGCACCTTCAGAAGCGCCTTCACCTTCATCGATGCTGTACGGTTGAAGATTGGCGCATAAACACAGCTGCCAGAATCAAGGCAATCACAACGATGCTCAACCAAGATGGGAGCAGGAGTGTATTCTCCTTCACAAATGGCAAGAATTCTGTCAAAGAATCTGCCCTCGTATAGGTTCCTCCAAGTGAAGCTGTGAGGAGCATGCATGCTGTTGAGAGCGAGCCAAAGGCATTGTGAAGGTGTTGGGGACGATCATCTCTGTCCATCCTCCAGCGCGTGTATAAAACGCCGAGAGCGAGGCCACCCCCTGCCGTAGAGAGAAGCATTTTGTTGGCAAGCAGTGGCGATGTGTGAGTACCACTAGGCGATGCTTCGATTCCAGAAAGAATCGCAAATGGAAGTGAGAGAAGTCCAAACAACAATGCAACATGTGCAGTTGTGTCCATCATTGGCATGAATGTACGATCTTTGTTAAGGAAGAGTAAGACTGAATGCAAGAAGAAACAGAGACCAGCAAGCGCAAATGATCCAACGACAAGTTCAGTCGTTATAACGTGAAACGTAGCAGATTCAATCATATGCTCTCCTCCACATATTCGTTAAATTCATCATGATTTCTCTTCGATGATTGAAGCAAGAGAACCAAGCCAAAGAAGAAGACAAAATGTGCAATTGATTGAAGCTGTAATGCCGTTTCATCCGCTTCCCAACTTGGTTCGACGCTCGCTAAAGAGAACCAGGGTGTCGTTTGCTGAGGGCCTTCGCCTTCAAGCACAGCCCGCCATTCAATGGTCGATTCTGTCAATGCCTCAGGTAATTCAGCCTCCCAGCACTCATCGTTTTGTATTGTTTGAAGTTGATAGATTTGCCCAAAGGGCTCTCGCCATTCGAGAACAACATTGTTTGCAGCAATTGTTTCTAAACAGATGTTGGTCGATTCACCAACGTCTCTCGATCGTGGTGGTTCGTAATCTGGATCAATGCGTTGAAGATTCTCGGGTATGGGTTCAACGTTTATCGAAAAGGCCTGAGATACGCCAAAGAATGGACTACCTGCATCGGTTCCTGAATTATCTCCATGGTGTACTGAAACGTAGAGATTTTTTTCACCAATTTCATCCGAACGAAGAATCCATGAGTGGGATAGAACCCCTGAATCAACGGATGAATATTCGATGTAATTGTTTACCCCACCCATCCCATCAGAGAGTATACTCCAGCCATCAGTGGTTGGGATGTCCCCATTTGCATTGGTTGATGAAAGAAGAAAGATGCCGATTTGGTCAATATCATGCGATGATTGTAGACCGGAGATTTGTACTGTTAGTTCAGCAGGTTGGCCGACCCAAACCGTTCCCGACGGTTGAAGGCTGAGTTGAAGATTGGAGGTTGCATTTTGGTTCGCATCACCATGACAAGCGCCTCCGCATTGCATATTTTCCAAACTATTGCCAACACCTCCTGGATTACCACTTACATGAAGCGGTACGATGAGTGAAAGCACGATAAGTAGAACCAATTTTCGCTTCATAATCAATCACTCCTACGCAACATGCTTGACGTGAACAAAAGAATTCCAATGATGGCATACACAAGCCCTAAGCCCAACCCAGCAACAGAAGACGGCCCTTGTTGGGGCTCAACGGACGATGATTCGATGACCACTGCTATTGAAGGCGATTGGCATGGTGACTCCAAGATACGATCTTCAAGCATGGTTTGAAGTTGATAATTAGACGTTCCAATAAGATTCGGTGAATCTGTGAACGATGTTGTATTTGTTTTACCAACAACAACCCCATTTCGTGTAATCTCAAACGATGCTTGTACAGAAGACGCCCATGTCCACTCGATATCCACATCATTACCAGATACTGTATGAACAAGGTTTGGGCATGCCAATGCCGGAATCGATTCAAGCGTCAACAACGTCGAATTTGATGAACCAGATTCATCGGTAACAACAAGCGATACATCAAGCGATTCACTAGGAGGCATGAGGAAAGATGTTTCGAGTCCAGATGCGCTCCCACTTGCCCAAACCCACTTGTAATGGACAATTGAATTGTCAGAATCAGTTGATGCAAGTGCTGACAAGAATACACGTTCACCAGCATACAAGGATTCTGTTAGCACTGTAATGTGTGCACTTGGAGGTGCGTTTTCAACGATGATGGAAGACGTAGAAACTACGGAACTTTCGCCATCTGTGGCAATCACTTCAACACTCCATTCCTGACCTGGCCCAAGATAGGAAGAAGGTACAACACTTACGTCATCAAGCGATCCTTCTCGGAACCCGTTTCGAAGCCAAGTAATGGATGAGATTTCCAACAGGTCCTCATCCACATCACTTATGATTGTTTGAAGGAAAAGGTCGTCTTGTGAGGTGATTGTCTGATTGAGCGTAATTGAAAGATTGGGCTCACTATTGACAATCAATACGGAAACAGTCTCACTCTGAGAACTCGAAGTTTCTCCATCATCAGCCTGCAGAACAGCTGTCCATGTATCGCCCTTTGTTGTCGCAGAAGATGGCAACGTTGCAAGATTGTTGTAGGCTGGCTGTTCCGTTCCGTCAAGGTACCAAACGATGATTGACGTGAGCGTATCTCCATCAGCATCGCTCATGGATGCATTGACTGTGATATCTTGATCGGTCGACGCCTCTGTAGCGCTTATTGAAGCAGAGTTAAGTTGCGGTCGTGTGTTCAAAATCTGGATTGTTGGAGAGGTCGTCCACGCTGACCAATCTGTTCCATCGTTGACTCGAATTTCAACTGACCAAATGTCATTTTTGCTCGTATCTGATGCGTCGAGAATCAATGATGAGGATGTTGTCAGAACCCCGTTCTTCAACCACCGATATTCTGTTTGAACAATGGCGTCCATATCTGCATCTGAAGAGGTTGATGAGGCGGTGAGTGAATCGGATGTTGTTGGATTAGATGGTGAGATGGAGATGCTATCAACCGTTGGCGCCGAATTTGAGGATTGATCGCTGATTGAAATTGCCGTTGATCGAACCCAAGATGAGTAATCTTCTCCATCGTAAGCTCGTATCTCAACCTCCCAAGTGTCCCCACTACGTGTCGTATAGAACGGGACGATGGTAAAATTGTCCAATCCATGTTGCGGCGAACCATCGAGATACCAACGATACTCGTAGGACAATCCATCCCCGTCGTTGTCGTTCGCGCCAGTTACTGATGCAGATAGGTCATCATCATTGGTTGGTGTGGAAGGGGTCAACATAGCTGATGCAATCGTCGGTGGTGCATTGAACACCGTCACGATGTTGGATTGAACTTCACTCCCAACATCTTCACCATCGGATGGTGTGACCTTTGCCCACCAGTCGTCGTTTCTGGTCGTATGAGTTTTCGAAATGGTCAACAGATCGTTAAACTGCGTTTGATGACCCCCATTCTTGAACCAATGAATGGATGTACCCGTCTCCAAATCGCCATCTTGATCAGAATATGTGTATGTGAGTGTCAGATCTTCAAGGGATGTTGCCATTAATGGTGTAATTTGAACGTTAGAAACCGAAGGCGGGTTATTTGTAACAACCACTGTTTCAGTAATGGTCAACCTCATGGTTGACCAAGCGTCGCCGTTGTTCCCATATCCATTTGCGGTCATGCCTGCAATGTCGACATTGGCCGTTCCACTACCTGAAGATGGTGCAGTCCAATCAAAAGACCAAGCACGATTTACGGGATTTGAATGCGTGATGGATTTTCCACTAACTTTGACAGAAGAACTTCCTCCTGTGGAAAGTGTGCCCTTGTCAACTTCGACATTGAATCCACCATTTGTCCCAGACACACTGCTTGATACTGTTAATTGGATGGAATAGGTTTGGCCAGCAGTATACGAGGACGGAAAATTCTCTGAAATTGTCACTGAAGAGCCACTCGAATGACATCCACATCCGCCCGAGGAGTAATGCCTCCCGTTGGAATTTGCTTCGATAATGGGTGAAAGCATAACCATCGCGATAACGGCTGACAAGACTATCGCTTTCAGTTGCATAACGGAAAAGTATGCTAAACTCGTTAAGAATGTTCGTTCCGAGCATCAGAAAATTTCTCAATAATCAAACAGTGTTTGTTGGGCCGTTGGCGAAGTTGGTTTTTCTTCAACCAAATCACCTGACAATTGTTCCATCAATGTCTTTTCATCCCAGACCTGAACTTCGAGTTTTTGTGCCTTCGCAAGCTTTGAACCCGCATTTTCTCCCGCCACGAGAATCGAAAGATTACCCGATACGCTACTGACAACCTTTCCTCCAGCAGCCTTGATACGTGCCTGAATACTCTTCCTCGGTTCTGAAAGCGTACCCGTTACACAGAATGTCATTCCTTCAAACGGTCCTCCAGCAGTCACTTGTGTTTCTATTGTGATGGTCAATTGTGTTAGGAGATCAAGGATGAAGGCTCTACGTAAATGAATGCCATCTCTAAGTTGCAAAGCGACGATCTCGCCGACACCATCAATGGATGTTAATTCAGCGATTCGTGAAGAATCATCGTGGCTTTCTTCAACCCATTGCAAAAGTTTCTCAGGTTGAGCAAAATGGTTCGATATTGCAGAAGCAAGTTCTGGGCCGATGCCCGGTAATCCAAGGGCGCTAAGGAATTTCGAGAAGGTCATTGCACGACTTTTTTCAATCTCATTCAGAACATTGTCTGCGGACTTTTGACCCATACGATCGAGGGAGAGCAACATCTGTTCATCCAATCGATACAAATCAGGTATGCTTGAGATACGTCCTTCATCGATGAGTTGTTCGACAAGCTTCTCGCCAATCCCATCCATTTCCAACGCTCTGCAGTAATACAAGATGCTCCGGCCAAGTCGTGCAGAACATTGAACATCCGTACATCGAATGAATGCTCCTTCAATTTCGATTGGCCCTTCACAAGCAGGGCATGCTTCTGGAGGAGTTATTTCTCGGCGTAGTGGTAGTTTTCCAGTAAATGCTTCACCATCTGCATGCACCCTACCTTCGATATCGTTCTGTGATGCAGCACCAAGGCTGGCTTCGATCTTTGGAATGACATCACCTCGCCGAACGATACGAACTTTGTCACCGATTTGGATTTCAAGCCGTTCAATTTCACCAAGATTGTGAAGGGTGGTATTCTCGACGGTGACGCCTCCTACACGCTGAGGAGCGATACGGGCAACCGGCGTAATCGTTCCAGTCCGGCCCGTTTGCCAATCAACGTCGAGCAAGACAGATGTTGCTTCTTCAGGCGGGAATTTCCATGCCAATGCCCAACGTGGATGATGGGCTGTCATGCCGAGTAAATCTCTCTTCTCAAGATCATCAACTTTGAACACAAGTCCATCGATTTCAAAACCATACGTCTCTCGCTCCAAGCTCCATTTTTTCGTTTCTTGACAAAGGGAGTCAATTGATGTATCTTCTGTCGTCGAGTTGTGTACAACCCATGGTGCTGGTTCGACCCCTGCCATCGCACTCAACCATTCGAGAATCTGGCTATCAAATGCATCGTTTGGGGGAGTAATTGAATCGGGATGGCGCATATGTTCTGGAGGGAACTTTGCGTCATAGGCGAGGAAGACCAAATCGCTTGCATCCGCCTTCCCATCTGCTTTTTTCTGACGAAGTGCTCCAGCCGCAAGGTTTCTCGGATTGGGGGAGATCTCCCGATATTTCGCCTCGAAAACCGACTTCCTCATCACCACTTCGCCACGAATGTGAGCATCGACTTCAACCCCAAGTCTGTTCGGGACGTTTTCCACCTTGCGTGCATTTTTGGTAACATCTTCGCCTCTGTCCCCACTGCCCCGTGTTGCTGCTCGAACCAAACGGCCTTTTCTGTATTCAAGCGAGAGTGCTGAACCATCGAGTTTTGGTTGTGAAATAAACCGGGTTGATTCGAGTGATGATTCTTTGACAAAGTGGGCAATATCTTCGTCATTTGTTCCTTTGTTAAGCGAGCGCATTGGGAACAAATGATCAACTTTGACTGTTCCAGGGTCGATTTCGGCACCGACACGTTGCAATTGGGGATGTAGGGGGTCAAGCGCTTTCAATTCATCCCAGAGTGCATCAAATTCAGCATCTGATATCTCGGATTGTGCTTGGTTGTAATAAAGATCGGAATGGTATGCAATATGCTCGGCTAGCCATGCTACGCGACTCTGGTTGGGAGTGGATTCCTTCTCACCCTGAGCCATACTATACCACCGTGTTGACCCCATTTAAGGTTCATGATTTTGCAGTTTAAGTTCGACGAACTCTCCATCGATCATCGGACATCGCGACATAACGATGTTCGACATAATTCGCATGTGGATTTCGGCTACAACAAACACTGTCGCTTCAAACATATGTCCCGCGTGTGTTACAAAATCGTCGTCAGCAAAGGTGGCATGAAGGTGTGTGAATGCAGAGCCATTCTCGTGACGAGCAAGGTTCCCTTGTAACGTAACGAGTTCAGCAGGTTGCTCAAGAACACGTCGATGGTAGGTGAATGTTTCATCCATGTATCCGAACGTTGAATTCATGGTACGACCGATTCCACTCGTAATCACAGCCCCATTGATGCCAAGTTCGTCTGCAAGTTTTCGAAGGGATGTGTGAATCTCTTCGCCCGGTTCCAGAACGATAACAACATCATCACCACTACGTGCCCATTCCATGATTGAAACACGTCAAGGAATCACTTATCCATACCTCTCTTCATTCCTCTTCGTTTAGATGAAGGATGTCAACGATCTTCTGTGCTGCAACATCAAGGTCTGAACGGTCACCTCCGAGCGGAAGAGGTCCGAATGGGCCCCAGCCTTTACGAAGCAACATAATTCGATGCTTTGGTTGACGTTTTGGAAGACGAAGTCGTTGCCATGCATAGCGTTGCCCATCGGCAAAAAGGTGCGTTGAAGTAACTGCATATCGTTTGGGAACGAGAAGGGAGATGATATGCAAACCAAGCAATACATCCCAAAGAATGACATAGAAAATAGGGGTATTGGAAAAGGACGCGAATCCCCATAGTAGTGCCATCATGGCAGCCATTGAACCGAGATTTGCCCATTGCCGAAACATCTCATGATTGCGCTCACTTTTCCAAGCAAATCCATTGTTCGGAAGATGGCCAAATTCAGGTATATCTCGATGTTGCCGAGTTAGCCACCAAGCATCCCAAGCCACAATCGCCCCTAAAATGAGAACCATCGCGATGGCAACGGATTCTGCATTTGGAAGCATAACAAGGCCTCAAAGCATTCGTTCATCAATCTCGCCCAATGATTTCGGGCCTCCACCACGAATTCGGATAAAGAAGATAATAAGAACCAAAATCAGAATCGCTCCGATGAAGACGATTGGCGTTGAATTGTCTTCGGAATCGCTCATCGAGCTTCCTTCAAGTTCATCAGGCGTTCCATCACCATCATCGTCCTGATCTTCAAACAGTGAAGTCGTAAATCCAGGTGGACATTCGATTCGATCAGGTTGCCCATCTTCATCGGTATCCAACCAAGCACAGGGATCCTTCGGCCAAACATCGTTTTCATCCAAACGACCATCGTTATCATCATCAGGATCGTATATGTCTGGACCACACTGCAATCCATTCGTTGCATCAAACCATGTGTCTGAGCTACATGTTGATGTCCAATCACCATCCGTATCGAGTTGCGTTACTTCGATATCAACTTCGACCAACGATGAAAGTCCAAGATTATCTGTTGCGGTGATTGAAACGACGAAGAGGCCTGAATCAAGACTGGTAATGTTGAACATTGTTGATGTCGATTGTCCCTCTTTGACGAGTTGGTTTTGAGCATCGAATACCTGCCAATTGATGGAAATGTTCTCGAATACTGTCGTATCATCAGAGACTGTAATTGAGACTTCAACTGGCACTGTTTCCATATGACGTTGCCCAGAATATGGGCTTTGAATGGACAAATCGGGTGCTTGATTGGCAAGGAGTGAAATCTGAACACCCTTCGAGGCGTTATGTCCGATTGAAAATGTGAGGAGTGTCGGTAGGCTCATTGAAGATAAGACCTCCACTGTCGCTTCATTCGTCGTTGAAGACCCTTCAAACGTGGTTTGTGTATGAAGCAATTCAACATCGATAAATGAGCCCGAATACGCAACTGCTGACGGCAACAAATCACTGTTGATCAAATATGTGGCTTCCACAACTTCTCCCCCTAGTACGGCATGAAGGGAATGTGTGCTCCATTCATTGAGCAACCCGTTCGGATCTATTGATTCAAATCCCATTCTTGTGGTATCGACTGAATCAACACGACTGTTTGAAATCGAGATGTTCCCACTCACCATGGAAGACGACATTCGAAGGTCGAAGAATTCGACAGATATGGCTTCCACAGATTGAATGGAAGCATTGGTCAGCAACACTGGTGCTGGCTCTTCGAAATCATGAGCATGAAGTTTCAATCCCACTGAGTAATCCAAAATCTGTACTTCTTCCAGAACAACAGGCTCAGTAATGCCATGACGTATGGTTAGTCCAACACCTGAATCTTCTCCATCCAGTGTTAGATCGTAAAGGTTTCCAGAGGTTTCATCCAAATCGATTCCAGGTGCACCCCAAACGGATAGATTGCGGAAATTAATGTCTTCACACATGAACGCAAACACACCACCACTTTGACCAGCGTAGATGTTCGAATCGCTGAGTTGGAAACCTGAATCAATGGACTGCATACGAACGACATACGCTCCGTCAAATGAAGAGGAGTCAATTCCTCGAACCCGCCCCGTCGTTCCAGTGAGATCGATACCATCCTCAATACCAGCGCCGAGGTCGAGGCCTTGTACATCAAGTGAGGAAAGACGTGCCCACAAACCATCTCCATTGCAATCCATTAGCGATACATCATGCAATGTTATTGTTGCATCTTGACTTTGACTTTGAATGCACATTGAACCTGCATCTCGGAGATCTGAATCAGTCATTGTCAGTGAAGATTGGGCGGTTGCTAGGATGCTGATAAGCGGGTCTCCTCCTGCAGAACGAGCGAAATGCGCCCCCTGTATACTTGCATCGCCCAGACCTGCCATTGTCAGCAAAGGAGAACCTTCGGTCAGAACTGTACCAGAGAGATCGATACGTGAGCCCACGATTCCATCGAGGAGGAGTCCTCCCCAGCGAGCACCGAAACCTGTCGATGATATGGTTGATGCTCCTGCTTCAAAGATGCCTTTTACATCGATGATCGCATTGGCCGAAATTCGTAACTCTACTCCATCATTCACGGTCATTTTTGTTGATGGGGCAATGGTCAAATCGCCTTCAAGGCGATATGGGCTCCATGATTTCTCGAGGACCAGCCAAGAAGAAACTGTACCCGTCGGAACCGTCGAAGCCATGAACGTATGAGATGTTGATTGTTGTACGTTCCAGGCATAGAATTCGGTAAAGGAGCCAATTTGCATTGTGACCGTTTTTGTTCCTTCTTGAACATCGCCTTGAGCATCGACTGTTCGAGCGGTTGTTTGCGCCGTAACTTGGCCCGAGATATCGGTTTGAACCGTTTGACCGTCAACGATAATTGTGGCCCCTTCAACCCCTATTCCCTTATCGAGGACTTCGATCTGAAGTGTTGATACCAACGAAAATGATGCGCCCGTTCCAATCGTAATCGCTTCATTTGCTTGACCTCCAATCATTTCAACCTCGCATAATGGTGCAAGTGTAATCGGCGACATGAATCGAATATCTGCAATATTCTGCATCTGAGAACATGACCATTGTACGGGCGATTGCAACTCCAATCCTTCCCCTTCTGATAGAAGTGTGGATTGAACACTCAATGTAAGCGAAGATGCATTCAAAACACCTTTATCTCCGCTAAGTGTTCCGGAAGGTCCCAGATCAACAGTGGATGAAGAATCGATCATGAGCATTGTATCAATGAGTTTGAGATGGGAATTCGATCCAAAGTTCAGATTACCGTTCAATTGATGCGGTTGGCCATCTGGCCGTGCGCCCAGAACAATTGTTGTCGATGATGGTAGATTCCAATCACCTTCAGGAAGTGTGATGACTTGAACGGTTTGACCTTGTTGATTTCCAAACAGTTCTTTGCTTACGCCTTGCCCGTTGTAGAGCGCCTCAACGACTGTTCCTGAAGCAAGAAGAGGGAGCGAAGCGACGCCGTTCGTATCTGCAGTTGTTTCGAATGCATGTGCATACGATGTAGCCTGAATCGGTTGATTGTTCATATCAACAAAAGAGACAAATGTCTCGTAAAGATAACCTGAATCTGTTGTTGAAACGCTCGTTGTTGTTGGGCCTCCATAGAGGAAAGTTCCATCTCCAACTGCGTCGCTTGAGCCTTGAGCAGTATTGAGGGGTGTAAAGGTCCGAACATGAGCTGTTGAATCTTCCTCGAGAAGTAAAGGTGTGTTGTGCAAATTTGCTGTCCAATCTGCAATGGTTGCTTTCGATGATTCACTGAGCACCAAACCATATTCCTGAGCGGTCGTGGTCATGGAATCCAAACTAACCTGTGAATCGATCGCATGGAGACCTCGTAATTTTCCATTGATGAAGCTTCCATCATCGGCATTGAGTGTGGAGTCTTCAAGCTCTGCTCCAAACGCGAAACCATCGGTCGTTATCGATGTTGCATGGATTGTCGAATACCAAACATCAAGTCCAACAGATTGCGTATCGAGGCCACTATAGGGCTTTGTTACCTCGACATGGTCCCATTGGTGTTCACCCTCAAGAAGGATGGCTGCAGGGCCAACTCCATCATGAAGTGAGATGGTTGTATCGGTTAAATCGGTGTTGACACTCGAAATGGATAATGCGGTTTCATTCGCTTTCAGTACGGAAGATTCCATGACCAGTAAACCCGTTCCAGAAGCTCGCAGACCGAGTTGGTCTGCATGGATTTCTGATTCCGTTAAGCTGGTCGTACCTGTTCCATCAACATCGATTCCAATGTCAGCATTGTGAACATAGATGTTGTCCAATGTACAATCACTGGAACAACGTAGGTCAATCACAGAACGACCGGGGTTTTCTTGTGTGAAATTCATGTCCGATAAGGAAATACTCTCAACCGAGCCCCATAGGAGTCGATCACCAGAAACGAGAGCATTGGAGACGGTCAAATCATCAGCATCTGTTCCATCGACAAGGAGTGAAACATGCTGGCCGTAGATACTTGTGACCGTTGTTGAGGCTCCAGAATCAGAACCAATACCAACACTGACATTTTCAAGGCCAAGACCGGAAATATCTGCAGAACCTGAAACAACATCGATTGCTACGCCCGTTTCAAAAAAGGAAACATCATCGATTGTTAGATCGTTTGTTGAAAGAATACCTGTTGCAGTATTTGTGATGAGCGCCGTATCGATGGATAAGATACCATGATTGACAACTGATTGAATATCAATAGTAGACATTGTTACATTCTCTGCATCAACCGTTCCCGAGGCTCCAATATCAAATCCAATGAAACTGTTCATAATGGAAATTGATTCATGAATTGCCGCATCGCCATGTACTTGTAACGCAGATTCTGCACCGGAAATAGTGACGTTGGAAAGTACGGCACTTCCACCAGAGGATATTTTGATTCCTCCCCACAGACCGGCTCCAGTTGATCCAGGACGGTTCGATGTTTCGGACGTCATAAATTGTGCGTCAGATGCTTCCAGTGTGCCATCAATCTGCAACCAATAGCTCTGCGAATCAACAACAGTGCCAGATTCGATAACGAGTGTTGTCGAAGCATCCACCGTGACATTCCCGCTAAGGACAACATTCCCACTCCATGTTGT
>Ga0163109_10002859_pt1 | contig 13261 bp, 7 predicted proteins | sample CRUFie1St13metaG_FD_108704 | JGI IMG/M metagenome (GOLD analysis project Ga0163109, IMG submission 108704) | Marine microbial communities from the Costa Rica Dome - CRUD Field 142mm St13 metaG | ecosystem: Environmental > Aquatic > Marine > Oceanic > Photic zone | place: Costa Rica: the Eastern... | reverse complement strand
TCTTCCGATTGCTTTGGAAAGACATAACTAGAAAACCAGCCTATATCTTTAATCGCCTCATAAATAGCATTTAGCCCCTCATTTCGTGCGGCATGAGCAGATTTTCCAATCGATTTACAATCGAGTACCATAAGACCTTTCTCGGCTATTGCGATGTCCAAAAGTGTTGGCTCACCAACTATTGCAAAATCAATTTTTGGCAACCTCGGGAACAAAAACTCCATTCCGTTTTGACCGCTAATTTCTTCCTCTGCTGAAGCAGCGAAAACAAGATTAAAAGGTAACTCCTGCTCATTGTAGAGATGCAAGAATGTTCCTAATAAAGTGACGAGAGCACCTCCAGCATCGTTGCTGCCCAGCCCATATAACTTCCCTTCTACTATCTCTGGATAATAAGGGTCTTTGGTATACCTCTTATTGGGTTTTACCGTGTCAAGATGAGAATTTAGTAGAATGGTATATTTACTAGAATCAAAATACTTGTTTTTAGCCCAAATATTATTTAGCTCTATCGTAAACTCTATTTTGTGTTCATTTAAAATAGATTCTATTAAATTTCTTGCGGGTTCTTCTTCCTTACTTAAGGATTGAATACTGATTAAATTGGTTAGTGCTTCAACGGGATTAAAATGAGTCATAATAAAAATTATTTAACGTTGTTCTCAATCCTAAATATAAAAATCTGGTTTGATCATTCGGTAGAGTTTGACGAGAAAGGGTTCTGTCTATTATTCCAATTTCAAAATATAACCTTGCTCTTGGGTTTATCAAAAATGCATATCGAAAATCCAAAAAGTTTAAATTATTTAAATCTCCTTGGCCAACAGAATAACCTGTGAGCCCACCGTCTCCATTTATGTCTACACGATTTGTGTTGTAACCATAAAAAACATTGCCACCATGATTAACTTGCGCAGTATCTTTTCCTATCTCAGACCAAACGAACTTCACTGTGAACTTATGTCTCCTATACTTGTAACGCAAAAAGGCTACTGCTTCCTGAAAATTAGCCCCAAGAGGATGCGCTAAGGGTTCATTCATGTGCACATGTGCATTGGTGCTATCAAAGTGAGTATACGTAAAAGGTCGTACTATATTGTATTCTGCCTGAGCGCTTAATCCATATATATCTAAAAGACTATACGCTTTTATACCTAATTGTCCACCATATTTGTTGCCCCAATATCCGTTAGCCCTTTTTAGTTCTGCAAAATTTAAATCATCAAGAACAGCCTGCCCGTAAACTAAAAATTTGTTGCTCATTTTATACTTAAATGATGAGCCCAGCAAAACATTATCAGCAGAACCATTCTGCCATTCAACAGGCCGCATAAATATTACAGGATTTGCATACTGCCAATCAAAGCCCTTATCGGCTTTGAGCCAAGAAATCGACTCATACAAACTAAGGTTTAATTTTCTTGTAATGTTCCAGCTCAGGTAATGTAACGACAAATACTTTTGCGTCCAGTTTCTATCTGCAGCGTCTTGAAAACCAATGTGATTCAATTGAGCCCACAGATTAACGTATTTAATATTCCAAACTGTCGTCTCAAACTTAAAATAGGGATAGTTAAACGAATTATCGCTTAACAATAAAGAACGGTAACCATCTCCAAAAAAGTTTTTCCCATGCCCGAGATAGGCTGTAAAATATTTATTTGCCTTATAGCCTACTGCTCCAGAGGCGAAGGCCCAGTCTGCGCCAATATTTTCTTTGAACACTTTATACCTACCTTGACCTGGCATAACAAAGTTTTCTATTGCATTTGAATTGATGTATGGCAATAGTTTAGCTTGGTTTTCATAAAAGGCTGATTCGAAAAATACATTTTTTCCAACTTGGCCAGAAAGCCAATATCCTCTAGTGTTTGTCCAAAAGCTCTCCTCTTTATAAGACTCTCTTCCAGCTTGAAGTCCTAACAAAAGGTTGGCTCTTAATTTCAGTCCACCACTATTGATGTATACTAGATCCTCATCCATTAACTTGTTTTCTGACCAACGTAAAAACTTTGCCCAGGTCGAGGTTGGAAGAAGATATAGTCGGTTGGTGTCAGTAACCGTAGAATCAATCGAATCTATATTTATTTGCTGTTTAACATACTGATACAGATAAGGCTTTATAGAGGTATGTGAATTAGATTTAGTGTCATTTAAATACATTTCTATAAACGCATTTTCACCATGATCCAAAGGATAAAATAATTGTTGAGCAGAGGAAGTAAAACTAAGAACAGTAATAAATACAAGAATTTTATTTTTAGTAATCATAGTAGAAATTAAATAAAGATGTCCTAAAACCTCCGTAAAGGTAGTGATGATTTTCTTTATTGTCATCTCTCCATTCTGTTCTGTTCTGATAACCTATTTCAAACATTAATAAATACTTTGAATTCAGAATAAAACTCAAGTTAGAATCCCAAAAAAGCTGTTTGTATTCTGTCCCGTTACCAATCTTGTAACCGCTTTCAAGCAAACGATTGTTGTATGATTTAAAAATGTCTGTACCACTTGATATGGAATCTGAAATCTCCTCTCCTCCAGAAACATAAACAAGTCTTGAATTAACGTTGAATCTTTTTGCCCTATAATTTACAATTCCCAATACCTCTCTGAAGTTAGCGCCATACGGATGAGCCAGAGGGTTATAGTTGTGTCCATAGTTCATACCAGATGTTCTGTGTGAATAGGTGAATGGCCTAACTGCATTGTACTCACCAATTATCACCAAATTTTGACTTGGTAAATTGTGTATTTTAAACCCTGATTGATACCCGTATTTGTTTGCCCACCACGTTGGATTGTTTATAAGATTACTTGAATGAAGCTCGTCTAAAACAATCTGACCGTAAACATTTACTGTTTTGTGAACATCCCAACTACCGTTTAAGCCAATGAGCATGTTATCAGGAGAGCCGATGTTGTACTCTAATGGCCTAAATATTACGAAAGGATTCATATAATTTATGTCCAACTGCGTTCTGGATGATGAATCGCCTTCCCAAATAACAGCTTCGAAAAACGCTATTTTTAACTTTTTTGAAGCCAAAACATCCATATAGTGAAAGCTCCCATACTTTTTCCTTTTCAACCCGTCTCCAGTCAAGTTATTTGTAAAATCAATGAATTCGGCAAGAATCATCGAATAGTTGACTCTACCTATTTTTAAATTGGTTTTCAAAAAGGGATAGTTCCCTGAAGCATCCGATAAAAGAACGCTCCTATACCCGTTTCCTAAAAAGTTTTTTCCGTGACCCGCAGTAACATCAAAAAATTTAGTGAATTTATAATTCAAGCCTCCAGAAGAAACGGAATAATCAAAATATCCAAAAGGATTTTTAACTTCTGCCTCTCCTGGTGCAATGGCGGTTTCTCGAACAATTTGAGTAATTCTAGGGTCGAAACTCTGGTAGTTTTCATAAAAGGATGTAATCCATCGGAATTTACTACCTATTGTTCCGCGAGCATACCCACCTCTTCTGGTACTAAAATAATTGTTTGCGCCTAATTGCAAATCGAAAATAGGATTCAAAGCAAACGTATAGTCGTCAGATTTAAACCCATAGATGTTTTTATTGAAAGCCCAATCAATAAAGGAATATTTTGACTTTACATGAAAAGTTTCGGAAGATAACTTTTCAAAAATAAAATGATTCTCAATGGAACTTATGTTGGAATTCCATGAAGTATCTCCTTTGGACAATTCTTTATCAAACATCCACTCCACTTCGTGGTTCAAGACATCAAATTGGGCTAATGCGAAAATTGGAAAACATAAAAGCCCAATAATTAGTTTGACATTAACTGGCAACACCTTTTCGACTTTTTGGTTTTTTTAATGGCTCAGGGTGAACTACTTGAAGGGCGTTTTTACTGTTTTTTCTACGAAGGATTAACGAGGGTATCGAAGTAAAAACAGAAGCCACTAAGATTTCTACAGAAAACAATTCAAGACTGCCTATATTTCTTAAGGAATACACCATAAACACAAATAAAATATTGAAGAGCATGATTACAGAAGATGCTTTCATATGTGAGAATCCTAGCTCCAATAATCGATGATGTATATGATTTTTGTCAGGATTTAAAGGGCTCTTACCCTTTAGAGCTCTGGATATAAAAACTCTCAGGGTATCGAATAGTGGAACAATCAATACTCCAAACGCGATCATAGGTGCAGAATTTAATGACCACGTTGATTCTGGACTTAATCTAATAAAGTAAATGGTTTGAACTCCTATGATCAATCCCAAAATTAGAGAGCCCGTGTCGCCCATAAATATTTTTGCCGGTGTTTTATTAAACCACATGAAACCCAATAAAGATCCTACTAATGACGTAGAGACAATAGCCAAATCATCATAACCCGTAATCCAAAACCAAACCCCAAAAAATGAGGTTACCACAACCGAAACTCCAGCCGAAAGCCAATTTATTCCATCGATAAGATTAAACCCGTTCATAATAACCACCAAAGTAAATATGGTTAAACATGCCGATATCTCAGGAGATAAATCGTTAACCCCTAAAAAGCCATACATACTGTTTATACGAACACCTCCCAAGACTACAATAATTGCAGCGGCTAATAACTGGCCCATTAGTTTTTTTATTGGAGCTGTAATCAGTATATCGTCCTTTATGCCAATAAAAAAAATAATCATCAAGGCTCCCACTAAATAATTGTAATTCAGGTTATCCTCTTGAATGGTTAGGCTAGTGCTTACCATAAAACCTGCAAAAATAGCAAGCCCTCCGAGGGTTGGTACTACTTTTTCGTGAGATTTTCTTTCATCAGGAACGTCATACAAGTGCTTCAAATAAGAAACGCGAATAACCGATGGAATGGCAGTAAGAACAATTACAAGGCTTGATATGAATGAAAGTAATAATTCGAGCATGATATAATCTGAAGCAAAGATACATTTTTTATCTTCTCAGATGTGCAATTGACTTCAGTAGACGATGAACATTGCCTTTATTTTTTCAAAACCTCATGAAGATGTTGTCTCATTTCTTCAGCCATTTTTTTTCGATCGAAAGCCTTAGCAAGGCTGAGACACCCTAATTGACAATTGGAATATACCTCTAAATCGTCTTTTAAAACTGTTAAATTTTCGATGAAACTTGTTTTATTTTCAGGTTCAAAACACAAACCTGCTCCGAATTCTTTGATAATATCAGCGCTTTCTCCCTCAACCCCTAACAAAATAGGTGTTTGCATAGCTGCGTTTTCAAAAATTTTAGAAGGAATAACCGTTTTAAATAAGTCGCTTTTTTTAAGCGGCACCAAAGATACATCCATCAAAGAGAGTATGTTGGGAACCTCCTCCTTCGGCATACTGTCTAAAAAAGTAATGTTTTTTATTTTCAATTCCTTTGCTCTGACCTTCAACTTTTCTTTTTCTGCCCCATCGCCCATCAAAATCAAATGGAAATCATCCTGTTCTCTCGGCCAGGCATTTATAATAAAGTCTAATTTATGCGCCATTCCGTGGGTTCCAACATACCCTACAACAAATTTATCCTTAACCCCCAACTTTTGTTCCCAACCAACATGTCGATTTCTTTTTGAAAATCTTTCCAGATTTGCACCGTTTCGAACAACACATATTTTCTTTTCATCAATACCTCTCGAGATTAAGTTCTTTTTGAAAGAATGAGTTACGGAAATAACTCTAGAGGATCGCTTGTATAGTCTTAACTCAATTTTTTCGAGGAGCTTAAATACTTTACTGTTTCCACCAATCGCCCCGACAGCTTTTATTGACTCTGGCCATAAATCTCTTAGTTCAAATATCCAAGGTTTCCTCTTCAGAACCGATAATGTTTCTGCAGTCCATGTGGTAAAAAATTGAGGAGACGTTCCAATTATGATATCTGCTTTTTTAAAAAGCCCCGCCCAAAACGCCATAAAGGCGAAACTCACAAAATCAATAATTCGTTTTGCAAAACCCTCATTAGCAGAGATGTAGGACCACACTCGAATCACTCGAATCCCATCTATTTGCTCCTTTTGATACAGCTTGTTTTTATAGCCATCATACACCCTACCCTTTGGGAAATTAGGCGCGCAAGTTATTACCGTAACTTCATCTCCTTTTTTAACCCATTCCTTACAATGTTCAAACGTTCTTGTAGCAGGAGCATTGACTTCAGGAGGAAAATTATCGGTAATAAATAAAATTCTCATCGTACATTCTAATTTACATCAAAACCATTGAGGGTAATATTGGTAATGAGTTTTTCCGCAAATATAACCTCAACTAATTTTGCCTTTTCGGTGCTATTATAACCGTGAGCGTAAGTATATTCTTTTACCCTAGTACTAGAGGCCCCTGAAAACTCTAGGTTGCAACCTTCAAAAACAATTCTGTTTTTATCTATTTTTATTTCTATGCCAGGATAAAAGTGGAAATATGCGCTGCTTTTTCCAAGCAACTGATTTTTTGCAACAATGTTATCTTCAATTTTAATCTTAGTATCGTTAAAGTCAAATACCCTTTGATGATATACCCCAAAACGCTTGTACCCGTTATGGTAGCCTTTAATTGAAGTTTCATTTTCCTCTGTAATTATTGCTTTTGCTCTTCTTCCCACTCTAAATCCTCCCCAAACCTCTGATTGATCAACTTTGGCGTATCGAACGGTATTATGACTTGAGGTACTTCTTTCTCTTTGGCGACGATAACCGATATTGTATGTTGATATACCGGGGTCAACAATTACAGGATGTCCTTTGTAATTTAACACAAAACTAAATGTATCGGAATGAGCGTGTCCTGGGATATAACTCGGACCAATCATACCATAATCCACGAAAAGTTCAACTTCTCTTCCTTTAAACAAGCGATAGCCCGATTCCGACAAAAGTGATCTTTCCCAAACAATTCCAAGTCGCTTTGCATAGTCAAACAACTCTTTAGATTCAGAGGAAATCCCTTCCGTAGAATCATTAACACGTGGAGTTGAGCCATTAGAAAAAGTCACCGACTCAAGCCAACCCAGCATTTTCTTGGCTGTTTCTAAAAGAAATTGCTCAAATTCAGAGTCTTCATAAACCTCCTTGTTGTTTTTACTAAGATTATAGGCATCAAGAAGCCTTAAAAGAAGAATCTTATGATACATTGGACTTAGCTCAAAATGGGCGCCGTCTTTCAATATCTGTTCCCTCAACTCAACAGATATTATCTCTTTTCCTTTTTGATAAAGCTCGAATCCGTTAAAATAATATCCTCCAAAAAATAATGAAAACCCGTTTTCTAGCAGATGATTACCGAGCAAATGGTATTCTATTTGATCCAATAAAATTCGATACTGACTATACAAATACCGGTCAAAAGATTTTTTTTCAATGGAATGAACTGAAAAAAATTTAATCCAGTTTATTCCTCTCAAAGATGTAGGATAAGGCTCATTTGCATTTTTCAATTCTCGAATTTGATCAACAAACAAAAAAATCAAGGCCTCTCCTATTTCTTTTTGCATGTTTTCTTGGTTCAGAAAATCAAAATAGTTCAAATTATACGCCCAGAGCCTTCCATTGTCCATATAATCCCAATCTATTCCATCAGAAAAGGTAATCGATTGATTTAAAAAAGTAAATGTGTTGGAGGCATAAGAAGTTTTCGAAGGAACCAAGGCATCAAAACATAATGGCTTTCCTTTTCGGTAAAAATTATAATTGAGTTTGTACCGAACGAAACGACGGTATTTTGCCCTGAAAACATAAAACAACCGATAGGCAATCTGACGAAGTTTCAAATGCCGTATTGTTCTTAAAAAAAGGAATACTTCTCCCATTATAAATTTTGAGGTTCTCCTGTTTTAAGTGAATTCAAAATTGCAAACGTCACTTTTGATGTTGAATACAACTCATCAAAGCTTATGGCTATCTCCCCCTCTTGAACAGCTTTTTTAAGAGCCTTAAACTCTCCTTTAAACCCTTTATCTTGATTTGCGCTCTTGAACTTTCTGGATGTATTTCCTTTAAAGATTTCTAACTCTCTAAAATTATCCATTTTCATAACTATATCGGGCGCGAAAACCTCAACATATTCCTTAGGAAGTTGGTTATTCCCGAAGGCATAATAATTAATTACTGCCATAGATCCATTAGAATACTTTATGGTTATCGTTACATTGTCCTCATCAGGTATACTTTGGTCGGACTTTGTAACACAGGTTGCAAAAACAGTCTTAGGAAGAGCGTCTGCTAAATAGGAACAGGCGTCAATAAAGTGACAAACCTCACCAATTATTCTTCCCCCACCAACTTCGACATCTTGAATCCAAACGTCCCTGGGAATTACACCAGCATTTACTCGATAATTGATACTTACAGGTAAACCCTTTATTGTTTTTTGCATTTCTTGGACCAACGGTGCAAATCTTCGGTTATAACCGACCTGTAAAACTGGCTTTTCTGTAGAACCAGAATAGAAGGATTTTATTTCTTCCAATTCGTGCTCATAAATTGCTAAAGGTTTTTCTACAAAAACATGTTTCCCTGCCTTCAAGGAGTTCAAAACTTTTTGACCATGGTCATCATGACGGGTTGTTATAAAAACCGTATTTATTTCATCATGGTTTAATAACTCTTGGTAATCAGTTGTAATGTATTTAAATTCATGCTTGTTTCCTGTAGAATGCGCACTCACTCCAGTTGCTGTACAAAGACCGACAAAACTCGTATTCCCAACTTTTTTCAAATTTGGAATAATAACAGATTTGGTAAAGTTACCCGCCCCAATCAATCCAACGTTTAACGCTTCAGATTTAAAGGATGCATCTGAAATCTTGACAAGTTCTGACTTTAGTTCAACGTCCTCTTTATACTTCAATAAAATCCCTAAGTAATCTTCCTTAATTTTACCCTCGAGCAAATCATAAGCAGTTAGGGCGCTTTCGAAATCATATTCGTGGGTAACCATTTTAGAGGGCGTTACCCGGCCGTCTTCAATTAAATCTAAAAACGCCTCAAAATTTCTTTGTTCTGTCCATCGAACATGAGCAAATGGATAATCTATTCCCTGCTCTTCGTATTTTGGATCATATCTCCCCGGCCCGTAAGCCATTGAAAGCTTTAGCTCTAGCTCTTTTTTATAGTATTCATTTCTTGGAACGTCCATACCAACTAAGCCAACCACGACAACTCTACCCTTCATTCTTGATATTTCTCCCGCATCTGTTATAGGCTGATTGCTGGAAGTGCTTGCTGCTATAATAACAGCGTCCGAACCGTTGCCATTTGTAAATAACTTTGCCCTTTCAATTACTTCATTAGGAGGGCAAACCTCATCAGCTCCGAGCTTTTTAGCCAGTTCTAATTTTTTCGGATCCAAATCTGTTCCCAAAACCTTACATCCATTTGCTTTCAAAAGCTGAACGGATATTTGGCCTAAAAGCCCTAATCCCATAACTACAACTCTTTCGCCTAACGTTGGAGCTGTCTGTCTTATTCCTTGTAATGCAATTGAGCCTACTGTTACAAAAGAAGCATCAGCGTCAGAAACCCCTTTGGGCACTTTAACAAATAGATTTCTTGGTACATAATTTATCTCACTATGGTTCGCATAACCCGCTCCACCACAAGCAACCCTATCACCCACAGTAATACCAGTTACTTTAGCTCCAACTTGAACCACTTCTCCAACACATGAATATCCGAGGGGTATAGGAGTATCCAGCTTTGTAAATACTTTTTCAAGAGTATTCATAACGCCCTCTTGTTTCATTTTATTTACAACCTGTTTCACCAAGTCTGGTCTAGCCTTTGCCTTACCAATTAATGATTTTTTGGCTAAATCAACAATCATTTTTTCTGTTCCTGCAGAAACTAATGAGGTTTTTGTCCTTACCAAAACTCCATTTTCACCACAAATCGGCGCTGGAACTTCGTAAACGCCTAGTTCTCCTGTTTTGTATGATTGAATAAGCTGCTTCATGCTGTAAAGAATGTTTCGCACAAATATACTAACTCACTTGGAATCACTTTGTTTATCTCTTTTTTATTTTGAATTTAAACTATAAAAAAAGAATAATTTAAGCTTTTTCACCCCAATTCTTAAACATACTATGAAGTGTAGTGTTTAATTTTGAAGTTTTTATTATTAAAACAATTTCTTTGCGAAATTCTCTTTAACCGTTTCCTGAATTTTTTAAGCACGACAAAAACCTTAACTTTCAATACGATTTACCTTGTTTATGAGCAAATACAACTTCTTGACTCTTTTCATTTTTGTATTCTTTGGAGCTAATGCCTCGGTACCTGACATTTTAAATTTTACAACAAAAGACTACAATGGCCACTCTATTAATTATGATATTGAGCAAGATTCAAGCGGAATAATTTACATTGCTAACGCATATGGGGTATTAGAATATGACGGAAGAACTTTTCGTAAAATCCCACTTGTGCAAGGGAAAAGCGCAATAAGTTTATCCAAAGATGCTTCAGGGAGAATTTTTGTTGGGTCGTCTTCAGAGTTTGGCTGCCTAGAAAAAGACGCCACACAAAAAACGTATTTTAAATCGCTTAAACACTTAATCCCTGGAAACAAAGAAATTAATGAGGTTTTCGAGACCTGCTGGTTCGACAATGCCATTTATTTTGCCTGTTCAAAAGCCATATTTAGGTTAAAAGACAAGAGAATAGAACGTGTTACGGGAATTTCAACAACATCACTAATTGAGGATGTTACTATAATAAATGAAAAATTACTTTTCTGGGAAGGAGGGAAAGGGCTTGGTCAAATAACGGGTTTAAAAGCCACGATTATTAATCCTGACACTAAGACTCAATCTGTTAGAGAAATCCAATACATAAATGATGATTACACAATTTTTGGTAGGTTCGGAGTTAAATCAATTCAAAATCCAAAACGACTACTAAACTCATCATTACAACTTTCAAATGCTGATGTTTCATGTGTTTTAAAACTCAGCAGTGATTCATTTTTAATTGGAACTGTGAAAAAGGGAATTTACCTGATGAACTCAAAAGGTGAATTGCAAAGGCATCTAACGACAAAACAAGGATTACAGGTGAATTTCATAAGAAAACTTTTCCAAGATAAGGCAGGAAATGTATGGATAGCATACAACAACGGTATTGGAATTTTAAAATGGAGTTCTCCTATTGATTACATAACAAACGTACAGGGTTTTGATGGAATGGGTTATTGCGGTTTAATATATAAAAACCAACTGTTCATAGGAACATCAAGAGGGCTTTACAGAATGGAAAACTGGATTAATGGACTTCAAAAAATCGAAAAATTTGAAAAGGTTGAAGGAATACCAGAGGGAACCATTAACTATCTTGACACCGCTAATGGAAAACTCATTATTTGTAATGCAGCCGAAACCTACACTCTTGAGGAAAACAAAGCAGTAAGAATTTCAGACGGCTCATGGTATGGCTCATGGATATGGAAAACAGCAAACAACTACAACAGTAACGAAGGTTTTGTTGGTACTCATCAAGGTATCGAAAGATACCTTTTCAAAAACGACAAATGGATATACCAAGGTCATATCCAAGGCTTTTTAGAATCCTCTAGAGTTATGGAAATTGACCCTAGAGGTATTATTTGGTCTATACAAGGAAACAAAGGCCTATATAGAGTTGAACTGAACGAAAAGCGTGACTCAGTAATTTCACTCGTAAACTACTCCGATAACAGCACATTCAAATCAGACGACTTTAATGATATTTTCTATCTAAACAACAAAATTTACATCACTACCTTTCAGGGTGTTTATTACTTAAATGAAGATTCATTAATTAGAGATTACTCTTTTAGTCCCGTTAAAAAATATGTTGAGAGAGCCAGAAAATACGATGAAAATAGTGTTTATGGTATATATCAAGATCAAGCCTATCTACTTGAAAAAGAGGATGCGTTTTGGAGGATTCAACCCAGTGATGTTTCATTTACAAGAAGCAGTTTAATTGGGTCTGCTGAGTTTTTCAACAAAATTTATCCTAACAAATACTTAATAGGGACTCAAGAAGGTTTCGCAATATATAGCCCAAACAAATCCAATAAAATAAAAACAGCTAACTGTTTAATTAGAAACATTGAAATTATAGGAGAAACCGTTGATTCAATGCTTTTTTATGGAAAGCCAAATTCACCTCTTGAATTTAAATACCTCAACAATAATCTTCGCTTTACTTTTTCTATTCCCGAATTTGGAATAATTAATCAAGTAGTTTTTCAAACCCAACTTTACCGAAATAACAAGCCTTTAAGCGGCTGGCAAAATGTAAAAGAAGTTAATTATCGTGAATTCACTAACCTAAAGGAAGGAGCTTATACTTTTGAAGTAAGAGCAAAAAAAGGAAATATTGTTTTGGGGAGCGAAACCTATAAATTTAAAATTTTGCCTCCTTGGTACAGAAACAAAACAGCATATGTCTTCTATTTCTTAGCTTTATTTATAGCAATTTTAATTATCCATTCTAGATTCAAAAAACAAGGCAGAAAATTAAAAGCAGAAAAAGAAAAGGAACTTGAAATAAAGGAAAAACTCCACAAAACTGAAAAACTTGAAATAGAATTAAAAAATAAAGACAATGAACTAGCGTATATGGCTCTTTCATATGCTCAGAAAAAAGACATGCTGGCCTCCTTAGAGAATAAGCTAGATGCGCTCTCTAAAGAACTTGAACATTCAGAAAAACAAAAAATAAACTCTCTTAAAAGGACTATTTCATCAAGTATAGACGATGAAAGCAACTGGGAGAACTTCCAAGTTCATTTTGATCAAAAAAACGACAACTTTTTTCAAAAACTAAAAGAAATTGATTCTAAACTAAACGAGTCATACCTCCTCTTCTGTTCATATGTGAAAATGGGAAAATCAAACAAAGAAATTGCTGAGCTCATGAGCATTTCCGTTGCAGCTGTTGAAAAGCGAAAATATCGCTTAAAGAAAAAATGGGGATTAAAAAATGAAACGAGTTTTACCGATCATCTTCGAAGTCTCTAATTTTTTATTTACCCTAGGGAATATATTCATTACCAGAGCGTTTTTAGAGTAATCCAAAATATGTTGTAAATTTATTCACAGTTTAGAATGAAAAGACTACTTACATACTCCACACTATCCATATTCTGTATTCTTACTTTCTGGACAAAATCTCAATCTGTTGGTATAGGAAACTTTTACGATCACCTTCCATACCACAATGGGAATTCATTGTGCTTCTCCAAAGAAAAAGTTTACGTTGCCTCTGGTCAAGCGATATTTA
>Ga0163109_10002858_pt1 | contig 13268 bp, 14 predicted proteins | sample CRUFie1St13metaG_FD_108704 | JGI IMG/M metagenome (GOLD analysis project Ga0163109, IMG submission 108704) | Marine microbial communities from the Costa Rica Dome - CRUD Field 142mm St13 metaG | ecosystem: Environmental > Aquatic > Marine > Oceanic > Photic zone | place: Costa Rica: the Eastern... | reverse complement strand
ACCATTTATAAGAACTTTCAATTACGATAATAATCTTAGAGCTACTGCTTTTATTGTAAATGAGTGTATTAAACATAATGTAAAAAGGTTAGTATTCACCTCTACTCTTGCAGTATATGGACACCAAGATGGAAATATGTTTGATGAAGTACAAGTACCAAAACCAATAGACCCATATGGAGTTGCAAAGTATGGATGTGAAATGGATATTCAAATTGCTGGTGAACAACATGGATTAGATTGGTGTATTATCAGACCACATAATGTTTATGGTGTAAAACAAAACATTTGGGATAAATACAGAAATGTTTTAGGTATATGGATGTTCCAATATTTGAATGGAGAAAAACTAACCATATTTGGTGATGGGTTACAAACAAGAGCATTCTCTTATATTGATGATTCATTAGAACCATTGTGGAACTCAGCAACAAACAAATTTGCTTCAAAACAGATAATAAACTTAGGTGGTACTAAAGAAGTATCAATTATACATGCATGTAATACACTTATCAAGATTATGGGGGGTGGAGAAATTTCTTTTGAAGAGGAACGACATGAGGTTAAACATTCAATACCAACTTGGGAAAAATCAATAGAGTTATTGGGGTTTGAACATAAAACAGATTTAGAAGAAGGATTAACGAAGATGTGGGAATGGGCAAAACAACAACCAATGAGAGAAAGATTCGTGTGGCCATCATACGAACTTGAAAAAGGTATATATTCTTATTGGAAAAACAAAAAATAATGCCAAAACAAACAAAAGAACATATTGAGATTTGGAATGAAGGTTTACAAAACATAAAAAACAAGTTTTCTGAATATATTCCTAGTATTTTTAATAATACTGATTACACAGCTGTAATAATTGAACCTAGAAATCACGAAGATTTAGAAATTATATGTAAAAATGTTATGTACTATCTAAATGAAAGTGGTTCTGATAAAAAATGGGGTTTAAAAATCTACCATGGTAATAAAAATAAACAATTTGTAAAGGATTTTACCCAAAATTGGAACAATGTTGAGATAGAAAACTTAGGAATAAATGATTTGAGTGGCATTTTGTACAATGATATGTTAAAAACCACAAAATTTTGGGAATCTATACCAACTGAAAATGTTTTAATCTTCCAAACAGATACAATTTTAAGAAGATTTGGTATAGATGAGTTTATTTCTTACAATTATATAGGTGCACCATGGATACGATTTAGAGAAGGGAAGATTGTTGGTAATGGTGGATTGTCTTTTCGTAAGAAATCAAGAATGATAGAGATTACAAACCAATTTAGTGATAAAGAAATCACTATGGAAGATATATATTTTTGTAAATACCTTAAAGATGAAGATATTGCACCTTATGAAGTTGCTAAAAGATTTTCAGTTGAAGATATTTACTATGAAAATCCATTAGGATTACATCAACCGAAAGTAGAACCAAATAAATTAAAAAAAATACTAAATGAGTTACTTTAATAACAAAGAAGTTGTAGTTACAGGTGGGGCAGGTTTCCTCGCAACACACTTCATCACAGAATTAAACAAGTTAGGAGCGAATATTACTACTCACACATATAATTCACCACTCCAACTAAGTAAAGAGATACAAAACGAAATTACTATACTTAAAAATATAGATTTAAATAACTTAGATGATGCAGTTAAGTTAACAAATGGTGCAGATTTGGTTATACATTGTGCTGGTCATGTTTTACATCCTGGTTCAGTACGAACTGATATACAAGGTTCACTTGGAAACATTACTTTATTAGGAAATGTACTTGAAGCTTGTGTAATTAATGAGGTAGAATCATTTTTTGACCTTAATTCATCAACAGGTTATCCAGATAGACGATATCCTGTGAAGGAAGATGAATTTTGGGAAGAAGAACCATATATTGCGTACTTTGGTTATGGTTGGATGAGAAGATATAGAGAAAAGTTAATGGAACATACATCAAACTTCTCTGATTTAAAGATATTTTTGGGTAGAGGGTCAGCAATCTTTGGCCCTAACGATAATTTTGATGTAAAAACTTGTCATGTGATACCTGCAATCATTAATCGGATGTTAGGTGGTGAAAATCCATTCACTGCTTGGGGTTCACCTGATGTTGTAAGGGATTTCTTGTATGTTAAGGATGTAATTAAGGGTGCATTAACAATAATTGAACATGGTAACCCTATGGAACCATATAATGTTGGATATGGGGCTCCAATTACAGTAGGAGATATAGTAAATACGATTCAGAAGGTATCTGGTCTTACACCAGAGATAGTTTGGGATAATTCTAAACCAACTACCATACCTTTTAGGATGGTGAGTACCGAAAAGATAAATAATCTTGGATTTCAACCAAGTTATACCTTTGAAGAAGGTATTAGAGAAACGATTGAATGGTTTAAGAATGAATATAAATAGAATTTTTATTATTGGAGATAGTTTTTGTGATTATCACGAGCATAATAAGGAAGATTTTGAAAACGAAGATAATCCACATATAAAATGGAATCAATGGTTATCTTGGGAATATCCAAATGTTGAAATTGTTAACGATGCTTTTGGAAGTAGGGATTTACAAACTATTATTGATAATTGGACTAAACTTATACCACAATTAAAATCAAATGATTTTTTAATTCTATGTATTCCAAGTTACTTTAGACAAAGAGTACCGTTAAGAAAAGAGGATTGGCAGAACAAACAATGGAGTGGTGGTGATATTATAAACAGATTTGTAACACATCATTCTTGGTACACTACCGATTCACAACATATTTATGTTGGTGATGATGTAGTAACAAAAATTCATTTAGATGAACAAATAAAATTTTTTGAATCACTTAATGCTTGTAAGGCCGTATCAAATAATTATACAGAATTAATCAATGCCTTGTATGATATAACACCATGTAAAAAGTATTTATTTTCATGGGATGATTTAAACCCATCATCTGAATATATTGATACTAAATCAATATTAAGAGAAAAAATGGGAATGTGGACTACACAGAATAAACTATATGAAGAAACAAATGGTAAGTTTGGAAGTAAGGGTGATTTTCATTGGGATTATCGAACTGAAAAAACTTTTTTTGAATTAATAAAAAAAATAATTAACGAATGAATGCTTTAATTACAGGTGTAACAGGAATGGTTGGTTCTCATATGGTAGATTTTCTTTTAGAAAATACTGATGTAAAAATATATGGATTTTGTAGATGGAATGACCCAATGGATAATTTAGAACATTTAGTTGAAAGAATAAATAGAAAAGATAGAATAGAATTATTGTATGGTGATATAAATGATTATCCATCACTACAAGTTGCTATTGAAAAATCCAAACCAGATTATATATTTCATCTCGCCGCTCAATCATACCCACAAACTAGTTTTGATGCTCCAATTGAAACACTTCAAACGAATATCATAGGAACTACAAATGTATTAGAAGCTTTAAGAAAATCAGAATATAAAGATTCTTTAATTCATGTTTGTGCTTCTTCGGAAATATTTGGTAGAGTACCAAAAGAAAAACTACCTATTGATGAAGAATGTTCTATACACCCAGCTTCTCCATATGCAATTTCAAAAGTTGGTACTGATTTAATTGGAAGATATTACGCTGAAGCTTATGGTATGAAAATTATGACTACACGAATGTTTACTCATACTGGCCCAAGACGGGGTGATGTATTTCATGAATCAACATTTGCTAAACAGATTGCACTTATGGAAAATGGATTACAAGAACCAAAATTATTAGTTGGTAATTTATCCTCACTTCGTACATATGCTGATGTAAGGGATGCTGTAAGGGCGTATTGGATGTTACTTACAATCAATCCTATACCTGGTGAATATTATAACATCGGTGGGGAATATACTTGTAGTGTAAATGATACTTTAAATTATTTAATTTCAAAATCTACAATAAAAAACATCGAAGTAACTTTAGATAAAGAAAGATTTAGACCGATTGATGCAAATTTACAAATACCAAACACAAATAAATTTAAAAAACACACTGGTTGGAAACCTGAAATCCAATACACAAAAACAATGGATGATTTGTTAAAATATTGGAGAGAAAGAATTAAGAATGGAAGAAAATTTTTGAATAGATGATAAACTTTCTTACCAATAATATTCCATTAATCAGTAAAGATACGATACAACATGGTTTAGATGCATTTAATTGGATTACAGATTTTAAAATCGAAACAAGGTATCTTGAAAATTCAATTAAAGATGATAAGTTTTATTTTATTCATTATATTTCATACCATTCTATCGAAGAGATTGTTGAATTATATACTAGTGAAAATGAATATTCTAAATTTATAAATAATCTTTTAGAAAATGATAATTTTAGATTAATTATAATTGATGTACATGAGGTACATGAATATGAACATATAGAAAAAATTGCATCATCTCTAAAACACAAAAATAAAGTTTTATTTATAAACAATGATTTAAGAATTTACGATAAAAACACTTGGGGTATTAATGTTGAAAAAACAAATCATTTAATTAAAAATTCAATTAAAGGTTGGATTCAAAATCCTTTAATAGATTATACTCAAACTAGAGAAAATTTATTTTTAAGTGTTAACAAATCTATGAAACCACATCGTAGATATTTTTTATCTCTTTTGATGCGAGATAATCTTTTGAAAGATATTAATTATTCAGCATTAAGTTTTGAACATTCTTCAAATGATAAAGTTTCAAGTTTTGATACTAAGTGTTTTGAAAGCATAACAAATAATTTAGAAAGATTATCAGCTCAAGGTTTTAAAAATACAATTTACGAAAATTTTGATACTTCTAAAATTGATTCTGATTTTAATTTTGCTGGAGAAATTAATACTTTAGATTATTCAACTTCATTTATAAATTTAGTTACTGAATCTGTATATTTTAGTGAAATGATTCATATCTCGGAAAAATCATTTAAACCTTTTGCATTTTATCAGTTACCAATTTATATTTCATCTCCACATCATGTAAAGAATTTAAAAGAATACTACGGTTTAGATTTATATGATGATATTATAGACCATTCATATGATTTGGAACTTGATGATACAAAAAGAATGTTGATGGTACTCGACCAAATTAAAAATTTACATGATAATAAAAATTTGGTTGAAAAATATTTTGAAAATAATCAAAAAAGATTTATCAAAAATTTTGAACAATTAAAAAAAATACAAAGTGTTCGAGATGATTATTTATTGAAAAAAATTATAGAATTTTAATATATATTGATATAAGGTTATGAAAATAAATTGTATAATAGATTCACGATATGTTGATAGGATACATGATACAAAATCATGGATAGAAACTGCATGTCAAGATGATATTGAATATGATTTCTATGATGAAACCTTCAAAGATAATACTTTAAAATATTCATATATAATTTTAAGACAAGGATATCCTTCTCATGATATAAAATCAAATGATTTACAAATTTATGATGATATTATAGAAAAATATAAATCAGGTGTTAAAATAAATTTTGTATTTGCAACTGGTCATGAAAGTGATGCACCAGATTGTATAGAAGTAATTTCAAATTATTGTAAAAATTTAGGAATTGATGAAAGGGATATTTTTATTTATAATGGGAATGAACAACTATCTTCTAATAATAACACAGATGTAAATGTGTTTGCAAATGATTTGATTCTAAAGGTAATGAGTCAATCAATGTATCTACATGGTAATTATGAAAACTTTAAAATTGAACGAGAAAATGTTTTTCAATGTTATAATAGAGTTGAAAAACCACATAGACTTGTAATAGCATCATTTCTTCACAAAAACAATATTTTAAAAGATACAGATTTCAGTCTTAGAAGTGCTAAAATTGTTAATCAACATTTAAAGAGTGGAAACCCATTTAATCATTCTGTAAATAAAATAATTGATAAGAGAATAGAAGATGAATATTTGGAATCACTTAAAAACTTGGTAAGTACAAACAAACCAATTTACAGTAAATACGAAAATTTTGATTTTGATTCAAATGGCCCTCAACACGATTTAACTCATAAATCAAATGTTTATGAAAAATCATATATCAATATAGTAAATGAAACACAATATGATTGGGATGGTATAATTCATATTACAGAAAAAAGTTCAGCACCACTTTGGTTTTTTCAAATACCAATAATAGTTGCAACACCAAATCATATAAAAAAAATGAAAGAGTTATATGACTTAGATTTTTTTGATGATTTTGTAAACCATAGCTATGATTCAGAAGAAAAACATATTTATAGGATGCATAAAATACAGAGAGAGATTTTAAGGTTATATAACAAAAAAGATATACTGCCTTCTTTTTTTGAAAAAAATGAACATAGATTTAGAAAAAATAGAGAGATAGTGAATCGTATTAAAGATAGTAGAAAAGATTTACAATTTATAAAAAGTTTGTTATGAAAACAGCAGTAGTACTTGGAGGTGGTGGATTTATTGGAGGACACCTATCTAAAAGATTAAAATCAGAGGGATATAAAGTAAGGTGTGTTGATATTAAGGCACATGAATATTTTGAACACGATGATATATGTGATGATTTTATTATAGGTGATTTAAGAAATTATAATTTAGTAAAATCATGTTTACTTATTGATGGAAGAGCAACAGATGAAGTTTATCAACTTGCTGCAGATATGGGTGGGGCTGGATATATTTTTACTGGTGATAATGATGCTGATATAATGCATAACTCATCTTTAATTAACTTGAATGTACTAAAGGTATGTTCTGAGTTTGGTATTGATAAAGTGCTTTACACATCATCTGCTTGTGTATATCCTGAACACAATCAATTAAATCCTGATAATCCTAATTGTGAAGAAAGTTCAGCATATCCAGCTAATCCTGATTCAGAATATGGTTGGGAAAAATTATACTCAGAAAGATTGTATTTATCATTTAGAAAAAATTATGGAATTGATACAAAGATTGCAAGATTACATAATATTTTTGGACCGATGGGAACTTATGATGGTGGAAAAGAAAAGGCACCCGCAGCTATTTGTAGAAAGGTTGTAAAATCAAGTGATGGTGATACGATTGAAGTTTGGGGTGATGGAAAACAAACTCGTTCATTCTTGTATGTAGATGAGTGTGTGGAAGGATTAAGAAGATTGATGAAATCAGAAGTAATAACTCCAATTAATGTTGGTTCTGAAGAAATGATATCAATAAATGATTTTACCAAAATGATTATTAAAATTAGTGGTAAGAATATAAACATAAAAAATATAGATGGACCTCTTGGAGTAAGAGGAAGGAACTCTGATAATAAATTAATCAAAGAATTATTAGAGTGGGAACCAACAGAAAAATTAGAAACAGGAATAAAAAAGTTATACAAATGGCTAGAAAATATTTACCAACACTAGGAGAACTGATTGATAGATTATCGATTGTTCAATTAAAAGAAGTTAAAATACCTGAACATAAACAAGAGTATCAAAAAGAGATTCAAGATATTGTTCATGATATTACAGAAATTTTAACCACAGTAAAACAACTCAAAGTTGATGGTGATTTTATAAGAGCAATTATTGTACTATCACAAATGAACACACATATTTGGTACAACGAAGATAACGCCAGAAATGGTGATGATGTTGGTAATCAATTAATGTTAACACATGGATTAAATGGTATAAGAAATACAGCAAAAAATAAAATTCAAGAATTAGATGGTGGAAGAAAAGATTACAAAGTAGATTGTATTGCATCTGAATTTAAAGATTGGGAAATATCTTGGAAATCAAAATGAAAATAGCAATTCTTACATATGGTGAGTTTAGAACTGCAGAAGTTGCAATTAAAACATGGAATATTTTAAAAAACCATGATGTAGATTGTTATGTACATACTTTAGATACATCTTATGATAGTTGTAAAAATGAAGATTCATTTAGAGCAATAGAAAAATATGATATTAGAGAATTATTACCAAATACAAAAATTTGGATTGAATCTCGAAATAATTATAAAGTAGATAATGAAAGTAGAGATATGCATATGAACTTTCGTTCTTTTAGATTTCTATATAAAAAAATTTTAGAATCAAATAAAAAATATGATTTTGTAATTATTAACAGGCTTGATACTTTATTATATATTCACGAGTTAGATAATTTTTTAAATAATTTTGATAATGATAAACTTTATGTTTTAAACCATTTGATTACTTTTGAAAATCCATTTATACAAGACCATTTTTTTATGGGTGGTTATGATATAGTAATGAATGTTTTAAAAAATTTACCTCAAGCTAAATATTTAGTTAAATCACATCAAGATTTTGGAAAATATTTATTGGAAAATTTTAAACTAGAATATACAGATATGCTTTGTTTTCATTTACGAGAAAAACAAATTGAACTTGTAAGTAGTGCAATTAAAAATAATATGTTAGAAGAATATTCAATTGGAAAAGATTCTCACGATTTCATGAGTAAAATTAATGAAATAGAATTATTAGAAAAAATAAAAAAATGAATAAAGTATTATTAATTGGTGAAACTTGTGATGATATTTTTATTTACGGTACAGTAAATAGATTATCACCAGAGGCACCCATACCTGTTATAAATCCAATACATACGATTACTAACAAAGGAATGGCAGAAAATGTAAAACTAAATTTAGAATCTTTAGGAATTAATTGTGATTTTTTAACTAACAATGAAACAATTACGAAAACAAGATATGTTGATGATTCTTATAATTACATTTTACTTAGAATCGATGAAAATGATATTGTTAATCCTTTAGATGTTATAAATAATTTGGATAATTATGAATACTTAATAATTGCTGATTACAATAAGGGATTACTAAAAAAAGAATTTATTAAAAAAATTACTCAGAATTTTAAAGGTATAACTTTTATCGATACAAAAAAGAAATTAGGTAAATGGTGTTCAAATATTGATTTTATTAAAATTAATTTTAATGAATATGAAAGAAGTAAAAACTTTATAAAAAACAATAGTTGGATAAATGATAAACTTATAGTTACAAGGGGTAAATTTGGTTGTGATTACAAACAAAAAACTTATCCAACTAAGGAAGTAAGTATAAAAGATGTAGCTGGAGCTGGAGATACTTTTTTGGCTGGTCTTATATTTAAATATATACAGACTAATTCAATTGAGGATTCACTTGATTTCGCGAATAAGTGTTCAACCCAAGTAGTACAAAAAAGAGGCGTATCTATTGTAGATAAAACAAAGTTATAGTAATGAAAAATAGAAGTATATTTTACAAAGAAAGAAGTTGGGATGATTTTCACTTTTACAATGGTTCTATTTTACCACAAGTAAAAGTAATTCAACCATCTATATATCATGAATATAGAGGGATGATTACAACAACATACCATTCAGATTTTTACGATAGATTATTACCTGCTAATGAAAGAAATGAAGGATTAAAATTTAATCATGATAGATATTCCAAATCCAAAATAAATGTCTTAAGAGGATTACATTACGATAATAAAACATGGAAACTTATTTCTTGTCCTCATGGTAAATTATATCTTGTAGTATTAGATTTAAGATTGAAACAACCAAATTATGGTAAATGGGAATCTTTTATTATAGGACCTGAAACAGGTACACAAGTTTTAATTCCACCAATGTTTGCAAATGGACACTATGTAATGGAAGATAATTCTATTTTTCAATACAAACTTGCATATCAAGGTGAGTATTATGATGATGATAAACAAGGTACTGTTTTTTGGAATGATAAAAGATTTAATATAGATTGGCCTACTGATAATCCAATTTTATCAAAAAGAGATAAACCACAATGATTTATCAACAAAATATAAATTTCAAAATTTATGATTTTATAATAAAATCAGATAAAAAGGTTATAGGAGATACTTTGGTTTTAACTCACGCCGAAAGCGTTTTACAATTAGAATTTTTAATAGAAGAAGCTGGAGTTACTAAAGTTTTGTATTGTTTACCAACCGAAACTACAACACCATGGTTGGCAGGATTTTTTAATCCTACTTCAGATAAAACAAAACTTAATGAATTTCTTAATTTTTTAAAAGAAAATAAAATTACTTTTGATTTGATTCTTGGGTCTCATCAACCAAATTTTTTGTTAGAATTTGAAAAAAAATATTTTAATAAACATTTACAAATACATTATTGGCCAACATTATTAATTGACCATACGAGAAGGCAATTACAACAAAATCTCATTAGTGAAAGTAACCTTGGATATGATATAGATAAATTAGAAAATAAAAAAGATTTTAAAAAATTATATACTAATTATAATCTAAGACCTCGTATTCATCGAAGAATAATGATGGATTTACTTTCAAAAAATAATTTGTTAGATGCTGGTTTTAATTCTTGGAATAAATTATTTGAATTAAATATTGGGAATGATATTTCATTATCAGATTCATTTTATCCATCATTTAAATATTGGAATGAAGAAATACTTAACCTAGATGATTATTTTTCTGAAAAATTTAATGATGAATTTTCACCAGAACTTATTGATACAAAATCTTTTATGATGTTAGTTGGTGAAACTTCATTAGAAATTCCTTATATTACAGAAAAAACTTACAGGTGTATGTATCTCAAACAACCTTTTATAGCATACGGTAGTAAAAATCAAAATAAAGAATTAATTAAATATGGATTTAAATTATATGATGAAATATTTGATTATTCATTTGATACGATTGATGATGCATTTGAAAGATATCAAACTCTATTAGAAACAAATATTGATAAACTTAAAAATAAAGATTTTAATAAACTTTACGAACAGATTGAAGAAAAATTAATTTTTAATAAGAAAAGATTATTTGAGTTACTTGATTCAACTGAGTTTATACCTGAAGTTATTGTATCTTTAAATAAAAAATATAATAAACATGAATATTAAAAATTTAAACTATCATCAAGATAGATGGAACGATGGTAATTATTCAAAAGAAGAGTTAATTGCATTTGAAGATGATATTATTTCTCATTGGGAAAATGGAGAAATCACAGGTCCAATCCATTTATCAAATGGAAACGAAGAACAACTAATAGAGGTATTCAAAAAAATATCTCCAACTGATTGGGTGTTCTCAACTTGGAGGTCTCATTATCATGCACTTTTACATGGAGTAGAACAATCTAAATTAAAACAAAAAATACTTGATGGTAAATCAATTACAATCGTAGATAAAGATTCTAAATTTTATGCATCAGCAATTGTAACTGGTACCTTACCGATTGCACTTGGTGTTGCTAAATCAATCAAGTACAATGGTGGTGATGATAAGGTTTGGGCTTTTGTTGGTGATATGGCATTTGAAAGTGGAATCTTCTATGAAGTTCACAAGTATGCAAGAAACTATGATTTACCACTTTACTTTGTAGTTGAGGATAATGGTGTATCTACAAACACACCAACATTAAATACATGGAATGGGATTCAGCGAGAATTACCAGAAGATGTAATTTATTATAATTATGAATCAAAGTACCCACACTATGGTACTGGTAAATGGGTAGTATTTTAATGGTTGTTGATTACGCTATATTTTGTGGTTGTTCTTTTACTTGGGGACAAGGTTTATGGAGTTACTCACCAACTAAATGGTATGTACCAACCTGTATTGAATATACTCAAGAAAACGCACCAATACCACCAGATGCTGATTTATTTAGAATTGAAAATAGATTTGCGGGTGTTTTACAACATATGGTACCAATATCTAATGTTATAATAAAAAGACATAACGGTGGTACTGATGAAGAAAGTTTAAGATTTATTGATGAAGTAAAAAACAATGAAGTAGGACAAGAAACACTACTAACTCAAAATGTACCATGGAATGGTGTAAAATTGTGTGTGTTTCAAACAACACAGGCATACAGAAGTCCATTTAAATTTACTTATAAAAATGAAGAATATCAGATAAGAGCAAATCCTGGTTTTACTGGTCTAACTATATGTGATAAAATTTTTACAAATAATTCTGGTCATAAAGATTTTGTTGAACTTGATAATTATGAACCTTTTTTAAATTGGTTGGTTGATAATAATTTAACACCTGATGATTTTTATAAAATTCATACAACACAAATCATGAATAAAATAGAAAATAAATTTAAAGAATTAGAAGGTGATGGTATTAAGTGTGTATTATTATCATGGACTGATGATTATCTTCATTTAATAAAAGAAAACAATTATTTGAATGAAAGATTTGTACCGATTAAATATAAGGGAGTATCATATGATACAATCGAAATGATTATTGAAAAATTTAATATGGATATAATGGGAGATAAAACTAAATTACATGATTGTGGTGGAGATAATCATCCATCTTTAGAATTGCACAAAGTAATAGCAAAATCATTATATCCCAAAATAAAACAAAGATTAGATGAATAAAGCAATATTAGTAACAGGATGTAGTGGTTTAGTAGGAACACACATCGTAGACCAACTTATAGAAAAAGGATATGATGTAGTTGGTGTTGATTTAAAAAAACCAAACAGAGAAAATTCAGATAATTTTGAATTTCATGATATTGATATTACAGATACATTAGAAGTATCTTTATTATTTGATTGGCATGATATTAGTGGATGTATAAATTCGTTTGGTATCAAAGGAACTCCAAAAACTGCAAAAGAAAATCCTGTTGATTTTTTAAAACCATCAATTAGAGGTAATTTTAATATCATAGAAAACTGTTATAAAAATAATGTTTGGTTAGTATTCATGTCATCAGTTGGTGTATATGAATCGGCACCAGAGTTTATAGAAGATACAGTTTGGAAAACCCTACCATCACAACACGATTGGTATCCATCTTGGTCCAAAAGAGTACCAGAGTTATACTTAGAATCATATGAAGTACAATATGGTTGGAAAGATTGGACTATTGTAAGACCAGCAAATATATTTGGTGAATACGATAACTTTGGTGAATGGGCAATGGCATTACCTGCTAATATTAAAAAGGTTTATGAATCAGATGGTGAGATTGTAGGATGGGGAGATGGAACACCAACAAGAGATTTCATCTACGCAGGAGATGTTGCATCAGCAACTATCAAATGTATGGAAGAAAAATTACACATCACATCCAACTTGGGTAGTGGTGAAGAAATATCAATCAAAAGAATGGTTGATACAATTATAAAAGTAAGTGGT
>Ga0163109_10002857_pt1 | contig 13271 bp, 19 predicted proteins | sample CRUFie1St13metaG_FD_108704 | JGI IMG/M metagenome (GOLD analysis project Ga0163109, IMG submission 108704) | Marine microbial communities from the Costa Rica Dome - CRUD Field 142mm St13 metaG | ecosystem: Environmental > Aquatic > Marine > Oceanic > Photic zone | place: Costa Rica: the Eastern... | reverse complement strand
TGTATTGTGATCTCCAAATCGTCTTTGCTAAATCCAGCAACTGCTAAAGAGATTGTATACTCTTCTTTGTCACTATCTTTTACAATGTTGTATGGAGGATAACCGCCATTTGTGTTTGGTGAATTTTCAAACATTCTATCCATGTCTTCAAACAGTCTGTCGAATCCTACGAATGAACGATGAAATGGGGTTAAGTCGAGAGTTGTTAGTCTTGTCATTGTTTTCTCCTTTTAATAAGCAAGATTAATATTGGACCCTTTCGGCATCCTATACACACATGTTGCTTTACATGCATATATTCTCTTATTGTAGTACATTATTAACACTTTGTCAACCATTTACTACAAAGTTATTTATCACAGATCTTAGTCAATTAGACCTTGATCACGTAATTTTTGTTGTTTCTTCTGCCAACGTCTAGTTGCTTGATTCTTTTCAAATCGCTTCTTGTCGCTGGGTTTTGTGTAATATTGACGGTCCCTTACTTCCTTAATGATGCCTTCATTATTCATTAACTTTTTAAGTCTACGAATCGCTTTGTTTACATCATTGTTGCGAACTTCTACTGTGAGTCCACGTTTAGGACGGTCATCAAAGCGTGGTCTTTGTCTATAGTTATTTTGCACGTTTTAATACTCCTAATAGTCTGTTTCCGGCAAACGAGGGTTTAGTTTCCCATTCACAATCTTCTACCATTTCTAGTATCTTAGTGCAAATAGCAAAACCGTTATCCTTGTGAGCCATCTCACGTCCTCTAAATCGGATCATGATTCTAACCTTGTCACCGTCTTCGATGAACTCACGGATCTTCTTAAATTTGACTTCCATGTCGCTTTCACCTATCATAGGCCTAAACTGTATTTCATGGACGTCAACACGATTAGCACGAGCCTGTTTAGCACGTTCTTTTTCGCGTTTCTTCTGCTCATATTGATGTTTGCCAAACTCAATAATTTTGCAAACTGGTGGGTCGGCTTTTTCTGTAACCAGAACTAAATCTAGTCCTTGCTCTTTTGCAAGGCTTACTGCACGGTCTTTATTCATTATACCTAGTTGCTCGCCATCTTGGCCAGTAACTCTTACTTCTCTGTGCTTAATAAAATGATTAATTGGCACACGAGGTTCGTGTTTTTTGTTAAATCTTTTCATTACTCTCAGCATGTTTCTCCGTGTTGTATAGTATCATTGGTTCTGTTTTCTCCTTTACATGTTCGCCGTTTACTACTACTTTGTCTGCACCTTGCAGTGCAATATCTGGTAGTACAAATTGTGTGCTTTTTAACACTGCTTCTACAATACTTCGCAGGCCTCTAGCACCTGTATTACTTTCAGATGCTTGTTCTGCAATAACATCTATAGCATCGTCAGTAAACTCTAGTTCAACACCATCTAATTTAAATAGGCGTTGATATTGTAGTATAATACTATTTCGTGTATCTGTCAAGACTTTTCTTAAATCTTCTTTAGAAAGTGGGTGTAAACCTGTGATTACAGGAAGTCTGCCTACTAGTTCTGGAATCAATCCGTATTTTACTAGATCATCTGGCTCAATATTATTCAAGATATCTTGGTCCATATGTGTCTTTTCTTTGGGTAGATCTTTGCCAAAACCAATACCAGCATTTGAATTAAGTCTACGACTAATTGTTTCTTCCATACCTACAAACGCACCGCCTACAATAAACAGTATGTCTGATGTGTCCACATCAATTAGTTGCCCTTGTGGGTGCTTTCTACCACCCTCTGGAGGTACTCTTACTTTTGTACCTTCAATAATTTTTAGCAGAGCCTGTTGCACACCTTCACCAGATACATCTCTAGTAATTGAAGTGCTTTCTGATTTACGACTCTTTTTGTCAATCTCATCAATATATATGATACCACGTTGTGCCGCACTAATATCTCCACCGGCTGTGTGTATCAATCTTACAATAACGTTTTCTACATCATCACCTACATAACCTGCTTCAGTGAGTGTAGTAGCATCAGCAATAGCAAATGGTACATCTAAATAGTTTGCAATTGTTTTTGCTAGTAGTGTTTTACCAGAACCACTTGGTCCAAGCATCAATACATTTGACTTTTCAATTTCAACTTCGTTTGGATCTTTGTTGTTGATGCGTTTATAGTGATTGTATACTGCAATACTTAAAACTTCTTTAGCATCAGTTTGTCCAACAACATATTTTTCTAAGTAATCAAATAGTGCTTTAGGACTAGGTACTCCTTGATCTTTGCCTTTGTTAATGTGTATTTCTTTTACAATAATATCATGACAAAGATCAACACATTCATTACAAATGTATACCTCTGGTCCTGCTATTAGTTTGGAAATTTCTTTTTGTGTTTTACCACAAAAACTACAACTTAGGTCTTGTACACTATTCATTATCCATCTCCGTTCGTAGTGCATACTCAAGTAGGTCCATGCTCCTAAATATAGGACATCTACCTACTGTGTTCATAACTGTGAGTATTGATGTGTTTTTCTCTTGTTCACTGAATAACCATGTGTTGGTATAATCTGCACGACTACATGCAAATGCAACTTCAATTGGATTGATCAAATCAAAGTTTACAAACACAATGTCAGCATGACTGATGTTGGCTTGTGCCCAGGGAATTTCTTTTTCGCTAATCGGATTTGGTGTATAGTAATGACTTATTGCAATCTTTTGATACACGTTTTCTGCGATATTAATTGTACGTTGTTTCCATTCTTCACTACCACCAAGGTAGTAAAAACGTAGTCCGTGATCTGGAAGGAATAAGTCAGGTGGAGTTATGTATAATACTTCTCCGGATTTCTCAGTCATGAGTTTGCCATTATTGTTTGCGTTGCAGAGGTAGCCAATGTGTGTTTTCCTCTAATGATTTTTCTGTATCCTCGCCTTCGGATTTCATTGTTCGATCTTCAGCATTTTCTGTTACCATTTCCTTATATACACGTTCAAGGACATCTTCATCTGCGCCTCTGATCATTTCTTCTAAATTCTTTTCTTTAACTTTTGGTTCTGGTTTAGGTTCTAGCAGATCGGGTTTGATCTTAATGCGTTCGCCTGTAGCACTTTCGTACTCTCTTAAAGTAGGAGTTTCTTCAACTTCTACAATGCCATTTGTTTCAGTGACTACCTTACCTTCATCGTCAACTTTAACTTGGCCAGCGAGTGCTTTTTGATCTTGCCACCACTGCTCGTCGTCTTTCATTTTTGAAATAGTTTCTTCTACTACATCTACTTGCTTGGTTTCTTCAACTGGTTCAGGCTCTTGCGGATCTTGTCCATCTCCTTCCTGTTGTACAGTTGCATTGGTGTCAGTTTCCTGTTCATCAATGGCTTGAGTAGATCCTTCAGGAACTTTTCCACTTACTTCGTTCTCAAATGTCTTATCTGATTCCTCAGTATCATTGCTTTGTGATTCGTCTGAATCAGTTTCTGAGTTTTCTTCTGGATCTTTTTCTGGATCTTGCTTTGGGTCGTCATCTTTTCCTCCTCCTGGTGTGGGTGTTATTGTACCACCACGATGGTATGCAAAAGTATATTGACTTGCAATTAGGAGCAATACTGCTAGTGGATCAAATACAAATATAATTGTAATAATAACCCAACGTACTGCTTCTTCTAATAGATCTCTATCAGCCTTTTCACCGTAGATAAATTCTGCAATGTATTTGATAGGACCAACTTCTGCTTCTAGTTTTCTGTACTCTGCTTGAAGTTCATATTTCTCTTCTGTAAGTACATCAATTTGACTTGAAGCCTTTCTAATTCTGTCATTTTGTTCATCTATAAGTGTGTCGATTTCAGTAGTGTTGTCAGTCTGTGCAAGTTGTTTTTGCAATCTTGTAATTAACTCTTGACTCTGTTTAACTTGATCTTCAGCACTTTTGCGTAGTCTTTGAATCTCATCTCTTGCTGTCTGTATTACAGGAGATTCAGTTTGACGCACTTCATCAATCTTACCTAACATTACAAGTTCTCTTTCTTTGAGATCTTTTATCTGTCTTTCGCGAATATCTTTAACAACGTCTGCTAGTCTTACACGTTCTTTTTCAACTGTACTAGTTGCATCTTTACGCAACTGTGATATTTCGCCTTGGATTTGTGAAATACGTTCTTGTTGTGCAGACACCCAAGTTGCTAGTGCTTTACGAGTGTTCTGGCCAAATAGTCCATCACTTGATACACCAATAATTGCTTGTCCTGCACGGATCTGTGATTGTTCTGTACTCTGTAATTGATTTGTTACACGAACAATCTCTTCTTCTATCTTTTTAATTTGTTGTAGTAAAGGTTCAACTGCACCTTGGTTTGCTTTTAGGTTAGCAATTTTATCTTCATATTCTCTTGCAGTTGTTTCTAGTCTAAGAATTTCTGCTTGTATGTTTGCTAGTTGATCTTCATAAGGTTTAGTTCTGTCTGCATCTGCACCTCTTGCATCTGCAATAATTTTGTTCTGTTGTTCAATAGCAGGTTCAATACGTTCAAATGCTTTATCAATACGTTCTTGTTCTTTGTCAATTTGTGCTTGAATGTTTGCGTCTGAACCTGTACCTTTGTTTTCAAGGTCTTTGATCTTTTTATCAGCACGTTCAATGATACCTTCTAGTCTGGCAACTTCTGTATCAATACGTTCAACTTGTGCAATGCTTTCTTCTCCAGCACTTGTTTGTTCAATATGTGCTTTTGATAAGAAACCAAAAATACCCATACTTGTAATAAGCATGAGCACCACAACGGCAACGGCGAGATATGTACGCAACCACCATTTGGTAACGCTCCAATATTTGTGCAACCAAACGGCTGTAACAAGTTTACCTACTTCTAGTACGCCACCCATAATCATAATTGGGATAGCGGCCGCGGCAAAGATTGCTACCAATCCTGCGACACTATAATAAATGGCAACGGCTGAAATACTCAATGCCGTTAATAAAACTAATATTGCTAATGCCATATGTTCTCCCGTGTTATGTATTTACCTAAATTTAGAAGGCAAATTCACAATAACAAGTATTATATACTGTGTTATCGTTTGTGTCAACTGTTAAAATAGTGAGTTGCAACGCCTTCTTCGACCATTGTATCGTTGATATTTTGCTTGTGATGTTCATCAACTTGTACATATACTTTCCCAAGTACTCTGCCGAATTTGCCACGTTTGTTTAGGATTGTTTGGATAACGAACTCTCTTGGTAGTAGTTCGATAAGTTTATTGCGAGAAGCAATACCCTTTTCTCTTATTTCTGGATCTTTCGATTTGCTGTCTGGTGTGTTAATGCCATAGAGTTTGATACGTTGATGCACCCATACACCGAAACCTAAATCGATGTCGGCATCAATTGTATCACCGTCAATTACTCTAATTAATCTTGCTTTATACTCGTACATTTCTACTCCACAGTGTATTTATTATAATTGCAAATATTCTACAGATTTCTTTAACAATCGTTTAATAACAGGATGAGTAGTGTCAAACCCAAATAGAGCAAAATATGCAAAAAGATTAGGACTAATAAACTGTTCCATGCTCTTTAATTTTGCAGTATTTGTTGCGTTTTTGAGTAAATCAATTGCACCTTTTTTAGAGCCTGCATGTCTAGTAAGTTCGTCTGCAATGTTTTTAGCATATGCTTCGATCTCATCTGGACGACTCATGTATTCAATTTCTTTACCTTGGTTGCTTACATAGCCTTGCTGGCCATCATGCCAGTCTCTTGCTTGGTGTTGCTTTTGATGAATTATCTCGTGTTGCAACACATCATCTATTCTTGTTATAATTGTTTGTATACCTTCATCGGAAAAATCAACCGTTTTATCTTTTTCACTAAACACTAGATCAATACCAAAAGGAGCATCATCTTCTTGTTCGTCTGCTTCTGGATCATAGTAGGCATTCATATTCATATCGCCACTATCTACATGTGGTGATTTTAAAAAGCCAACGTTAACATCTAGTCCAATTTCTGCTAGACTTTTCTTTAATTGATCTGCAATTTCTTTAAAACTTTTTGGACCAGTCGTAAGATACTTGGCAAAGCCTTGTAGTTCTTTGCTTATGTTTCTAGTAATTGGTTTAGTGATTTCCGTAATCTGCATACTAGTATTTATCTGTACTAGGCTTATAGTTACCATATCGTAACTTGAACAACAATGCATCATGTTTGTTTTCAAACCATAACCATCCGTCCCAATATGGATCATATCCTGGAGCGAATCCGTTGTAGTGTCCTTTATTATGGTCAAAGTACCAACGGTCTTGTATACTGTAAGAACAGAAACGTTCTACTTCTTCTGGTTTTGTTTGGGGAGAGAAAGTGTAGTGGGTGACTTTATCTCTAATGTCACCCCATTCGAAAAGGTCTATTTCGATTTTGATGCCCAATGTTTAGTTCAGTGTTTCTTTTGAAAAATACTTGTCTAACATTTCCAAGCGGTCGTATGCTGAGGCCATTTTATTCAGTTCTTCAATAACTGCTTCTGTAACATCTGAATGTTCACCAATACCTGCAGGCATTGTTTTGTAAACTTCAATGTTTGCTTTGTGTACTGCAATCTCGCCTTCTGCTTGAGCACGGGCCGCTTCTATAATATAATCACCAGGTTTCTTCATCTGCTTCTCCTCTTAATAACTATAAAACTGTACAAAGTTTCCGCTGTCAATTGTATCAACTTCAAGTTCATTATAGATACCAACTTCATACAACTTTTCTTTTACATTCTTTACAAACAACGGATCCTTACTAAGGATAAAAGGATACATAGAGTCATAACCAACTGGCTCTACAACTACTAGACCTTTTTCTACTTCGCACTGACAAATCCATTCTTTACCTGCACCATCTAAGACTTTGTCAATCTTAAAGGCACTTTTTATTTTAGACTTTCTGACCATAACACTTACTCCATAGTTTATACTAATATACTATAAAGTTATGGTATTGTCAAGTACTAATAATCAGTTGCTCCGCGATCTTTTAATTGTTTTTGGATCCACTGCTTTGCCTTACGAGAGGTAGGATTTGCTTCAATGAATTTAGTAAGGTTCTTTCGTACAACGTCAAAGTTCTTTTTACGTTTTGGATCTTCAAGTCCGCCACTGTTGTCAACAACAAAGAACTTGTCAGCACCAAACACTTGCTGAAATCCCATAATGTTGTCTTGAACTTGTCGCCACATCTTTTCAACCATTTCTTTAGGAACACTTCTGGCTCTTTGCATGTTACGTTCCTGTGCAACTTCGAGGCTAGTGTTAACAAAAATCATCATACAGTCGTATCCAATGGCTCTAAGTTTTTGTGCCATGTCTTCATACTTTCTAACGTCTTTGCCTGTGCCATCAATAATCAAACCAATACGACCGTCTAAGTAATGACGTTCTCTATTTCTAGATATTTCCTTGGCTCTGTTACGAAGTTCTTGACCTTGATCACTAGCAACCTTATCTGGATCACCTAGATCAAAATCTTGTTTCTTTGCGAGATATTCGTAAACTTCATCGCTGTTTACTGAACGTAGACCTGTGTTGGTTAACAATTGTCCTGCTACATAACTTTTACCTGATCCTGGACCGCCAGCAAGGAATACTGCTTTAAAGATACCTGGATCATATGGACCTTCATTAATAATATGGTCTGGTGCAAATTCATTGATAAACATTATAATACCTCTTGTTGTATCAATATTTATCTAAGAAGGCGTGTATAACGTAACTGTGTAATGCCTTTGAACAAGGCTGTATAGAATAGTGTACCAAGCAGTGTGTTTGTAAAGAAAGGTATGGCCGCTACATAACAGGCTATTAGTCCTTGAACTGTGTAGGTATAATATCCTGCGGTCCATACACCAAAGTTAGTAACTATAAAGAACACAACTGATGCTGATATAGCATTAATCCATATGTTGTAACCTAGTGCAGTAAACATAACTGCAAATACAACTGAAGCATATGTCCAAAACATAAAGCCATGCAGACCCCAATAGAGGTCACCTATAAACATTGCTCCTAGTGTAATTAGTGTTGCTTCTAGTTCTTGATCTTTAACAATTGTTGGTATAAAAACTGCTACTGCCAATAGTGGAGTAAAGTTTGGTGGGTGTGGTATAATTCGGCTTATACCTAGTAGAACTGCAAATCCTACGATCCATAATATTTTTTCTAACATTAAAACGTTTTCTTAAATCCTATCTCAAAGTTTCTGCCCAATTGATTGTATCCATCTGGCTTTTCGTAATCTTCATCAAATACATTGTTGAGATTAGCAAATACTTTAAAACTGTTAATATCTTTATTGTACTGTAGGTCCACTGTTGTTATAGCACTCATATTTTTTGTAGCATATGTACTAGCGTCTATGTCCTTGTGTTTCCCATAGTAGTTAACATTTACACTGTATTCGTTATAGAATAACTTGGTGTTGTTTATTACTTTTGGTCTACGAAGTAATACATGTCCATCACCATCTTCGGAAATGTTGTAACTATATTTATTTTGAAACCATGTTCCTGTATAGTCAAATTCAAAACCTTTGATGTTACTTGTTTTGGTATCGTTGACATATGTGTTACTCGAATACTTTAGTAGGTTGTCTATTTCAGTTTTGTATACTGCAAAGTTATATAACCCTTTCTTATATCCTAGTTCTACTGTCTTTGACTCTTCAGGTATTAGTTCTGAGTTACCAACAAAGCCATAATTGTTTTGTCCAAACATTTCGTATACAGTAGGTGCTTTGAATCCTGTTGAATAACTTAATCTTACACCATTGTTGTGTGCCGCAACTCTATATGTGTATATGTTATCAAATGTACTCGGAGTATCGTATCTTAATCCAGTGTGCAGTAAAACACCATTATCAAAAAGACTATCAAAGTTCATAAAGTATCCGTGATTGGTTCTTTCTTTATCTACAGAACTTGTATAACCATCAATGGCAGTAATAAAATCTACAGTAGATATTTCTTGTTCTGTACCTAGTGTTAAATCATTATTGTCTTTTGTAAATGTATGAGTTCCTAAAAATACTTTACTGTTGCTATTGTAGTTGTCTACTACACCATTCTTGTTGTATGATCTTTTGTGTGTGCTATTGTTGAATGAATACTCACTGTTATTGTTTTGCCAACTTATGTATTCGTTATTGAACTTCCAATCACTTGTATAGTTTGCAAGGTCTGTGCTTGAATCTAAGTTTGCATGATTGTCTGTTTGCATGATTGCAGTTTTTAGTACGTTGCCATTTATAAAACTTTCTGTTTGTAAAATATAGTCATCTGCTTTGTATGGATCTGTTTCTGTGCCATCTGCTATACTAATGTTATCACTTGACTCTCCACTTAATCTTAGATCAACTGTGTGTTGGTTGTTGAACGTATGACCTAGTTTTATAATTTTATGTTCTAGTCCGTTTGAACCTCTGCTATATGTAATTGAATTTTCATCATTTGGATAAGTGATCATATTAATAACACCACCTATTGCATTTGGTCCATATACACTGCCCATTGGACCTTTGATGATTTCAAGTTGATCCATACTTGCAATATTGTGTTGTCCAATATCATCAACACCTGTTGGAGTGCTATGATCTTTTATAGGCATTCCATTTATTGTTAACAGTGTGTGATTTGAATTTGTTCCTCTTGTAAATGTACTGCTGACCTGTCCAGTTGTACCACTTGTAACTATGTTCACACTAGATACTAGTTGTATATCTTTTGGTTCTATTACATCGTAGGAGTATGTTTGGTGTTGAAGATCGCTTGAGTTTCTAAATGCGTATATTGTTATTTCTAAAGGATCTGCTTGAGTTGGTGCAATTGTAGTCATTAGGAGCACCAAGACTAGCCAAAATTTTTTCATGGCTTCCTTTCATAAAAAAACTGCCCTTGGGCAGTTAGTTAAAAATAGTCGTTTACACCCATAGGTGACCAATCCACTTGATTTGGATTGAACACATCTATTTTGTGTTTTGCAACCATATCATTTACTTGTCCGTAACTCATATTCTGGAGACACTTCAAAAGTAAATCTTTTGTATGCTTGTTATCAATTTGATCTTTCTTGATCATTTTGATAAGTTTATTTTTGTTTTCCATATCTAAAAAAATAGGACGCTAACCGTAGCGTCCTGCGTGTGTGTTTCGGCACAACCCGGGGATGTTTATGTGGTTATCTACTTAATCCCATCTGTAGAAAATGTGCGTATCAATACGCCCAATTACTGTAAACTCATGTCGCCAATTTGGTGATACATAAGTTGCATGATAGTGTGTCGCATGTTCTACCATACCTTTAAACATGCCAAGTACTGCTACTTTGTATGCTACTTCTTGGCTTTGTTTCCAAGCAATGCTACGTTCATTAACATTGTCTGCCTTTCCATCACACCACCAACTAAATTGGCATTGGTGCCTACGAGGATAATAAACTCGTTCATTATCTGGTAGATCTGGATCGGATTTTGTTTTCCAAGACTCTTTAAGTGGACCTTCTTTAACTACTCCACAAATAGTGTTTGGATAACGATTATCATTAACTCGTGTAAGTGTTACGAGTGCAACTGCTACTTTGCCTGCGTAGGATTCTACACCTGCTTCAAAATATATATTTTCAGCAAGACATTGTAGTTCTTCGTTGCTTACTTCTGAGTGCTTTGACGAACTTGCCGGTGCAGTCTCCATATTGGCATACTTCACGGGTAAGTTCAAGACTTCTGCCTTTGCAATGAGTGTGCTGGAGAAAATAACTCCTGCTATAGCCACTGCGTTCAATGCGCCACTCAGCATATTAAATGTCATTCGCATAATGGTTCGCTCCTGCTCTTGTTAACATGCTTGTATATTAGCATTGTTACTATTTAATGTCAACCTTTTTTGGAGAAAAAACATAGTTTAATGGCGGTGTTGCATATTTGCAATACCGAGTGTTTGGAAGAAAATACAGTAGTGGCCCCCGAACTCCGCCCTATCTGTGAATGTCCCTGCCATGGATCCTGCGGACTAAAATCAAGCATTTTGACATTCTTGCCTTGGTATCTAGATCCCCACCGCTATCTAGTACATGATGAGCCATTACACTCATCTCCACAATAAGGTTTAGTTAGTTATTATACTAAACCTTGAGCCATTGCCTTGTAACCAGCGGCAATTACTCTTTTAGAAGCAGTACCAAGTCTGTACTTGTTACCTTTCTTTGTTGAGTTCAAGTATACTGGGTATCCTTTGAATCTCAAAGACTGAATAACCGCACCTGGGTTACCAGCACCAAATCTAGAAGCGATTTGATCTGAAGTAAGTTCTGCACCATTCTCTAATGCATTAAGAACTTTCTCAGTAATAGTTTTTGTATTTGATTTTGACATTGCTGTCTCCTTTTTGTTGTCGATGTTGAACATGTTAGTAAAACTAAACATATTGCCTTTCCGATTGCTTTAGTGCAATCTGTTATTATGTATATAACTATAGCATCTGTAGTTGTATTTGTCAACCACTAATTTGTACCCAATTATACACACCACGTAACGCCAGTATTAGATAGGCTAATTCCATTAATGCTCTTGGTAGATCTTTGTCTTTGATCCCGGCGTAAAACCAAATGCTACAACTAGAGCAACTTATTAGCCAACCTATCCATTGTACCTCAGTGTTAGCACCGCTTAAAATGTAAACACCAGTCATTGCTAGAAAAAAGCCTAACCAGCGAATACCGCTAATACTTTGGTAGTAACGAATCTTCATTGTTTCCCAATCTTTTAATTTTAAATCCCCTCTGGCCCGCTCGGCAGGATTCGAACCTGCAACCCTCAGTTTAGAAGACTGATGAACTATCCAGTTGTTCTACGAGCGGTTTCTCCAGAGTGATTGCGAATTTTTGGCCTTCACGGGAGGACTCGAACCTCCGACCTTTGGTTCCGCAAACCAATGTTCTATCCGGCTGAACTACGTGAAGATTAATCATTTACCTTCATATGGTTCGCGATCATTATATACATCGCCAGCCAACGACTGTATATCTTCGATGAGTGCTTCTACACTCTTACGATCATATTCTCCGCCTGCGGAATGCCCTGCACCGCCGCCATAACGTTCCCTATGAAGTTGAATACTTTTATCATACATTACAGAAATCTTTTTACAGAAATCCTCAACACTGTGTCTCATATACATCTCTTTAACGCCCATCTTAGTGTAGGTCTTGTTAAGTTTACTCTTGAAGTTCAGGAAATTTACTACGAACTTCGCCTATTAACCCTTCGATCTTTATAGGGTCAAATTCTGTGTCGACATGTTTCATAGGTTCGTGTCTACCATAATTATACAAACCTTTTTTAGCAAGATCAAATATCTGACGCTTGTTAGAGTCTTGTATTGTCTGGAAAGGATCACTGTCCTCGCAAACTTGTCTTAATGCATATTTTGTTATTTCTTCTACTGTGATAGGCACAAGGACTTTTGCCATAATCCTTTTGCGTCCATCATCACATATTTGGCTTCTCATTGTTTTACCATCTCCTCACTAGAAAGCGACCTTGTAGCCGTTTGCCAGTGCTTTTGTGTATAGATCATCGGCCAAAACAATTGGAATTGAATCCCATACTTCAGTTTCATTATTCTCTGTTTTGTAAACAGTTGCTTCATCAGACTTGCGTTTGATTGAAAAAGTCATCCATCCATCGGTAAAAGAACCTTTGGTTAGTACTGCGTTCATTGCTTTTGCCATGTTTCTCACCATTTCTTTTAGTAACATTATGTATACTATACAGTAAGACGCCATACTTGTCAACCATTATTTCATGCTTTTTCAATCTTTTTTGGGGGTACTATATATAGTGGGGAAAGTTTAAAGGGGCACACAATATATGTGGCCCCTCTAATTTGTTGAAATCCTAGTATTTTAGGATGAATTTTACACCTGCTTGGTGAGTCGCATTTGAAAAGTCCTTGTCCATTGAACGTGTAATGCCAAGGTCCATATCAAAGTTGCCTGCTACAGGTACAATAATACCAACGTCTACGGAAGTGTCACCACGTCCCCAGTCAAAGTAATCAGTATCATTGCTGTCAACTTCTAGGCCAACTGCGCCATAAACGGCAGAACTACCAAGATCGTACTCCGCACCTAGTGTAGGTTTAAGTGTGAGTTCGTTGTTGGTATAACTGTCGCCAGTAGCATAAGTCAACTTTGGAGTTGCATAGATAGAAAGCGATTCGCCTTCTACTGCTGGAAGTAGATCAAACTTACGAGCAAGACTGATTTCCCAATCAGTACCT
>Ga0163109_10002856_pt1 | contig 13274 bp, 25 predicted proteins | sample CRUFie1St13metaG_FD_108704 | JGI IMG/M metagenome (GOLD analysis project Ga0163109, IMG submission 108704) | Marine microbial communities from the Costa Rica Dome - CRUD Field 142mm St13 metaG | ecosystem: Environmental > Aquatic > Marine > Oceanic > Photic zone | place: Costa Rica: the Eastern... | reverse complement strand
TTCCACCTGTTGGTAAACCTAAAACACCTAATTGAGAATTACCAATAAATCGTTTTACATGGAGTGCAACGATAGTTGACATTTCATCATAGTTAAGTACTTTTCTAATTATACCCTTCATTTTAATTTACCAGCATCTAATTTATCTGTATTTTCAATATCAATCATTAATGATTTGATTTTTTCCTTTGCAAGTAATCTTGTATCTTGACCATAATCAGTATGAATATGTTCTAACAATTCACTTATTTCTGAAAGATGTTCAACAACTAATCTTTTTGAACATAAAGGATTTTTTGCTTTGATTTCTTTTCCTTCTCTTATCCACTCTTTTACTTCGTCTCTTAATGCCATAATTAATCTAAATTTAAGGATTGAATGTGTTTTGCTTTACTAATCATATCTCTTTTTTTAGAAGATTTTTTCGTAAATGATTTTCTGTTTCTGAGTTCATTAAGAACACCTGTTGATTTAAACTTTCTATTAAATCTTTTAAGTGCTTTGTTGATGTTTTCGTTTTTTCTTACTTTTACTATTAACATATTTTAAAATTTAAGTTATTACAAATATACAAAATTTTTTTGAATTATCCAAATATTTCTACACGAATATCTTTCATCATTTCATATCCTAAATCTGAAAGATAACTTCTACCTTCTCTAATCATCTTATCCCAACCACAAAAATATATTAATGGTTTTTTATCTAAAGTAGTTAGTTCTGGTAGATAGGCTGTATGAACATATCCATTATGACCTTCCCATTTTTCTCTTGAAAGACATGGAATATATTCAAAGTTTGGTATTGTTTTTTGATAATTCTTCATTTCCTCATAGTAAGGAATATCTTCTTTTGTTCGTGTACCAAAAAATAATTTAATATTTTTAGTTGGTATTTTCTGTTTATCAATATATCCTAACATTGACCTGAATGGTGAAATACCTGAACCAGTAGATACAAAATAAATATCTCTATCGATTGTTTCTGGTAAAGTAAATACTCCCATAGGGCCGTTGTAAAGAAATTCATCACCAATTTTAGAATCATAGAATAATTTTTTACTCATTTGTCCACCTGGTAAATAAGTAATAATAAGTTCAAATTTATTTGAACCATCAGGCCATGATGCAACTGAATAATTTCTTTTTACCATATATTCTGGTACACCATTTGCTTCATCTGATTCCATAAATCCAAGTTGTACCAATTGACCTGGTACAAAGTTTATATTATCATAAAGAGGGGATTCAAAAATAAACCTCCAATTTGTTTTTGTTTCTTTAATTATATCAACTAATACTGCAACATTCATTATTATATTCTTTTTGGTGTTCCAAATTTATCCAAATTTACAAAAGTAATTTTATCAACTGTAATAACCTTCTTTTTTGTAGTTTTGTTTCTCACTTCTAATTTAACAGAAATTGATGTGTTACCTACTCCTATGAGTTCACAACCAAATTCGATAATATCACCATTCATTACTGGTGATACAAAATTTACTTCTGACATGGCCTTTGTTACAAGATGAGGAGAATTTGCTTGACAAAATGCAAATATTGCTGCCTCTTCATCTATCCATGAAAGTAAAGTTCCTCCAAATAGAGTTCCTCTTCCATTGAGGTCTGATGTTTTTACTAATTTTCGTGTATAGTATTTCATTTCTTTTTAGTGTTTCAAGGTTAGAAATCTGAGAGGTCAAACCTATACTCGATGGTATAGGGTTTGAATTTACAGACCTCTCGTCTTTCATTGTAAATAATTGATAACCTTAAAACTGAGGAATATCATCCTCATTCTCTTCTTGGTTTTCCTCTACATCATTGAATAGAGGTTCACCATTTTCATCTTTTTGATACTTTTGTACCAATTGTTTGATGTAAGTTCTTTCTGAATCAACACCACCATCTTGTGAGAAGAATGGGTAGATTGAAATCTCAGCGGCTTCTCCTAATTCGAAACCATCATAGAGTAATCCAGCCATCTCAACCGAAGCTCTTGTTGAAACCATAGCGGTAAGTTTACCATTTTCACTCATTGATTGAGTTCTAGTGTGGTGAGAGATTTCAGCGATTGCTTTCAAATCATCTTCATTCACTTCAGGAAACATAAACTTAAGTAATCCAAATTCTTTAACATCATCAAGAACATCCATCTCAATAGTAACGAATCTATCAAGGATTGCTCTATCCATTACTCTTGTTGAAGTATATTCATTACCAATGTTAGCCGTTGCGATGAAAGTTACACCATCTGCTACATTCACAATTGGAGAACCTTCCGCCTCATCTAATCTGAGGTATCTCTGTCCACCATCAAGAACAGTCATTAAGATATTCCACGCATCTGGATGTGCTCTCGATAACTCATCCAATAGAATTACTGCGTTTGGAGTTTTGATGGCGGTAACAAAAGCTGATTCAGAGAAAAAAGTTCCTTTCTTCTGGTCAAAGTGAGTATTACCAATCAAGGTTGCTCTCGGGTCTTGAGTAGCACCAAGGTTGAAGTAGAAATCTGGTCTATCAAGAGCGGTAACCAAAGCTTTCGCCGCCATGGTTTTACCACAACCAGCTGGGCCAGTCATCATAATATTCTTAGCTCTCACAGCTGACCTGATTAGATATTTCCACTTAAGTTCTTCCATAACCAATTCAGTTGGTTTTAGAGATACTGAACCTTTATGGATAAAATCTTTAATTGCAGTGTGGTCATTCTTATCTTCGAATTGAACCCCACCACTATCTGTATTCATAGGGATAACTAAGGCGTTGTAAACATCCATATCCACTTTTTTATACATCTTCTTACCATTTTTGTTAATGTAAGCTTGAATTGCTTTACCTTCGTTGAAGGCTCCTTTTCTAACACCAGTTGTAGCACCCAAAGTACCAACTTTGTTACCCATGGTGTCAATTAATTTAAAAGTATTACCAAACTGTTGTACTTTGTACACTTCATTTGGAACATAACCTTTTTTAATTTCATTCATATTTTAAAGTTTTAAAGTTATTAATTATTATTTTTATTTACATAGTAAATATACGAAAAAAAATTGATATATCCAAGTCTTTTCGTATATTTTTTTCATTTATTTTTGTAAGAATAATTGGTTCATAGTTTTTGTGATTTGATTAACATTTTTTACATCAATCATCTTAGCACCTTTTCCATACATATTTTTGAAACTTCTCTCATCAGATGTAGTATCGTAATCATCACCGATAAAGTATGCCATAGTTTGTATTCCCATATTCTCAATCATCTTCACCATTTTGTTGGTATGTTTCTCAGCGGATTCACCACCATAGTAGAACCCATTACCAGGAAAGTAAGGTTGTCCATCTGATATATTTAAGAAGTACGAATCCAAATCGTTGTTAATTGGAACAAATTCTTTTTGGATAGCCTCGAAACATAATCCTTCTGGTGTTGTACCACTTGGATTTAATCCACCAAACATATGTTTTACTTTAGAGAATTTATCTACTCTACTATCATAAGCCATTACGATATATGGTTTACCATCAGTAGTACATCTAAAAGTTATCTGAACTTCTAAGTTTGAAATCATATCAACTGCCTTAGAAATAGCAACTATATTAATCATTGTTTTTTCCCATTTACTACCTCCCATGGATGAACTAGCATCTACTGAAATGTGAAGATTAGCCTTCTTGTAAGAATCAATCTCGGTAAATTGGAAAACATTCTCGTTACCAAATCCTAAAGATGAAATCATTCTCTTATCAATCTTACCAACTTTCTGTCTGTTGAAAACAGTATTTCTATCTTCACCTCTCACTTGTAATTTCTTACCTAACATTGAACCAAGTTTGATACCTTCATTTACTTGGTCTTGGTAAGTCATTCTAACAGGCCCATTTTCATCAGTTTTCCAATAGTTGTTGTATGTCATTGGGAACATTTCTGATTCCCATAAACCCTTTGTAAGTTTCTTAACTACGATACATTGAGTAGTTCTACCATAACCCCATCTATCAGCATCTTTACCAACCTCTTTTAATTCTGAACCAGATTCCTCAATAGAGTTAAGGTTCTTAGAATCTTGTTTTGTAATAGAAGTTTTTTGGATATCACCATCCAAGAATTTCTTTTGTTTCTCAATTTTCTTTTTAAGTAATTCTTTTTGTCTTTCTGAGAGTTCAACTGAAGATTTTGATTTTGAATTACCACTTGAAGTTTTACCATCGAAATTATCAGGTAAGTTTTGAACATCAATACCACCACCGCCAGTTGGTGAATCATCTGAATCACCATTTGGAAAATCACCATTGATGATGGAATTTGAAAACTCTTCAAACTCTTCATCACTCATTGTAGAATCATCTGAAGAACCTTGTCCATTATCTGAAGATTCTCCACTACCATCACCATCACCACCTTTTTGTGGTTTTAAATTATTTTTAGCATCATCAAGAACAGTATTTAGATTACTCAAGATTATAGTGAATATCTCAAGTGCGATATCAAATGTATCTCTTGAGTTTTTTAATCTTGAAATATTTCTTAAATCAACAACTTTGTATATTTTTCTTAAACCTTTCAAAGAAGAAAGATTTGTATTTTTATTATGTAGGTTGATAATTCTGAACATATAACTTTCAACAGTTTCTTCAGTAAACTCATCTGAAAGTAATGCCTTATCAATTACTTTATCATTGAAGTACTTATCATACATTTTTCTGTAATAACCTCTGTAACCAGGTGCTGATTTGAATACGAAGTTATCTATTCTTCTATCCTCTACATAGTTCCAAAGATTCTTAATAATTTCTTGTGAATTGTAAACACCTTTTTTGATAGCCCCCTCAGTAAGATGAGTTGGAATTAAATTGTATAAATTATTAAGTAATTGAAAATCCGATAGTTTAATGTGAGAACCCTCGTGAAGTGCCAATCCAACTGCAACATCAAAATCTTTAGGTTCTACAATTCTACTACCAATTACAACTGTTTTACCATCGGTATAGGAATCACTTCTTTCTTTGAACCTAACTGGTATTGATTCGTTGGTTACGATATTAACGAAGTTAGCAATCGCCCTTTTGGATGATGCTAATTTATATAAGTCTAAGGATTTCTTTTCTGTATCGGAGAGGTTATCGATGATGATATCATCTGTATCGAAGTCATCGTACCAAAATGAAGAATTGTATTTACTCATGTTTTAAGGTGTTTTATCAATTTTACATATACAATATACGAATAATATTTCATATATACAAGCTTTTTATCATTTATTTTTTATCTATATAAAGTTACTATCATGCCAAATTCATCATCAAAAACTTTTATTAAGTTTTCGTAATCAGAACTTTTCATTTTTTCTAACATTTCTTCTCTATAAGAATCACTAAATTGTAATTCTTTAGACCATCTACTAGCTAAACCTAAAAGATAATATGCATTACCTTGAGGGCCAGTTAAATCAATTTCAATGTTTCTTTTGGGTTTGTTTTCTTTGCTTTTAATCATATCACTTATTTACATAGTAAATATACGAAAAAAATGCGAGAAATCCAAGCAAAAAGTGAATTATTTTTAAGAATTTTTTGGGATAATCATTTCCATTACAGGTTGTCCTTTTTCAACAGTTTTGAGCTTCCATCCTTGCTCTTCCATTGACTGAATCATTACCTTATTATTGTAGGATTTTGGAAATGTCTTTGTGAATTTTGTCATAATAAATCATTAGGTGTGTTTCTGTATATTCTGTAAGAATCTTCATCAAAATGTTCTGTTGATACTTCAAATATTGTTGAGTTATCTTCTAGTGCTATAAGTTGATGAGGTAATCCTCTATTAATTAATACTGAATCTCCTACCTTAATGATTCTACTATCATGTTGTCCATCTTCTACATCAATCCAATTAAATTGGAAAGAACCTGATTGTACATACCAAGTTTCTTTTTTCTTCAAATGATAGTGCATAGAAAAATGTGAGCCTTGTTTTGGAAACACTAACAACTTTCCACAATAATCTTCATCATTATGTATCCAAAGTTCATGACCCCAAATCTTTTCTACTTTTTTGGGTGGTTTTATATCTACTGGTATTATCATCTATTCATATTCTATATCATAACCACTTTCTTGTCTATCAAGTTGGTTATAAATATCATCTAATTCATCTATCATATTTTGAACAATAGTCCAATCTTGTTCTTCAATGGCATCTTCTAATCTATTTACAATTCTGCCAATATCTTCTGATAATTGTCCCATAAGTTTTAATAATATAAGTTATATGGAATTAAATATAGAGTTTTTTAAAAAAACGAAATTATCTGCCTTGGCCTCTATAAGGTTTGACATAGTTTTTAGAACCTTTTGAACGAGAATGCTTTGTTTTAGCATGAACTCCTGGTCTCTTTTTCTTTGCCGATTTCCAAATAGAACCAACACCAAATTGTTTTGCCATTGATTATTTATTAATAAGTTTTGATTTCTTTAATGCTCTTGCAGTTTGTATCCATTTCTTACCAATTTGATTGTAAACTGGTTTTCTTACGAATCTATTTACTGCCTTTTGAACTTCTTTTGCGATAGGTTTATAAACTGTATTATCTACAATTCTAAAATTACCACCAAATAGATTTTGGAATTTACCTAAATTATTCTGAACATCTTTCCAAGATTTTTCTAATAAATCTTCAGGTAGAACTCTATCTCTCTTTAAGTTTCTTTCTTGGGCAACTTCAAGTGAAGTATTTACGAATACCATATAAGTATCGTAACCTAATGATTCAGCATATTTCTTGTTCTTCTGAATCTTACTGTAAACATGACCAGTACCATCGATAATCATACCTAATCTACCTGCTTCATAAAACTTCTTTTGTTTAGCAGTTAGTTTTTTGGCTCTATCTCTGATACCACCAGGTGTTGCAGTAATTTTATCCCATAGTTCTGGCTCTTCTTTTTCTATTCTTGCCAAATCTTTTGGGTCAATACCATTCTTTTTTAATCCAGCTTCAAATGCTGAATCTGAATTAACTGATTTTAATCCAAATGTTGAGAATGATGATTTAAGTTTTTTATCAATACCGAAGATTTCCATGGCGGTGAATGATTTACCTGAACCAGGCCCACCTGCCATGAAAACACATTTGAGAATACCAGGGTCATCAACACCCTCGATAATCAATTGTTCTAAGATAGTTTCTTTGATTGTCAATAGTTCATTTTCGATATCAAACATTGAATCGACAACTATTGCTTCGGAAATTAAAGATTTAATACTCAATGTTACTCCTTATTTTTTGTTGTATAATGAGTAAACTTTATTCACTAATGTTGATTTTTTGACTGAACCGTCTAATTCAACACCATGGTCAGTTTTAGCAGCTTTTACTAATTGGTCTTTTGTAAGTGAGTTAAGTTTTGATTTAGTAACTTTACCTTTGATTGCTTGAAAAACATCTTCGATTTCTTCTACTACATCCTCAATCTCTTCTTTTACATTTTTGACTCTTGTTTTAACTGCTTTTACTTTTTTCTGAACTTTACCTTTGACTTCGTCTACTTTATCTTCAACTACATCTGGAATAAAATCACCATCAGAATCTTTGATTTTTCCCTTTTTGATTAAAAAATATCCAACTCCTGCAGCAATTGCTAAAAGTCCGATAATAATTAGAATTGTGTTCATAATTTACTTTTTGTTTTTGTGTACCATTGTTGGTACTATTATAAATATACACTTGATAGAAAAAACTAAATTACATTTTTTTTATAGTAACTATCAAGTCTATCTTTTGCTATTGGTTGAGCCTCAGATTTTATTTTATTATTTACTGTTTGTCTCAACACAGATATTCTTCCTTTTAAAGTTTGAATTGTTATGTTTAATTTTTTAAAATTTTTAAAGGTTACTTTCTCTTGAGTATCACTAAACATCCAGTCTACTGTTATGTTAGTATCATCTAATTTTAATAAACTTCGATATACATCACATTTAATTTTTTCATTAATGTAATTTACACTGCCCCAATAATCAAATTCACTTACATCATTAAGATTGGATATATCATTTGGTGTATAAATTGTTGAATCTATTAAAATATCAAAATCATTTATTTTTGATATCGGATAATCAACATGAAAATAATCAACTGAACTACCTATTAAATACCAAGATTTTTCTTTCAGATTTTTACAGAACCAAGTTAATCCATTTTCAAATATATTAAATTGCATTTGAAAAATTTTTAGTTTTATTGTATAATTCCATATTCAAAAAGATGTTTCCTTCTTCGTATTTATATTTTGAATCTAAAAAATCTAAATCAACTGATTTTTTATCTATTCCTATTTCATCCAAAAATTTTTCTGAATCTCCATAAAAAATATCTTCGTAGTAATGAATTTTTAAATTATATTTTTCTGAAATTTCTCTTAGATAAAACTTTGTCTTATACATCCACTTAATATCAGTAGGTTTACTTTTTCTAGCATCAAGCATTCTTTCCCACGATTGTTTTTGTAGATTTTCATCTTTTCTATCTAATAAAATAACATGGTCAAAATACTTTAATGAATGTTCAATAAAAGGTGAATCAGTTTTAGGAACATGAATAGGTCTTGATAACACACCAGTTTTAACTACTATGTTTTTTCTTTTAATTAAATCATTCCATTTTTTTTCATCATAGGTTATTAAGTGCAACCCATCTTTATGATTTAAAGGTTCTTGAAAAATTTCAAATGATTTATAAAAAGAAGATGCTAGTGAAGTTGAGCCACTTCTAGCAACAGCTATAATTAATATAGATTTATTCGATAACATTTAGATAAACATATGGTCATCCATATCTTCAGGTGCTTTAGATGTGTAATCATCTAACTCTTGTATTAAACCTGAGGATGGGAATAAGACTGCATACATAAAAACTACTTTTAAAACTAACTTTCTTAATTTACTCTTCACCGTATAAACTCCATTTTTTTGTTGGTTCTGGTTCTATTATTACTTCTTCAGTATCCACAACATATACAAATCCTTCTCTGGCATCCATATAAAATTGTGTCTGACCTGTATCTTGATAAATGTATTCAAGAACATCAGTTAAAGAGTCAAGGATTACGGTAGAGTTAGAAAGAGGAGTCCATCTGTCACCAGGTGGAACTCTCTTTGCAACTTTAGTTTTTACTTCGTTCTCTTGTATTTGAGGTTCTTTATTCATTACTCAATTACTCTTAGAATTCTACTTTCTTTAGCACCACTTACTTTGTAAGAGATTTGAACACCTGAATCTTCAAAATCTTTAACTGTTCTAGCCTCTGCCTCAGTAACCGATTGTGCATCTACTAAGTAGATTTCTTTTTTTAATTTTGGGTTGCCATTTTTAAGTGTTGCAACTTCCACTTCTACTGTAACTTCAAAATATTTCATATTTTTATTTGTTTATATTAATATATATTTATTTGTAACTACAAAGATACAAAATTTTTATTTAATTTCCAAATTTTTGTCCAAAAAATTCATAATTTTTTTCAACTGAATCTTTTTCACCCTTTTCTATAGCTGATTCTTCATCATCAAAGATAGCATCAACAGGACATTCTGGTAAACAAGCTCCACAATCAATACATTCTTCAGGATTAATATAAAGTTGTAAACCTTGTAGTTCTTCTTTACTCATTCCATCAACTTCTTGTGCACTACCAGTTGTAGAGATTGGCCCATGGATACAATCAACAGGACAAACTTTTACACAAATAGTATCACATACTCCTTCACATGCTTTACCAATAATGTAGCTCATTAATATTCGTATTCTTTTCTTGGGCCTGTAAGATTTCCATTAATTAAGAATGAACAATTGAAACATAACATTCTTAGATTTTCGTATTTGTGATTTTTTCTATCACCATCTTCAAAATCTAAAACTAAGGGAACTTTTCCATCAGTTAATCTTTTTTCTTCAAATCCACACTCATTACATTTTTCTAACATATACCCATTATTTAATAATCTTTGTTTTAGTTTCCAAATTGGGTAATCAGGATATTTGCCTTTTAGGATATCATCTAATGAATACTTACCTCTCTTTAGGTTATATCCTTTTCTGATACCAGTACCATCAGGATTCTTTAAATCCTCAAAGATACCATATTTTCTTGCGTATTTTTTGTAAGTGTTATAAGAAACTCCGAGTAATCTAGCGGCTTCCATTGCAGAACGAGCCTTTTTTTGAACTTCTTTGATTTCTGATTCTAATAGAGGCTTAGAACCCAATCCTCTTTTCATTCTCCTATTTTTACCAGCTAAAGAAAGGTCTTGAGTTGGGTCAAAGTTAGGGAATATCTTTTCATCTTTATTTTCCATACTAATACTCTTTTATATAAGTATAGTATATTAAAACTTTTTGATACACTTTCCTATTATTTTTTTGTCTTTTACACCAAAATTAGAAAATCTATACCAAGCTCTTTCGTGAAGATAATATAAAACCATTTTTGTAATCAATTCAACACCTCCGATTGTAACACCCCATTTCCAATTACCTGTAATAATCCACGAAAGAATCATCGTATCTAATGTACCGATTATTCTCCAAGTAATTGTTTTTAATATGTGTCTTTTTCTTCCTACCATTTAAATTACTGATTTTGATTTGAATGAAGTATCATAAACAAAAAGTATAATACTCCACCTTATTCCGTCCTCTACTTTGTTAATTTTGTGAGTAACATCTGATGTAAATAAATATGGTGAACCAGGTACTTTTCCTATTACTTTTTGTTTTTCATCTTCAATAACTACAAATTCTCCACCATTATAATCATTATTTAGATGAAAACCAACTGCATATTCTCTCTTTCCCATTTCCATATATGCATTATCTTTGTGCCAATCAAAGTAATCTCCTTTTATAAATTTATGTAATATTAAATGATAATTTCTATTAATTAATTTTTTACCAATATTTTCTTCTATCCAATCTAAAAATCTGTTTGTATATTCTTCAGGTAAGTGATATAAAACCTTATATGTATAACTTCTATCATCAAAAATTCTTTTTTCTGAAGTTTCATCATCCCAATATGATTTTATTATATCTAGTTCTTTTGATGTGTATAAAGGTATTTGATTATCAATAATCATAGTTTTCCATCTTTCCTCATTTGTTCTCTAATAGATGTTGCTGAAATTTCTTTGATTTCATCTGGTGGAAAATGTTCTATAACTTCATACCCAACTCCTCTACCGTAATTAATTGATTCAATATCTGGTATAATTGTAGTAATAACTCTACCATCTTGTATCAATTCTTTTAGTTCTCCACCATGAATCATTTCTTCTATTTGTTTTGCAGTCCAAGGTTGGTTTTCATTTGGTTCAACATCTCTAATTGCTAAACAAACATTCTTTCCCTCTTGTAATCTCTGATTAATTAACCAAAGGTGTCCTTTATGAAGTGGTTGCCATCTTCCAATAAACATTGAATATTTTTTCATTATATAAGTGATTGAGTTTTTTTGTACAAATGATTAAAGTTATGTACTATATTTGGTAAGTTTTTAATTTTATCTAATTCTTTTAGAAAATCTTTGTGAAGTGGATGTTCTTCTAAATGTACTGCCTTTGATTTATATTGTTCATCGGTATAAGTACCCCAATTTGTTATTTGATTTGTTTTTACTTCCCAATAAACATTCCTATCTTTAAAATATTCTTTAATTATATTATAAAATATTAACATTTCTTTATAATTTGAATCTTGTACTACAAAAGAAAAACAATACCATCCAATGGTAGGTATTTGTGTTATAAACTCTAAATTCTCAATTAAAACATCCCACTTACCACCAATTCTTGTTTTTGTTTCATATGTTTCTTTAGTTCCAGCATCTATTGATATTTCACAACTATTAACATAAGGATGTATTGATTTTACTCGTTCCCATATTTTTTCATTCCATAAACTGGCATTTGTATGTAAATGAATTGATTCTAATTTTGTGAACTTTTTTGAATCTAAATTTTCTAAAAACTCTCTAAATGATTTAGAGTAAAATGGGTCAGCTGTGCCTGTAACATATAATCTTTTGACAGTTGATGATATTTCATTAGTAATTTCATCTAACTTTTTTTCTACTTGTTGTCTATCCTTACCATAATAATTTATCAACTCATTTCTACACGAAGGACATTGAAAATTACAACTTCTATCGAAACAAAAATTAACAGTTTGTATTTCATTTTTATTTCTAAAAAATTCAATTGATTTTTTTTCTTTTTTAACAAACTTATTGGAAAGTTTATTATTTTTTAAACCTGATAAGTAAGGACATTGTTTTTCATCACAATATTTGTATGAACCATCTATAATAGATTCTCTAACATCTTTTGCTTTTTGACTTTGAAAACTAGATTTAATTGATTCACCATCCCATACATCTACTGGCAACCAAGATGGACAACAAAGAAATTGTCTATCATCAAATACCTCAGTATAATTGAATGGTGCGGAACAAATATATTCCTTTTTATCAATCATTACAATTTATTTAATTTTGTAAGATGGTTTATAATTTTAGAAAACGATTTTTCAGGATTATCTTTTGTAGTATCTACATCAATAAATTCTACTTCAGGTGATTCATAATCTTTTGTATGAAAATGGTCTTTATCTCTTTTTTCAGTTGTATGAAGATAAAATTCTTGAAAATTATCAAATCCGATTCTTTCTTTAAATTCTTCTCTCAACCATCTATAAGGGGCAACAAGAGATACAACCACATCACACCCATTGTTGTGAAGATATTCCACAATCATTTGGGCATTTTTAATGTTATTGATTCTTCCTTCTTCTGAATAATCTTTGTTAATAGTTAATTCTCTTAAATCATCACCATCAACATGAAATACAGATTTTCTCCAATTTCTTTTTTCTGTTTTAAGGAATGAGTGAAGTTTTTTTCCTAATACAGTTTTACCAGCACCTGGTTGACCTGTAAACCAATATATCATAACTTTTTAATTTATTTTAACTTTTGTTTGAATAAGCTTGAGTTCCGAAGAAAGCCGCTACGATTGCTGCAACTGATACAAAATAAGTTGCTGCCATATCACCAAGTATTGTTGCTGCTGATTCCAACTTTATCCAATTTGCCAAAACTACAGCAAATGGATATAACAACATACCAAATAACGCAAACCACGCCATCTTTCTTTGAGCATCTCTCATTGCATCTTGGTCATCAAGTTCTTTTCTCTTGAATTCCAAATACATTTTGTGCTCT
>Ga0163109_10002854_pt1 | contig 13276 bp, 14 predicted proteins | sample CRUFie1St13metaG_FD_108704 | JGI IMG/M metagenome (GOLD analysis project Ga0163109, IMG submission 108704) | Marine microbial communities from the Costa Rica Dome - CRUD Field 142mm St13 metaG | ecosystem: Environmental > Aquatic > Marine > Oceanic > Photic zone | place: Costa Rica: the Eastern... | reverse complement strand
TCCGTGATAACTAAATAAGATGTGATCATACTTATCAACATCAAATGATTTCAGCTTATCCTCCCAAGAATCTATAAATGATTCTTGTTCATAAAATTGATTTATAAACTTTATAGACGGTGTCACACTCTGTTTTTTTAGAACTCTAGAAATTTCATCAAAAACTGATCCAGTTGTTGCAGTGCTATATTGAGGAAATAAAGGTAGTATTATGATTTCATCAAGATTTTGAGAAATTAACTTTTTTAATTTATCTTCGATAGACGGAGACTGGTATCTCATAGCAAATTCCACCTCAATGTGTGGAACTTTTTTACTAACTTTATCTGCTAAAGCAGATGTATTTACTATAAGAGGAGAGCCATTTTCAGTCCATATTTTTTTGTAAATCCTCCCAGAACTAAAAGCCCTAAAAGGAACAATGATAAGTGTAACTAGAATAAATCTAAAAATGTATGGAACAGTAATAACCTTTGGATCCATTAAGAATTGTCTTAAGTATTTAAAGACAGACAAATATCCTGGATCATCAGGAGTTCCGAGATTTATAAGTAACAGTCCTTTTTTAGTCTTCATATCTATATTTAAATATTGGGTGTAATACTATAAAAACAAATAAAATAAAGCACAAAATTCCGCTTGCGAAATACAACAATGAGCTATTATAAATGTACAAAGGCATAGCTACTATAGGTGTGAGTATATGACCTATAGGAAGAACTGATCCCAAGTGTCCTGCAGCTTCACCTTGGTATTCAGGTTGTTGAGCTATTGAGAGTCCGGATGAATTAGCAGGTCTAACCATCCCCAAACCCACTCCATGAAGGATAATGGATGAAAAATATGTTGCAATCGAGTCTGATACAGCCATTATGCAATATGAAAAAGTAAGTATTAAACAACCATATATCAGTAATTTATAATTATTTAAATTAAACATACTGGTAAACATATTTTGACTGACGATTGTAGATATTGATAAAAGAACAAATGTAAAACTTATCAATAATGTTATATCTTCAAGATTATCGAAATTATCAGTTAAATAAAAACCAATAGATTGTAATAACGATGCTGAGCAAAGACTCAATACCGATGCAAATACTAAATAAGGCCATACGGTAGGCGCGAGTCTCGATAATTTAGCTGTTGGAATTTCTGAGATCTCCATAGGCTTATTTTCAAGTGTAAAAAATACGCCCATGGCAACTACGATTCCTAAAATAGAGAAGAAAATAAATGGAGCTAATGCTGATATCAAATATAAATACCCACCTAAAAGTGGGCCAACTAGTGTGCCTAAAAGAAAATTTGATTCAAACCTTGCAAATTTCTTGGTTCTCCTACTTTTAGGTGTAATGTCAGCAATATAAGCAAATGATGCAGGTCTTGTAGCCGATCCCAATAATCCATAAATTGTTCTACCTAATATCAAAAGCGGAAATACAAATGCAGCACTTAGAATGTTTTTATCTGCTAGATATATTGGCAATATAAGAATTATCATAGATATTGAATATCCAATATATCCAAGTATTGCTATATTTCTTCTTCCATATTTATCAGACGCTCTCCCCCATGGTGCAGAAGTCATTGCCCAGGCTACAGCAGATAAAGAAAAAATAAATGAAGCTTGTATCTCAGAAAGGCCTAAGTCTCTTGCTAGTGGGGGAATGATTGCATAAACAAAGGACATACCAAGACCAACAGCAAAAAGCCCTGATTTTAGCCAGAACATTGGTTTTTTCACTTTATTAAGAGATACCTATTTTTGAACGAATTTCTTCAATGAATTCTTGTGCTAAAGGACGAACCTTTTTTGCTCCATCTGAGAGATAATCTTTTACTAAATCTTTTTGCTCTTTTAATTCAAAATATCTTTCACGAATAGGTAAAAGAGAATCATTGGCTTTATTAAAAAGCTTATTTTTAGCATCACCCCAAGATATGCCATTTTCATATTCCTCTTTAAACTCAGCTATTTCTTCATCTGATGCAAAATTTTGATAAAGACTAAAAACATTGCAAGTTTGATGATTCTTGGGCTCACCTGGCTCAAGTGAGTTAGTAATAATTTTCATAATTGATTTTTTTAATGTTTTTTCATCACAAAGTAAAGGAATCACATTGTTATATGATTTACTCATTTTTCTTCCATCTATTCCTGGTATTGATTCATCATCATTAATAATTGCCTCAGGAACCTCAAAAGTTTCACCAAATATGTGATTAAATCTATTTGCAATATCTCTTGTCATCTCTAGATGTTGAAGCTGGTCAGGACCAACAGGAACATGTGTTGAGTTAAACATTAATATGTCAGCTGCCATAAGAATTGGATAAGAGAATAAACCCATGTTAATTCCCTTATCATCATCATTATTTTCTTTTAAGGTTTTGTAAGCGTGCGCCCTATTCATTAATCCCTTTGCAGTTACACAATGGAGTATCCAACTTAATTCTAGGATTTCTCTAATATCAGATTGTTTGTAAAAATACGAGCTCTTAATATCTAATCCACTCGAGAGCCATGCAAGAGCAATGTTCTCAATAGATGAAGTGACCTCTTGCGGATTATTAACTTTAATAATCGAATGATAATCTGCTAAAAAAAAGAAAGAATCTTTTGATTCTTTAACTAATTCAAGGCTTGGCCTTATAGCACCAAAATAGTTTCCTAGATGTGGGGTGCCTGATGTAGTAATACCTGTTAAAATTCTATTTTTCATTACTCTAATTATAAACGCGATATATAAAAAAAATGGAAAGAACTGATCAAATTATTGAATTAATATCAAGAGCAAATCAATCTTTTGATAGTGGTGTTATTAGAGATGGTCAGAAACTTACAAGAGAAGCTCTTAAACTTGTAAAGATTCAAGGAAAAATTCCTAACAAGCTTAAACATAAACTTAATGCAACAGTCGCCCTTTCCAGATATTTTGATGATATTTCCTCTTTTGCAACTAACCCAAAAAGAGACGAGCTAGTAAGCAAAATAAAAAAAATAGCAGATAATCCTGTTAAAAATCCACGTAAACAGGCTGACGAGATCCATAAAATTCAAGCGCAATGGCAAGCATTAGATCAAACATCTAAAACAGCTTCGCAAAAACAGTGGAATATATTTAGATCTTATGTTGATAAAGCATGGATACCCTGTGGTGAATTCTTTGATGAACTTAATAAACAAAAGTTGGTTAATGCAACAAAAAAACAGCAGGTCACTCAAGATCTAACTGAGTTTGTTCAAAAAAATAACAATAAGTTTCCAACTATCAGGATACTTAGAAATAAATTAAGAAAATTTGAAGATTCATGGAATAGTCATGCACCTGTCAGAGACGATGTTTTTAGAAAACTTAAATCAGATTTTATGAATGCAAAAAAACCAATTTTTGATGAAATAAGCAAACAAAACGAACAGATTAAATTAAAAAAGGAACAAATTATTGAATCTGTTTCAAAAATAAATTCTGAAGATATGGATGAAAATATTTCTAAATATATGAATCTTAAAAAAGACTGGAATATTCTTGATAAGTTGCCACACAAAGCAGAAAAATCGCTATGGAAAAAATTTATATCTTCAGGTGATAGATTTTTTGAAGAACAAAATAAAAACAAACAACTCCTACTAGATGAGTTAGATTTTGCTTTAAAAAATCTAAAAAAATATGAGATTATTGATCTTCAAGAATTGCTTCCAAAATTTGATCTAATTAATGGAACAAAAGAATATAAATCTCTTCAAAATCATATTATTAAATTACGTAATGATGAAAAAGATAAAAGAAATAAAGAGTCTATAAAAGATTTAGAAAAGGTATTTGAATATGTTACTAAGAAAAAAGATTCATCTGATTTAATCAACTTAGATAATTCATATAAGGAAATATTTAATTATAAGTTTGATACTCACTCTGAAGAGGGAATGCTTGAATCATGTATACGAATAGAAATGTTATGCAATGTTGAACCATTAAAAAAAGATGAAAAAATTAGAAATCAAATCCAGCTAAAAATTCTAACTGAAAAATTTAATAAAACTAAACTTACAAAAAAAGAAGAGATATTTCTGCATATAAAGAATTTTTTCCTTAATTTATCATTATCAAAAGTTAGTTCTTCTGAAAAAAATCTTTGGAGAAGGATTATTAAAGCTATCAGAGCTTCCTAAGCTTTAACTCTTCCTGTATCAATCTATGCTTTTCTCTATCGAGATTATAGAAATAAAATATTGCGATAGGAATCAGTAACATAATAGGTACTAAGCCACCTTGAGTAGATATCAAAAAGAAAATTTGATCATCAGTTGGGTTTGTAGTTGTAAACCCAATGATACTTAATACAAAACCAGCTATTGCTGTTCCAAAACCGGTATTTACCTTTTGCAAAAAACCTAGTGCTGCAAAGAGAACACCTTCTTGTCTTTTATTAGTAATCAACTCTACTTCATCTGCAATATCTGCAACCATTGAATCTCTTATCATGTTACCAATAATATTGTTTGTGATACCAATCAAAATAAATATCCACAAAAAAATAACCAATTGATATGTGCCCTTTGGAGGGGTTAAGTCAAAATATCCCAAAATAAGTGGTGCAGGATAAATTATTCCTGTTAAAAACATTGATATTAAAATAATGTTTCTTTTTTCGAATAATCTTACCAATCGAGGAGCAAAAACAAATGCAAGAAATGCACAGACAGTATACATTGGTAAGAATGCAGTTATCTGCGTGCCAGTCAATTCCCAAAAGTAGGTATTTATGTAAAGAGTAAGGGTATTTCCTAAACCCCATGCGATTGATAAACCAAAAGAGCCAAAAAAGAAAATTACGAAGGTTCTATTAGTTAATGCCAATTTAATTTCCATGAATATATCTTTTATGGTTATTCTTCCTTTCCACAATGATAATGATCTGCCATAACGAATTGTTGCTAGAGATGAAGTAATTATAAAAAAGGCCATTATTGCTGCACCTGTATACCCAAATGGAAACCATGCATCAGGATTTAGCTGCCCTTTAGGGTACTCCGGTGTTGAGGAAAAGAAAACATAATAGCCTAAAAAGGCATTTGTAAGTCCAGCTAACCATGCTAAAAGTTCACGTAAAGAAAATAAAGAGGTTCTTTCATCATAGTCCATTGTTATTTCACCACCCAAAGCTCTGTGCGGAACATCAAATAAAGTCATTCCAAATCTTGTAATTATGCAAAATGTAAGCATCCAAATAAAAAGTGATAGTTGGCTTAATTCCCAATCAGATCTCGGCATAAATAAAAATATGTAACCGATAACTATTGGCATAAGTGAGGCAAATAAATATGGGTGTCTCCTCCCTATTGATGAATTTGTTCTATCAGATATTGACCCAATTATAGGATCTGTAAATGCATCAAAAAATAAAGCAAGCGCAATTGCAAGTCCAGCAAGACCAGGTTCTAATCCAACGACATTTCCATAATAAAACAACAAAAAGAAAGTAAACATATCAACTTTGATGCCATTTGGTATTGCACCAATTGAATAAGAGATTTTGTCTTTTTGAGTCAGCAAAATGATATTAAAAAACTGATTATAAAAGAAAAAACATTCCTTATGAGTGTTTTAAAAAAAGAAAATTCAAAATTTAGAAATTTTTAGAAATTTTAAATCCGAATTCTCGGGGTGGCCCATAGTACATTGTAAAAAAGCCAGCAATGTCAGCACTTCCAAAACCATTAACTTGATAAAGCTCATCAGTTATATTTTTACCGTAAACTGTTACAAGCAGACTATTACCAAGATCTAAATTTGCAGAATAATTAACAATCTTATAAGAGTCAGCAAGTGCAAATGGATCTTGGCTTGTATTTTGCCAATTTTCTCCTTTATGACTAATAACAAGTGATTGATTGAGATTTCCAATAGCCACAGGAGTAGTAAGATTTATAGTAATTCCAGAGTTTGAATTAGGTCCATAAGCATCAAATTCATTAGAAGATAAGTCTCTTCCATCTGGTAAACGGTATTCACCATAATTTCCGTCTAAGTTTCCTGTATATCCTGATATAGATAAGTAATCATTAATATTTATACCAAACTCTATTTCATAACCATCTATATCTACTTGCTGAATTCCAACAACTCTTAAAACTGGAACAGTTCCCTCAACAACAGCAGTAATAATTTGTTGATTTATATATTCCATTTTAAAAATAGCAGCGTTAATATATAGATCATCCCATTTTCCTTTAAAACCAAATTCTATATTTTTACTTGATTCTGGTTCATATATTTCCAGTTTAGAATTATTATTAAATCCACCTGACGAATAACCCTCAGAATAAGAAGTATATATAAGATGGCCTTGTTCGGTCGTATAATCAAGAATGCCCCTTGGTGTTAATTTTTGATAATCCTGTGAAGCATTGCAAATAAAATTTTCATCAAGTTTATGCTCACATTGAAAAACATTACTTGTAGCTGGAAGAGTCACACCAAATGGTAATTCCGATCCCTCATCTATTCCAAGTTGAGAAGCGAATAATTCGGATATAGGCATTGTTGTATATTTTCCTGTTCCATTTTTATTGTCTTCTGTATCTCTGAATCCAATAGTGAGATTTACACTATCACTTAGAGAAATAATTGTTTCAAAGAAAAAGGCGTCAGAAAAATTATCTGCAGTAAATCTTCCTCTTGAGCTTTCACCAGCTTGAACACCAAGAATGAATTCACCACAACTCAATGTTCCTGCAGGTAATCCAGCAAATAAGGAACAATCTGATCCAAAATCAGACAAATTAGGGGACCATCCTTGAAATTGTTCCGTATCAATCTTTGATGCTGAAGACTCCTCAAAGTCATATATTCCAATAACATATTGAAGTTTTCCATCGAAAGTAGAGCCAGAAAATCTAAACTCTGTAGAAAAGAATGTAGATGAATAAATTGAATCTATAGGGTCTAGATAGTGAGAACCAACACCAGACAGCGCTAGGCCCCAGGAACCAGAATAAGAATCCATATCTGTACCACTTCTTATAATGGTTAAATCACCTGCATTGGTTGAATAATCCAATTGAATACTAAATCTATCATTGTAAATACTATTTTCAAGTGGATTATCTGATGAAGCATATTTACCAGCCTGATTATTAACACAATTATCAATAATTCCATCAAGCTCACCCACAGCAGCATAAAGAGTTCCTAGTGTTGGCATAGATGAATAACCATATGTACCGGCAACCCAATTACAATTTCCGAGCAATCTTAAATTTTCCTGCTCAGAAGACTCGTAAGACATATTTATAGTTAAATTTTCAAAAGGATTTGATTTAAATGAAATCCTCCTTGTAAGGATATCTGTTGAACCAGTTAACTTATTATCAATTGTATTTTTTATATATCCGTCTTGTTTTCTGGTTAAACTTGAAACTCTAAATGCAGATTTATCTGATATTGGCATATTTAAAATTAAGCCTCTCTCATCATAAGATCTTGAGCCAAGCCCAAATTGAATCTTTCCAAAAAAATTATCAAATGAGGGTTGGTTATGAAAAATCTGGATCGCCCCAGCAGTGGAATTTCTTCCAAATATTGTTCCTTGTGGCCCCCTTAATATCTCAACTCTATCAATATCCCATAGTTCAAAAAGGCTGCCCTGTTGTCTAGATTGATATGCACCATCAACATATATAGCAATTTTAGGATCTTGAAGAATTGAATAATTAGAACTTCCAATGCCCCTTATTCCTACACCTGCTGATCCTTGATTAATAGCTTGAAGAGAGTAAGTTATATTTGGTGCTAAATTATCTAAATCAGTCGCCTCTATGAATGCACCTTGATTAAGCTTATTACTATCTATTGCAGTAATTGATATGGGTACTTCATTTAAAGACTCATCTCTCCTCCTTGCTGTGACAACCACTTCTTCGATTTCTTTAATAACTTCCTCAGCATTTGATTGAGGTGAATAAAAGAAATTAAAATTAAAAAAAACGAGTGAAAAGAAATAATATCTGTATAACTTCATATTATAGATACCCACTTTATAAAACATTTGAATACTAGCATAAAAATATTAAAACTTAATATTTTAATGCGAATTTGTTAAATGCTTTAGCAAGCTAAGTTTAAATTGATTAAAAATCTCCTCCTCAATCAAATGCCCCATATCTTGAATCATTATCAAGGTACTATTTTTAATAAGCTTATTTGTATGATATCCATTAATAGGTTTAATCAGTGGGTCATTATGACCATGAATAATAAGCGTTGGTAAATCAATATCTTTTACTTTTTTTATTCTATCTTTAGTAGCTAATATAGCAGTCATTTGTCTAAGAAATCCGCTATCATCATGGCTTCTTTCTATAGTTTTACCAACCTCTTTTCTAAACTCTTCGGTATCATAATTATAATTTTTCATCCCAATTGTTGAAACAAGTCGGATTGTTCTCTCGATTCTTTGCTTTTTTGATGCATTTTTAAATGCTCTTTCAGATAACAATTTTATAATACTGATATTAGGACCGTTTAAGGGAGATGGAACTGAAACCATAGATGCAATTTGCGTGTATGAATGGAAACGGTTTTTATTATTTGATACCAATAATTGCGCAATCATTCCACCCATTGACATTCCTATTACATGACATTTTTCAATTTTTAGAAAATCTAAAAGCATTATTGCATCATTGGCCATATCATCTAACTTATATTCAGATTTAATTGGTATATAGAAATAATATTTTAAAATATTATTAAAAAAGGTAGGTCTTGAATTAAATCTTGATGAGAGACCCATATCCCTATTATCGTATGCAATAGGCCTATATCCATTTTGCTGCAAAAATTTGATCATATAGGGAGGCCAAAATGTTAGTTGTCCGCCTAGTCCCATTACCAATAGAACTGGGATTCCGTCAGCTGGTCCATAATCACGATAGTAAATCTTTAAGTGATTATTTTGTGCGTAACCCTCTTTAAATCCAGATGCATCATTGAAAAACATTATTAGACTAGCTTGCTAGTAGCGGTTGCGCTGGCAACAATTTTTTTATTTTGAAACAACTTAGCGCTTGTATATGCGATTGTTCTTCCCTCTTTTATATACTTTGCTTCTACAAGGATTTCTCCTATACTGCAAGGTCTAAGAAATTGAACATTAATATCAAGGGTTAATGGGTTAACTTGTCCATTTGTTAACGCTAAAACAAGTTGCGCCATACAAGAATCAAGCATAGCAGTTACAAAACCACCTTGAACAATTGTGTCATTTGTATGTGTTAATTCTGCAGAGGCATTAAATTTAAGTACAAGAGTTTTATTATCTTTATCTAAAATAAAGTCTGAAAAACCTAAAATATCTAAAAATTTGGGTTTATTGATACTAAAAGGATTAAATTCATGCATATTTTTATTATGTGGCGGAGAGACAGGGATTCGAACCCTGGAAGGAGTTGCCCCCTTGCTGGTTTTCAAGACCAGTGCATTCAACCGCTCTGCCATCTCTCCTAAAGGCAAATATTATAAATTATTTTTTAATTAATTTAACGTTTAATGAATATCTTAAAACGCCAGTAGATTAAGAATGCTAGAATTAAATAAATAAATTTAGCTATCTGCTTAATAACAGGTAAAGAAGCTATTACAGCTACCAAGTTATATCCTTTGGTCCTTCTCCAAACATAAATAAATGCATCTAACCCAACTAATTCTTTTCCGTCAGATAAACAAACATGAAGTTTTTTTAAATATTTGTCTTCCATATCAGAACAATCTACAAAATTAATATTTGATCTTTTTTTGTAATGTTGAATTTCAAGATTACAAATTCTACATTTTTTATTAAATAGAACTTTATCTTTTGTTTTCATATTTAAGTAACAATTCCAAAAAAAACAAAAATAGACCAGAGAGTAAAATATATAACTGCACCAACAGCTAGACCAATTATTATTGTTGAAATTTTTAAAAATGCTTTCTTCATATTAATTTAATGATAGCAAAAGTGATAATATCTAACTATGGAAATAAATTGGATAGTATTAGGTTGGATCATAGATATGTTTTTAAATGGTATTACTTGGTTCTTAATTATTTTAATTATCACGCCAATACTCGGAATACTTGATGATTGGGTTAGAAAAATATTAGAGTCTTCTTTAGAGTGGATGAGGAATAATGGATATAGACTTCTTAGCTCTCTTCTTTTTATAGTAATACTTGGTATTCTTGTTCAAATAAATCTCATACCTAAAATTATCCATTAATTAATTTATTTTTAATGAAAAAGTTTTTAATATTATCTTTTAGTTTTTTATTTATTGTATCTTGTGAAGTTTCACAATCTGAAAATATTTATACTGCTCCTAATATCAAAAATAAGCCAATTGAAAATTTTCTCTACTATGATGATATAAATTCATTAGAAAGTATTAAAAATAAAATCAAAAAAATTCTTATGATAAATCAGAACGATTTTATTACTATTAAACCAGAAGAAATAAGTAATTTTATTGATTGTGGATATATGAACGATGAAATATATGTAGATTATATTAATAGGATTTTCAATTCATCTTTAACTATTAAAGTTATCTTTAAGGATTTAAATATTGATAGAAGAAATGTTCTTTATATTAATTTTAATTACATTTTCAAATCAAAGGAGACTGGAACTACTTGGAGATTTTCGACAAAAAAATCTAAAAATCTCCTAGTAGGTAATCCTGTTTATGATAGTAATCCCTATAGAGAGTGTTCTTCAAAGCAAAATATAGAATCTAATTTAAAAAATGTTTTAGAATATCAACTTAAATTAATTAAAAATGACTAAATTTCTTCTTTCAGTCCCATTTCTTTACGCAATACTGATGTTTGTGTCAATTAGTAAACAAGATAGCTGGAGTTCTAATCTTTTTTCTAAGATGCTTATTTACCTAATGATTTTCATTTGTGTAGTTGCAGTTATTGGAATTTGGTACCTTTGAAAAAAATCTTATTCTTATTTTTTGCAATATCATCACTTCAAAGTGAGACATTTAATATGCAGTGTAAGAACTTAACTTCAGATAAGGATATTCATATTCTAATAATTAATAAAGATAAAAAGTATCTTCTCTTTAAACAGAATACTTATTTAATAAATAGCACAAATAAATATTCATTATTTGCACAAAGACGTTCTATTTTCTTAAATGCATTTATTGAATACAATTTTGGTACAAATTCTCTTACCGAGGTTAACTCTTGGATACACAGAGTTACTGTAGATGAGTTTTTATGTTCAGAATTAGAAAAGAACTAAGTATTCAAGAACACTATCAAATCTGGATCCAAACTCTGATGCATAATGATCATAACCATCAAATACCAAATATTTATATTTTTTTAATTTTGAATCTAGTATTTTATTAACTTTTTCTTGTGGTGCACTATAGAGAGAATCTAAACCAACAGTTCCATGGTCGAAATATATTTTTTGATCATCGATATTAATAATATTATCTTCAATATAGGAAATAATTGCATTTACTGTATCATCATCTCCTTTTATCTTTCCCGTAAGGGGTAAAAAAATATATTCTAAGGGACTAATACCTACCCAATGAGTGGAAATACAACCAGCAAAACCAAATAAGTCAGGATGTTCTATTAAAGCATTTAATGCGGCAAGACCGCCCATACTTGCTCCAATAATTCCTAAATTTTTATTATTCAAAGTAATATCAAACTTTTCTTCCACAAAGGGAATCACATCTTCAGTAAGAAATTCTAAATAGTTGAGATTGTTATTATTTATCCATTCTTGATAACGTCTTTTCTTAAAACTGCTATCAAAGTATTCAATTGATTCTTTTGGAAAATACTCAGCATATCTTTTAGTTTCATCAACAAAAAATTGATTACCTTTTTTTGCGCTGTGTATAGCAACAATGACAAAATTTAATTCATTTTCATTTAAATTCATTTGTTCAATCTTTTCATCTATGCCCCATTCCATGTTATGCCAACTATCAGCAGCATTAAAAAGCTCTTCTCCATCATTCATAAAGATAAACAATGTATCTGAATCAATTGTTTTATTATTTGGATAATATATTTGAATCTTTCTTGTGTCGTAATGAGATTCAATTACAAAACTCTCTAACTCGCCAAATGAAACATCTGAAAAGCAATTTATAGATAAAAATAATAGAAGAAATATCCTCAAAATATTCTCTCAATAAAGGGATATAAATAATAAGCCATTACACCTGAAATAATTAGAAGACTATACCAAAAATTTCTTGGTCGAACATTTGGTAAAAAATTACCAGTTTGATGTAATAATCCAAAAAAAATAACAAAAATCCAAAATAATATTACTTCACCATAACCCATTTTTTAGTAAATCTTGTTATACAAAAAGAAAACTGCCCCACCAAATGCCCACTGAAATAAAGTAATAGAGAAAACCAACATAAAATAAAGCAATAAATTTTTAATTTTTAGTACCGAGAAAATATTTTTAAATTTCTCAGAGTAACTAAGAATTATCATCGATATCCCTACTGTTATTATCATACTTACATAAACTAAAGAATCTTGAATCTCCATTACTAAACCTCTTTAACTAAAATTTGCTTTTCCATATTTCCTCTTTTAGATGCACAATCATGAACTTCCTGAATTTTCATATTTATCTAGATCATAACTTAAGAAAAAACATATCTTCAAGGCTTTCTATAACATTCTTGATGATCCATCTAAAAATTAAATATTGCATCAGAAAACCAAGAAATAGTTTTGGAACTAAAAAATACATTATCTCAATGGCAATTCGGTGAAAACAGATCTTTACCAATTTCAGCAGTCTTTAAAGATTCAGATTTATTCGATGGTAATGAAGACAGAATTCCATGGATTGAAAAAGCTTTCAAAAATTCTGAATCTAAATAAGTTTATTTAACAAAAATTGCAATTTTTCAGATTAGAGAAATACTTCTAAAACAGATAAAATTATCAATATGAAAAAAACATTAATTTTAATAAGCTTTCTAGTCTCAATATTTTTGATTGGCTTGGTATCATTAAATTCTCATTCAGTACAAGACAGAATCTTAGATGCTGGTTTAAAAAATATACTAACTGGAGTTGAGCCTTTTTTGGATAAAAATGATTCTTTAAAGGTTGTTGTTTGTGGTTCAAGATCCCCTCTTCCTTCTCCTGGACGAGCTGAATCTTGTGTTCTTGTAGAAGCTGGGAATGATATATATATTTTTGATCTAGGC
>Ga0163109_10002852_pt1 | contig 13283 bp, 11 predicted proteins | sample CRUFie1St13metaG_FD_108704 | JGI IMG/M metagenome (GOLD analysis project Ga0163109, IMG submission 108704) | Marine microbial communities from the Costa Rica Dome - CRUD Field 142mm St13 metaG | ecosystem: Environmental > Aquatic > Marine > Oceanic > Photic zone | place: Costa Rica: the Eastern... | reverse complement strand
GTTATCAACCGTCTGAATACGATCGAACAGTTCTACCGCGATACGGGCTTTGTTTGATTGCAGGTGCCCAATCAAATCCCACGTCATTTCTTTACGAAAATCTTGGATTTTAACAGCAGCCTCCTGAACAACATTCTCCCCCACTACGACTAAACCCGAACGATGTGCGAATCCTACAGCTTCCAAAGGCTGGCGTTTCGTTACAGGTAGAATCTGCACTGAGCCCACTTCTCGCCCTGCATCAAGGGAGTAGCTATCGAGATCTGAGCGCAACCGCTCTAGTGCTTCTTTAAATTGTGAAAAGGAGTGCATAAGTTTTTTTCATAGCAACTTGCGCTTATTAGAAAACCTATTTTAAGTGTGCGTCGTTTAATAAGTGAACATAATAACCTAGCACATCAAATGCATCTAGAAAACCTGAAAATCTTCTGCGACCTCGTCCAGAGCAAAAGCTTTTCCAAAGCGGCAAAACTCAATGGTATCACTCAATCTGCAGTAAGCCAACAATTGCGCGCTATGGAGAAGCACTTCAACGCACTGATCATCGATCGTACGCAAAAGCAGTTTAAACTGACACGCGAAGGCAACAGCCTGCATCATGGATTCAAGGACATTCTCCAGGTGTATGATGAGTTGAAAAGTGAATTGCTTGATATGAAGCAGGTACTCAGTGGCAACATCCACATCTCTACAATATACAGCATCGGTCTGCACAAGCTTCCAGAGTACCTGAAAGACTTCATGAGGGAGTTCCCATCCGTAAATATTCGCATTGAATATCGCAGAGCAAACCTGATTTACGAAGATGTTCTTCAAGGTGCAGTAGATATGGGTTTAGTGGCCTTTCCTGAAAAGATGAAGGGCTTAGATATAATCCCATTTGCAAAAGAGCGTCTTGTGCTTGCTGCCAGCCCGGATCACCCACTATCAAAACATACATCCATTGAGGTTTCTGAGCTCAAAGGTTACCGTGTCATCGGATTCGACAAGGATATTCCAACCAGACAGAGCGTGGATGAGATGCTCGAAGCTAGTGACGTGGAATTGCGCACTGTCATGGAGTTCGACAACATTGAAACGATAAAGCGCGCAGTCGAAATCAACCTTGGCATTGCTTTGCTTCCCGAAAAAACAATCCAACGCGAAGTACAGCAGGGGCAACTTAAGAAAATCTCTATCAAGGACAAAGAACTTGTTCGGCCACTAGCCATAATTCGTAGAAAAGGCCGAGTCGTCCAACCGGCTCTCAAACAGTTTATTCAGTTACTTACTGATGGAACCCTAGGCGCTTTGGAAGATGAAGCCGATGAGGACTCTGACTAACTTAGCCTCCATGCATCATCAACTGCTTGACTGAATCGCATGTAGCGCAGACCAGATTTAAAGTCTGTTAGTTTTACAGGCACGGCATTGCGGATGCTAAAAATAAAGTCTTTCTCTACCTGCCAACCACGTTTCTGAGTGTGTGGGACGCTTTGTGCCTCACCAGATTCCCTTCCATTGCCAAAAAGAGTGATGGTCTGCTGAGCAAGATCAATGAAGATGGACCCTGCAGTTCCACTGATGCGAACTTCCAACCTAGGTGGTGCGGCATCAACGCCACTAATGTGATAAACTAATCTAGCACCGCATTGATAGGAGGCGACCACATCCAAGGACTCGGGCAGGTCCACCTTTAAAAATTGACCAGTAGATTCTTTAAGGCGTTCTTTTGTAAAAATTCCTGCAGAAGCATATTGAACTTTAGGCTCCTCGGGTATCCAACGTTGAACCATCTCGTGAAGGATGCCTAGGGTAAGAGCATTTACACCGCTAAGTCGTCGATCAAGTCTCCAAGGAAGCGGTTCATCAGGGTTTTGGTAGTCGGCAAAGGTATGGCAGGCAAAAACCTCTAGCAATTCACCCAAAGTTTCTCCGGAAACGAGCTTGGAAATGCTAGCATCCAGACTTAAAGAAAGAGGAGAAGGAACTAACTGCGCAACAAGTTCGGGATACTTCAGACTCGCATCCAGCATGGATTGTGCCTGATGAAGATCAGCGGCCATTCGGGCTTCGCAAAGTACGTGTTTACCAGCTTCTAGAGCAGCAATCGTCATCTCAGCATGCGTACTGGGCCAAGTACCGATACAAATCGCGTCAACATCGGGATGGCTTACCACTTCCTGCCAATCTTCAGTAACTTCGGGTATCCCAAACTCCTGAGCTACTTTCTCAGAAGATTCTCTGGAACGGTTGCAAACCAATCGGGGTTCAACGCCTTTACAGCCAATAAAGCCTGGAAGGTGACGCAGACGTGTGTTGCCTCCAGCACCTATAAACCCAACCCTGAGAAGATCCATTTTAGGAAGCGAGGCTCAGCGCACGTCCGGATAACTACCCAGCCATTTGGCCACAGAACACATACTTTCGAGCTCGGCGAAAGACTGCTGAACTAAGGAGTCATCAAAGTGCCCGAGACAATCAATAAAGAAGTAATAATCCCAAGGCTTTCGGCGAGAAGGGCGGGATTCAATCTTGCACAGGTTCACATCACGCTTACTGAAAGGCTCAAGGGCCGACTGCAGAGCTCCAATTCTATCCTTTAACGAAAAAACTATGCTAGTCCGCTGAGGGACATCACCGTTGCCCGCCGAGCCAGAAGTTCGAGCAATAACAAGAAAACGCGTTATATTCTCGGCTCTATCCTGAATATTTCTTTGAATGACTGGCACATCGTAAAGCTCTCCTGCGAGGCTGGATGCGATGGCAGCAATGCCAGGCTTGTCACGTGAGATTTCTACTGCGCGCGCCGTACTTGAACATTCGACGATTGTAGCATTGGGAAGATTCGCACGAAGCCACTTTCTACATTGGCCTAAGGCTTGATCTTTTGAATGGACTTCAGTGATTCCATCAAGCGATGCACTTGAAAGCAGACAATGTTCGATTGGAAGATAAACTTGTGCGGTAATTTTAAGATCGGTCTCAGCAAGCATGTCTAAGGAATGAAAAACAGCGCCTTCGGTAGAATTTTCAACTGGGACAACGCCATAATCTGCATCCCCTTTTTCAACTTGGTGAAATACGTCGGCAATGTTGTTGTAAGGACGGTACTCCACGCTAGAACCAAAATTCTTTAGCGCGGCTTGCTGGGTGTAAGTGGCCTCAGGGCCTAAATAGCCAATAACCAAGGGTTTCTCCAAAGCTATGGAAGCAGAGATGATCTCCCGGTATATAGCTCGGATTGCTCGGGAGTCTAGCGGGCCATCGACCTGAAGCTGTTCAAGCTTACGAAAAACCTCCTCCTCACGAACAGGCACGTACATGTCTGCACCGGACTCAGCTTTAATATTACCGATTTCGGAAGCAAGGAGAACACGCTGGTTGAGACGCTCGACGATTTCACGGTCGATGGAGTCGATTTGCTGTCGCAGGTCTTCGAGGCTCATAAGAGTTGGGGATAGTATTAAAGAGTGACATGTTTAGAGTAAAAATCAGAGTCCGTGAAGTTTAAAAGGCAAAGCATAAAAGCAATTGGATTTCCAGCTTGCCCGCAAACGTGAGCAAAGCATCCTACTACGCTCATTCTTTAAACAAATCAGAACGCAATGTCAGATTTAAACCAACGTCCTTACTCCTCCATAGTAAATGACGGCAAGGACCGTGCCCCTAACCGCTCAATGCTCCGTGCAGTTGGCTTTGAGGACGAGGACTTCCAAAAACCTGTTGTGGGTGTTGCCTCGACATGGAGCATGGTGACCCCCTGCAATATGCATATCGACGGTCTTGCCAGAAAATCAGAGCAAGGCATCAACACTGCCGGTGGAAAGGCCATCATATTTGGGACAATAACAGTTAGTGATGGCATCTCGATGGGTACGCCGGGGATGCGATATTCACTAGTTTCGCGCGAAGTTATCGCCGACTCAATTGAGACAGTTGCGGGAGCAGAAGGTTTCGACGGAGTTGTGGCGATTGGAGGATGCGACAAGAATATGCCCGCATGCCTCATCGCTCTTGCGCGACTGAACCGACCTTCAGTTTTTGTGTATGGCGGCACAATTCTCCCCGGCATCCACAAAGAAAAGCCTGTAGATATTGTTTCGGTCTTCGAAGCAGTTGGCCAAGAAGCCTCAGGCTCGATCGATGAGAAGGAATTGAAGGAAATTGAATGTCGTTCCATACCCGGCCCTGGATCCTGCGGTGGGATGTATACAGCCAACACTATGGCTTCTGCAATTGAAGCCCTTGGAATGAGCCTACCTAACAGCTCAGCCCAGTTAGCAGTTTCCAAAGACAAGGAAGAAGATTCGCTCAACGCCGGAGCAGCAGTTCTGGAATTGGTGCGCAAGAACATAAGGCCTAGCGATATCCTAACCCGAAAGGCATTTGAAAACGCGATCACGGTAGTAATCGCCCTAGGAGGCTCAACTAATGCCGTCCTCCACCTTTTGGCCATGGCGCATGCAGCCAACGTAGAATTGACACTCGATGACTTCACCGAAATTGGAAAACGCGTTCCAGTCATTGCCGACCTAAAACCCAGTGGCAAATACAACATGTCACACTTCTGTAGGATTGGAGGACTTGAACCGCTGATGAAAATGTTGCTCGATGCGGGCCTAATCCATGGAGACTGCCTAACAGTCACAGGTAAGACCATCACTGAGAATCTTTCCAATACAGAGCCATATCCGGAAGGCCAAGACATCGTCTATCCATTAGATAATCCTATCAAGCCTGATAGTCATCTGCGTATACTCTATGGAAACCTTTCCCCCGAAGGATCAGTAGCTAAAATCTCCGGAAAAGAAGGTCTGGAGTTTACTGGAAAGGCCATAACTTTCGAATCCGAGGAAGACGCCCTAGAAGGTATCCTGAACGGCAAAGTAGAAGCTGGACACGTGGTTGTCATCCGAAATGAAGGACCGGTGGGCGCTCCTGGCATGCGGGAAATGCTTTCCCCCACTTCAGCCATTATGGGTCGTGGACTCGGTAAGGAGGTTGCCCTAATTACCGATGGAAGGTTTTCAGGAGGAAGCCACGGTTTCGTGGTTGGTCACATCACTCCTGAAGCGGCTGTAGGTGGACCTATTGGAGTACTTCAGGATGGTGACCCCATTACGATAGACGCAGAGAAAAACGAGATTAACTTAAACCTATCTGCAGAAGAAATAAATCGTAGAATTGATGCTTGGAAACCAAAAGCAGCCAGAGAAACGAGAGGTACCCTCGCCAAATATGCTAAACTAGTCTCTTCAGCGTCGCTTGGAGCAGTCACAGATAAAGATTTGTAAATTTACACCAAAAAATGAGCTGGGATCGCTTCAAAAAATACTATCTGGAAGTTGAAGACTTGAACTTCTCAATCGATATTAGTCGGATGAATTTCGAGGATGATTTCCTTGTAAAGATGGAACCAAAAGTTACTGAAGCGATTGAGGACATGAAGGCCCTCGAAAATGGCGCAATCGCAAATCCTGATGAAAAGCGGATGGTTGGTCACTACTGGTTGCGTAATCCAGAACTCGCACCAACTGAAACGATCGCCAGCGAGATCCGAAGTACAATAACGGCTATTAAAGACTTCTCAGCCAAAGTGCATTCCGCTGAAATTGGAGGATCAGATGGCGCATTCAAGAACTTGCTAGTGATTGGTATTGGAGGTTCGGCGCTTGGCCCACAATTTGTCAGCGAGGCGCTTGGCACTCCAAACGATGATAAGCTGGATTTGTATTTCTTTGATAACACCGATCCAGAAGGAATGTCCAACACTCTCGCTAAACTTGAGGGCCAGTTGGGTCGGACAATAACAGTTGTTATCTCTAAATCAGGTGGGACTCCCGAAACTCGTAACGGGATGCTTACCGCAAAAGCTGCCTACTCCGCTACAAACCTCGATTTTGGGCGGCATGCAGTAGCGATCACCGGTACCGGCTCACAACTTGATAAGTTTGCCACAAAAGAAAACTGGCTATTGAGGCTGCCGATGTGGGACTGGGTAGGTGGTCGAACTAGCGAAACTGGGCCTGTCGGTCTGCTTCCCGCGGCGCTGCAGGGGCTCAAAGTAGACAGTCTGCTAGCAGGCGCTAGAGATATGGACGCCGCCACACGTGAACCTATCACTGCCAGTAACCCAGCCATGCTCCTCGCACTCATGTGGTACCATGCAACCAACGGACGTGGAGAGAAGGATATGGTCGTGCTCCCCTACAAGGATCGGCTTCAGCTTTTCTCAAAGTACCTCCAGCAACTTGTCATGGAATCTCTCGGCAAGGAAGTCGACCTCTCAGGGAAATGTGTCAATCAAGGTATTGCTGTATACGGCAACAAGGGCTCGACTGATCAACACGCATATGTGCAGCAACTCCGTGAAGGTGTTAACAACTTCTTTGTAACCTTCATCGAGGTATTAAAGGAAAGCTCATCACCTGCTCTGGAAATTGAGCCTAACATTACCTCTGGCGACTACCTGTCCGGTTTTCTTCTGGGGACTCGCGAGGCACTTTCTCAGAATCAACGTGAATCAATAACAATAACAATCAAGGAAGTATCGCCCCGCTCGGTCGGCCAACTTTTAGCCTTGTTTGAGCGCGCTGTTGGCTTCTACGCAAGCTTCATAGGAATCAATGCCTACCATCAACCTGGAGTAGAGGCCGGCAAAAAGGCTGCTGCCGCAGTTCTAGAACTTAACCTCCGCATACAAGAATGCCTTCGTGACGCAAATGGTGGAGAGATGACTGCAGAAGAGGTCGCTGAAAAAATAGTACCTCCGGGCGGTCCTGAGATCACTTTTAAGATTCTAGAATCTTTATCTGCAAAGCCTTTAGGTCGGATTAAAAAGTCTCATTTAAATCTAAGCCACCAATCAAAATATAGACACGAAAGTTGACAAACGAATGCTAATCGTGAACTTTATTTGCTGTAGACTGATACCCCCATACCCTGCTGAACCTGAACAAAGGAGATACCTAAAATGAAAGTATTTTCCATAATACTCAGAATATTGTCGTTAGGTGCCTGTGGCTTCGCTGTTTACTGTTGGATAGACAAGAAAGATCTCGTTGCACAAAAAGAGGCAATCATTCAGGAGCACGAATTGATTTCTGGATATTACACCAAGGCTCGAAGTGCCTCTAAAGAGACCACTCAGGATGAAACTTTGAGAAAGACCAACTTCGGAAAAATTCGAGAACGTGACCCAAATGACGCTTCTCTAACCAGACTTGAAGAAATCAAAGACGGTATGTCGGGCATAATAAAGGATGATCAATATTTTGGTTACTCTGGACGAAAAGTTGCTGACCGAAGTGCAAAGAAAGAGGAGGTGCTGACTTTTCAGGTACACATCCTTGATATGGGACAAAAAATTAAGACCCAGATTGATATTATCAGCAAAAAGGATGAGGAGATAAAGAACCTCAATACTGACTTGGATACCCAGAAAGACTTGCTTGGCAAAGAGATTGTCAAAAACGAAGAGGCACTGGAAACAATTGCTGAACGTGACACCACCATCCAAGACCAAAAAAATAAATACGACCAACTTCAAGGAGACTATCAGACCAACATTCAGGAGAACCAGAGGCAGATGGAAGAACTCCGAACAAACCTAAAGAATAAGCAGGAAGAATTAGTTGGCCAACTTGCAGCAAAGGAAAAAGAGATAGCGGCAATTGAAACTGAAAAGCAGGATCTTGTTCTCGAAAATAACCGCCTGATGTCCCAAATGCGGCAACGGATGACGGGTGGTGCTCCCTCGCCCTCTGGTGAGGCTACACCTGGAGTTGGTTCTGATCTTGCGAATAGTCCACCTGCTATAACAGGTGAAGGTGACCAACCGCCAGTTTTTGAGGGCTTCCAAGCATTCAAACAACATACTCAGGTATTAGGATTCAGTCCAAAAAACAAAATGCTTGTCCTTCACATTGGAGCACAGCAGGGGCTCAAGTCTACGATGAAATTACGTCTGGAGAGAAATGGGAGTGCACTCGCACGACTTGGCATTGTGAAAATTGATCACCAGCCAGGAGTTTCCTTTTTTACCGTTCTGCAAAGCCCAGAATCTGAGGAATGGCAAACCATTGCCGCTTTTCAAAGAGGCGATGCTGTCACAATTTTGGAATAACAAACCTTACTATCTGAAAGCTTATGCACTCAGTTAATTTGAAGTTGCTGGTATTAGTTCTTACTTCTCTAGGAGGTCTCCTAATGGGTGGATGCACCTATATGGAAGAAGGAGAGTCCAACGTTCCCTGGTCCCGCCCTGCTGAATGGGAAGGTCGTGTCCCAGGACTTGGGGGCAGGTAAAAAACTAAAACTAAGGCTCCTAAATTTTTAATTGAGTATGCCAACGGGGTGCCTTCATCTGGTAGCCACGCCGATTGGAAATCTCTTAGATTTGACCTCACGCACACGTGATGTCCTTGCCCAAGTTGACCTGATAGCCTGCGAAGATACACGAGTTACGCAAAAGCTACTCAACCATATAGGTTTAAAGAAAAACACCCTCTCCTACCGCGAGGAAAATGAGAGAGAACTAGCTCGTGAACTAGCCGATAAAATTTCCAAAGGAGAAAATATAGCTCTTGTTTCCGACGCAGGGTTTCCAGCAATCAGTGACCCTGGTTTCAGACTAGTTCGTGAATGTAGGTCTAGAAACTTGAGGGTCATTCCGGTTCCAGGACCCAACGCTGCAATCACAGCATTGTCTGCGTCTGGACTACCTACAGATTCTTTTTTCTTCGGTGGATTTCTGCAAGCAAAGACCTCGGCTCGTAAAAAATTCTTCTCAGAACATAAGGATGTTGGACACACAATTATTCTCTACGAGTCGAGATATCGAATCCTCAAACTTCTAGATGACCTGGTGGAAGTGTTAGGGGAAGAAAGATGTATCTGCGTTGCACGAGAAATCACAAAGATCCATGAGACGTTTAATAGTGGACCCGCAAAAATCGTCCGAGAAAAAGTCAAAAATGAAAGCCAGAAGGGTGAATTTGTGGTAATTGTAGCGAAGGATGGCTATCAACTATAATTCTCAAATGTGATCATTTATTGTTTTGGTGAAAGGACTCAAACACAGTGGTGGTAAGGTAGCTATCATAGATGTTGGTAGCAATACGATCAAAGTGCTATGTGCCGAGAACAACGATCAGCGAATCAAAAAACTTGGAGCCAAGAGTATTGAGGCGAGGCTTGGAGGTGATCAACGGGTAGAGGGAAATTGGTTGGAAGATGAAAGTCGAAAGGCCGCTATTCGAGCAATTCTTGATCTACAAGACTTCGCTTTAAACTATGAGGTTGAGAAAATAGAGATCGTTGCCACTTCAGCTGTTAGAGATGCCTCAAATCAAGACCAGTTCCTCGAGGAAGTTGCACATGAGGCAGCCTCACCCATGCGAATTCTCTCCGAAAAAGAGGAGGCTACTCTTATTGGTCGAGGGATTGCCTGCGATCCATATCTTTCAAACCCAAAGTGCTTTTGCGCTTTGGATATTGGTGGAGGTAGTCTTGAGTGTATCAAATATCAAGATAGAGATGTGACCAAAGGTGTAAGTTTACCGATTGGAGCTGTTCGTCTGGCAGGACTTCTAAAGTCGAAAGGAAAGTTGCCGATTACTGAAGAAGAAATCAATGAACTGAAAGTATTGATCTCAAAAAAACTTCAAGATGCCAAAACCAAATTTCTCTCCAAAGATGGAACAGTTATTGGCTGTGGTGGGGCATTTAGCATATCTAGAGCGATCCTAGCTTATCGTTCGGGAGTTAAATATGAGGATTTTCCAGTAACGATTTCGATATCTGATTTGGCAAAGTTGTTCGAGGAATTAAGAAAGTTGCGACTAGAAGATCGTTGCAAAATCCCCTGCTTGTCTAAAGCAAGGGCTGACATTCTTCCCCTAGCTCTACTGGTGCTGCTGACTGTGGCAGAGGAGCATAGTGTAAGCCATTTCCACCATAGCCAATACAACCTACGATTCGGACTGGCGGCGACCAGCTTCGGCTACTTCAACAATAAAGTTTGAAAAGTCTTCTGGAAATGGAGCTTCTACTTCTAATGAATCTCCAGTCAAGGGATGGCGTATTCCAAGACTCAAGGCATGAAGCATAACCCTAGGAGGATGTAATTCAGGAAACTTGGCAGGCTTGTAACCGTAGGTAGTGTCTCCAGCCAATGGGTATCCTGAGTCACCAAAATGAACGCGTATTTGATGAGTACGACCAGTTAGAATACGGCACTGAACAAGTGAGAATTCGTGAGTGATGCGATCAAGAACTTCCCATTCAGTAACAGCATCTTTACCACTCGGTAGGATAGTCATCTTATGTCGATGGACAGGATGCCTTCCAATAGGGAGACTGTAATCACCAGATGGCATTTTTAACTTACCTGTGACCAAAGCGAGGTAAGACTTATGTAAACTGCGTTCGCTAAATTGTTGAACAAGCCCAAGATAAGCTTCCTGAGTCTTCGCGACTACCATGACACCGGATGTCTCCTTGTCCAAACGGTGTACAATGCCTGGTCGTCCCACTGAACCAACCTGACCAAAACTCTCTTCACAATAATTTAGCAAAGCGTGAACAAGAGTTTCTGAACCAGTCCCAACACCAGGATGAACCACCATACCCGGTTCCTTGTCCACAAAGAGCAAATGCTCATCTTCGAAAAGAATATTAAGTGGAAGCTCAACAGGTTCGAGTGTAGACTCGAAGCTTTGAATAAGCTGAACCTCTATTAGGTCGCGAGGACCTACTCTCTCACGTTTGGCAATTTTTTGGCCATCACGCCAAACTCGCCCAGCATCGAAAGATTGTTGAATGCGAGTACGACTGACGCCGGATACAAGTTGGGCTAGAACCTTATCCGCCCGACCTGATACTTGCTCAGGTACTTCGATCCGCTGGGTATCGCCCCAAGATTCCATTCGGTAAGATGAATCTGGATGAAACTCAGTCCTCTCCCAAAAGGTATTCCGGATTAAGTGGATGCAAATCCTCAGGAACGAATAGACCGTCCTGTCTTATAAGCTCACCGTCAAAGAACATCGACCCCCCTCCGTAATCGGGGCGTTGAATGCTTACCATATCCCAATGGACCTGAGATCGATTGCCATTATCAGCCTCTTCGTAAGCCTGACCAGGGGTGAAATGAAAGGAACCCGAAATCTTTTCGTCAAAAAGTATATCCCTCATGGGATGGAGGATGTGAGGATTGAAAGCTATTGCGAACTCACCAATGTAACGTGCACCCTCGTCCTGATCGAGTATCTCGTTAAGTCGGACAGTATTACTCCCAGTAGCATTGATAATTTTACCCTTCTTGAAGGTTAGCCTGATGTTATCGAAAGATGTTCCTTGATAGACAGTGGGGGCGTTGAAGTGGATAGTGCCCTCGACGCTATCTCTGATAGGGCAAGAGAAGACTTCGCCATCTGGAATGTTATGCGTTCCACCGCAAGATACAGCGCCAATACCCTTGATAGAGAAACAAAGGTCTGTCTCATCGCCAGATATATGAACTTGATCAGCCTTATCCATCCGCTTCTTGAGCGCCTTCATTCCAAGTATCATGCGGCTGTAGTCCATAGTACAAACCCGAAAGTAAAAATCACGGAAGGCTTCGGTACTCATCAAGGCTTGCTGAGCCATGCTAGGACTAGGCCAGCGCAAGACAACCCATTTGGTCTTTTTGACACGCCAGTCCAATACTCCCTTGAGCGCCTTTGAAAATTTGCTCATCTGTTCTGGCGGGACATCGGAATGCTCAAAAATATTACTGGAACCACGGATTGCAATGTAAGCATCCATCCTCGTCATTCGGTCAAGTTCGTAAGCAGCAAGTTCATCGAACTGCTCTTGTAAACCCTCGCTGATGATTTCACGGTTCACTGTAGAATCCTGTAACTGGACAAAAGGTAGACCATCACGTTCACGGACTGCCCGGACTAGTGATATAACCATGTCCATCGGCGTGTTGTATGCGTCAATCAGTACCCTCTCTCCTTCCTTTAGGTTGACGGAGAAACCTACGAGGTTGCGGGCGAGTTGGATGTATCTAGAATCCATAAGAAAGAAGTGGAATTTATGTTAGATAGGTTTGTGCAAAAGAAATTTATTAACCCCTTCGTATGGGAGAAGTTGGAAAACTGATCCTAGCACGATAGACGCGCTTGACTCGATTAGTAATATTGCCGGACTGTAAATCGAAATGTTCCGGAACTTCGATCTTATTTACATCAAAAACTGCACGGTAGCCTCTTTCGGAAAGGATGTCTATGAGCATAGCAATAGCCTCAGGGTCATCGAAGACCTCATCTTCTGAATTGATGTAGGTCAGACCTGATATAGCATGACGACGTATGATTGGCATGAACTCCCCTTCTAGGATGTTAACTACTTTCAAAAAGAGTTCACTTTGCGTCTTCTGGTAGTCCTCTAGACGCTGAACAAGGTCTTGTCTTGCGTGCTGGCGGAGCGAGGAATGAATTGGGATACGGGAAAGGATGTCATACGTTTCTTCATTGAGTTCGAGAGTACTCTGATAGCGCATTTCATCGATGATGCGCTCTTGAACCTCTTCAATGGAACCATGGGAATTAATAAGGTGATAGTGGAATATTTCCCGCAGACTTTTTAGGGACTCATAGGTCTGTTCCTTGAAAGTTCGATAGCGGTTATGAGCGGTATCTTCGTCAAGATCGGTGGTCCGCACATCCACAATTTGACCAACTCCCGTAAGACGAACCTTCTCGTTGTACTCATGAACCTTCTGACCGCGAAGAAGTTGTCGCTTCACACTCTCATTCTCGTCAATAAAAAGAACCATGATATGAAATTGAGGCTTAGGGAACTGAGGTTCTAGGTCAGTTTCTCGATAAAGCGCACGAAGGTGGTCCAGTTTTGCGTGAAATAGCTTTAGACACTCGACCTGTACTTTGGTACGAGGAAAGCCATCAACAATAGCACCAGTTTGGTACTCATCCTTGAGCAGTTCACGAAAGACAAGGCCAAGGACTTCTCGATCTCCGACAAGCAAACCAGCGTCTATCATTTTTCTGGCTTCAGGGCTATTAAGTAGGTCACTTACAACCACGGGAGGTGCAGTGAGATCCCTGAACTCCATGATAAAGCGAGTATGAGTACCTTTACCTGCACCAGGCGCACCGTTGAGCCAAACGATTTCTTTTGGGAAGTGCAGGTTCTTCTCTCCTCCTGCTTCGTTGAGGATCTGCTGCCATATTGTGTTGAAAATTATGGCAGCGTCCTTGATCTCCAGTTCTTGAATACGCCGGGAAGCT
>Ga0163109_10002850_pt1 | contig 13286 bp, 7 predicted proteins | sample CRUFie1St13metaG_FD_108704 | JGI IMG/M metagenome (GOLD analysis project Ga0163109, IMG submission 108704) | Marine microbial communities from the Costa Rica Dome - CRUD Field 142mm St13 metaG | ecosystem: Environmental > Aquatic > Marine > Oceanic > Photic zone | place: Costa Rica: the Eastern... | reverse complement strand
GTTAACTGGTGTGGAATATACATTAAAAAAAGATGAAAGTAAAGAAAGAAAACATTTAGGTGTTATTGCACAAGAAGTAGAAAAATCCTTGCCTAACCTGGTGCTAACTGAAAAAGACGACATGAAATCAGTGAAATACGAACAAATGATACCTATTTTACTAGAAGCAATAAAAGAATTAAATCACCGTGTTGATGTATTAAATACAAAAGTAAAAAAATTAAAGTGATTTATATGTATATATGTCAAATAAACAAGTTGGATTTTTTAATGGTAATTTAGGTATTGGTACAAAGCACCCTCAATCTTCTGTGCATATAGATAGAAACGATGCTATGATTTTACCGAAAGGAACTACTAGTCAAAGACCAGTTCAACAATTAACAGACGGTATGATACGATATAATAGTACGAATAATAATGTGGAAGCTTATTCGCAAAATAAATGGGTTAGGTTGGCAGAAGCAGATGCACAAAGTGAATTTCGTTTAGAACAAGCAAAAATGACAAGTGATGAAAACGGTAATCCTGAACCCACCTGGGCTAATTCCGTAGCTGTTGACATGAATTTTAATAAAGTATATATGGACGAGCTTTATTTAAAGAAGCAGAAAGCAAATGAGAATGATCCAGATGTATATTATAAAATAACTATTGATGAAAATGGTTTGTTGGACATTAGTGGTAGCAAAGTTCAGCTACAATCATAATAACTTAATTAAATAAAAACAGTATAATTTTTATTTAGTGATAATATAATGACAACATATAAAACTGGATTTAATAAAGGAAGATTGGGAATAGGTTTAGATATAAATGATAACAGTGGTAATCCCAAACAAGCGTTAGAAGTTAATGGTGATATTCGTTTAACTGGAACATTCATAAAAGTTGATGAAAATGGTGAAGATAAGCCTGTTGGATTTGCATCATTTGGTGCTGTATTAACTGAGCCTTTATCAATCAAAACATCCGAATTAACAGATGCAGACTTGGCTAATGAACCAGATGGTGATATGCACTTAGAAGGCACCATTGATGTTTCTTCAGGTATTATGCAATGTCAAACACTCGATATATCATGCAGCGATGGAGCATCATTATTAACCGATCTTGTAATAAATAAAGATATTGCGGACAGTAGCGATAATACATACAACCTCGATATATCTGGAAATATTCAATTTCACGGTACAAATAATAAATTAGTTGTAAAAAGCGACAATTCCCAAGGAGTATACACAAATTCGTATTTTCACTTAAAAACGCCCAATCTAAACACTATAAATGTTACTGATGATGGTGCGAAATTCAATGCTAATATTTTGAATATTGACACTAGTGAAAATAATTCGGAAAATAATACAGTTCATGTGGGTGGAAATGTGATAATAGGAAATTCTTATATTGAAAATAAAATAGCGCCAATGAATAGTGTTATCGTAGAGGGTGGTTGCACAGTTGGTAAAAATGTACAAGGTGAATATGGATTGGATATAAGTGGTACAATGAGATCGGATGCAAGATTAAAAGCATCGGATATTAAATTTAAAGAAGATGTAAAACCTTTAAAAGACTGCCTGGTGAAAATAGAAAAAATTAACGGTGTGTATTATAATTTAAAAGACACGAATAATTTAGAAAGATACATTGGTGTTATTGCCCAGGAAGTAGAGCCAATCTTTCCAGAGTTGGTTAAATCACTCAAAGATGATATTAAAGCGGTACGATATGAAGATTTAATTGCCGTCTTAGTAGAAGCAGTGAAAGAATTGACCAAAAAAGTAATCGCTTTGGAGGAAGAAATACCACAATTATAACGTAGTAATAATTAAAAAATAATGTGTTTAATTATTAACTTAAAATGAGTAGAAAAACAGGATTTTATAAAGGACGATTAGGAATAGGATTAAATACAAATGATAATAGTGGAATACCACAATATCCGTTAGATATAGACGGTGATATTCGTTTGACGGGTGCTTTTCGTGAGCGTTCAGGTCGTTGGCTAATTGCGAGTAATTATGATTCTGAATCACAAATCAAATTGTATCGTGGTTTTCAGCGTGATCCTTCGGATAATATTTATTTTGATTCCGGAGAAAAATACGAGGTTATTGTAGATGGAACTCCTCAATTGCAGCCAGATTATCTTTTAAAATTAGGTGTTAATGTGGAGAGTGATTTTGATACTCGTAGTGCGGTAGACATATCTGGTGGATTAAGTGTAGATACTATAACACCATCAATTCGTAAGCCAATAGATTCTTATGATATAAGTCACGTAAAAATCATGAGTGATGGAGATATAATTATCGACGAAAATTACAATGTAGAAGATGACCCGTCCAATGTGGCAATTTATATACCCATAAAAGAAAATATTACTGATTTGAGTGGTTTAATACAAACAAGTAAAAAAATAAAAGTCACCGATACACTATTTAAGTTTGTAAAATCGGAAAATAAATATATAGCATTGGGTCCAACTGGTATTATTAATGGCTGGGAAACTCAGGGTAATTCTACCGCGAAAGTATTGGATGAAACAGTAGGTATGTCATTGGATGTAAATGCGTTAAACATTGCAGGTGATTTTACAACCAATAATAGAATTGATTATTTGAGTAGCAAAAAGATGGAAGTAGATGGTGATTTCATCGGTGAAACGTTGATAGCAAATAGTGCAGAAATAAAAAGAAATGCGGATATTAGTGGAATACTGATTGTTGGAAATAAATTAACAGTAAATAAAATTCAATTTGTAACCAATAGTTTGGATGTAAGTGGAGTAGCACAAATAGATAATAGTGTTTTTATTACAGATCGTTTGGACGCGGAGGATTTTGATGTTAGTGGTGTGAAAGTAAGAGTAGATATAAGTGCGAATGTTATTCATGTAAAAGGTAAGGTATATACAGATAAAGAATTTACTAGTACAAATAATAAAATAACTGTTGAGAATACTGTGGATGTAAGTGAAAATGTGCTACTAAAAAATAAACTGGATGTAGGAGATATGGTAATAAATGGTTATATGGATATATCTGGAAGTATGGAGGTGGACCAGGTAATGGATGTTAGTGGTAGGGTTCAGGTTCAAAATAACCTGGATATTAGCAATAATTTGAATGTGGATGGAAGTATGAATGTATACGGTGGTGTAAATGTTAGAAATCATTTAGAAATTAGTGGATGTACAATTGAAAATGATATGGATATCAGCCAGGTGGTAATAAGTGATTCGGTGGATATTAGTAATAGTTTTCAGTTGGATGGTAATATTGATATTAAAGGAATAACTACAACGCCGTCGATGGTAGGTATGATTAGTTGGTTTTTTCGTAAGAATCCGCCACCCGGTTGGTTAGTATGTGATGGGGGTGAATATACAAAAGCAATGTATCCGGATCTTTCGAATTGTATTGGAAATACGTACAATAATGATGATATATTGTTAAGTGATATATCATTTAATGTACCAGATTTGAGTGGTCATTTTATCAGAGGTATAAATGGAATTGACCAGGTAGATATGATTAATGAAAACATTACATATGTAAATGATCCAACTCCAGAGAAAATAGGCGACAAGAAAGAATTTAAAACCGGTTGCCCAACAAATACAATATTTACAGATAATTCAAATAATTTTATTATTGAAAATTCATGGGAACATATTCATGATATGGACCTATCTGGTGCGCACGTTCATGATTTTTTAAACGCTGATGTATCAATTATTAGCCATTATCAGACAGCGGATGGAAATGATGATAATAATCATTTATTACAACTAATAAATGGTGATGATAATAAGGTACTTTATTATGATAATACCGCAAACCATTATGATAAAAACCCTGAACAAACCTCAATAAATGGAGAACATAGTCATATAATTGAAGATTTATCAGGTTCTCATATACATACATTTGAAAATGATGACGATGAAACGTGTCCAAATTTCATTTATATGTTGCCTTGTATAAAATTTTAATAAATTAAATTAATAAATAAAAAATAATGTTAGTATTTATTAATTTATGAATGGTAATAAAAAAACAAAATTTAAACAAGGAAGATTAGGAATAGGTACAGATGATCCAAAGTATCCACTGGATATTATAGGTGATATTAGAGTAACCGGTTGCATTCGCGATGCTAGTGGTAATCCATTACCATTAAGTCATTCTTCATATAAAGATTTAAGTAATAGTAATTTAATCATTTGGAATAAAAATTCACCAGAAGTGCCTGGTGTAAACATATTTAAAAAGGTAGGTATAAATAAAAATCACAATCTTCAAGCAGCATTGGATATAAGTGGTGGTATAGCAATTGATGCTATAAAAGGAAATATCAATGAAGGTAGTGAAAACAAAATACAATTTAAAGACATAACTTTTATAACTGATTTGTCAGGTAACGATGATATAGTTATAGGCGATCAGCAGCTAAGAGCTGCAAATGAAGGTAATGGTTGGTTTCGTGAAATTAATACATTAAAAACTAAACATACAGGTAATGATAATATAGCTCTTGTGAAAATGCAGGCAAATCAGTATTACAATTTACGTTTGCGAGAAAATCAGAAAACAAATAACAATGATCCGATTACAACGATAAAAGGTAATTTAGATTGTTCGCGAAATAATATAGGATTAACAAGTGCCGATTTGTTAATTAAAACCGATATAAGTTTAAATAAAAGTATGGAAGTGAATGATATGACAGTTATTGGTGCAACAAATTTAACAGGGGATATAAAAACAAATCAAATGACAGTTATAGGTAATCTGGATGTGTCAAAAAATACGATTATTGATGCAATAACGACTATTGATGAAATATTAGATATATCAAAGGGTGAAGTAAAAGTTAAAAACATGGATGTTAGTCAAAATGTAAATATATCTGGAAAGTTAAATATTACAGATAGCGGTTCAATACATCACCTAGATGCGAGCAAAGTAAATATAAATGATATGATATCAAATACACAAATGAATATCAAAGGTTCTATGGATTTTAGTGGAAATGCTACAAGTTATGTAAGAAATACGTTATTGGTAAAAGAGCATTTAACTATTTATAATGATTTAAATGCGAATAATTTGAATGTTAGTAATAAAGTAGATGTTAGTGGTAATTTTACAAGTGACGGCCTTGTTAATGTAAACGATAATGTTGTGTTTCATCACTATACCGCTGGGACATTTGGTGATATATCGGTAAACAATCTTTTGGATGTAACTAATGTGAATATTAGAGATAGAATGGATGTGTCAAATAATGTATCAGTTGGGATTGCAAATGAGACATATAAAGATGTATCTGATGTTGATATATCGGGAGAAATAACAGGTGATTCGTTTGTTGGTATGATATCATGGTTTGCATCAACGATGGATCCACCAGGGTGGTTAAGGTGTAATGGCGGTGAATATGGTAAAGAAAATTATCCACAATTGTATAAGGTTATTAAAGAATTAGACGCAAGTAAAAATTATTTGGTAGGAGATTTATCATTTAATGTACCAGACTTGATGGATGCGAGTAGGTGTTTTATACGTGGAGCAGGTGGTAGTGGAAATAATGTTGGCAAGCGATTTTCATATAAAACAAATTTAAATAACGTGACATTTGATCCATCGGGTGAACATAAACATATTATAGAAAATCAGTGGGATGATCATAAACACGATTATAGTTATAATACAATAAAAGAAGATGGTGATGAAGATACTTTAGAATCACGAGTATCTGAATATATATATGATGAATATAAAAAAATAAAGCAAATATATAAAAATAAAAGATCAATAGTAGAAACACATTCAAAAGCCGGTAGTGCTACTCAATCAGGATTTACAACAGGTGGTGGTGACGATTCATGGTTGGGGATTTCATTTTCTTTAACAAATGAATATAGTTATTCAACATTATCATGGCCAGGAAAAAAATTGAACAGCGTGACCACCCCCGACACTGATGCTGAAGCCCCAATTTCAAATACCATAACCGATCAATTTTACTTAGAAGAACCAAATGATGTTGCCCCAAAGGTATCACTTGTAAAAAGTTATGATACCAACCTGATAACAGATGAAGTAAGTGTAAATAATGGAGAACATACACACATAATAGATATGTGTGGTAATCACATACATGATATTTCACATAATATGTGGGATGATGAAACTGCTCCACCATCTATTTCTATGGTACCATTCATTAAGTATTAGATATAAATGCAAATTAATAAAAAATAATGTTATTATTTATTAATTTAAAATGTCAAAAAAAACTGGATTTAAACAAGGAAGATTAGGAATAGGTACAAATGACCCAAAGTATCCATTGGATGTGATAGGTGATATAAGATTAACCGGTGCAATACGTGATGGTAGCGGTCGTTTAATTGTTACTACAGCGAATTCAAATCAAAATGCTGAATTATACAATGGTTGGAAAAACGATGCATCTGGTAATTTGTATTTAGCTGAACCTGGTCAAACTATGAAAATAGGTATAAATAAAATACCGATTGGAACATCCAGTGCTTTAGATGTAAGTGGTGGATTGTTAATTGATAAGTTATATTCAAAAAATGGTGGTAACCAAGATTTCAATACAGAATCTATATTAGAATTTACAAATTTATATGTAAAAAATAAATTATCAAATCAAGCCGGGGAAATAAAAGATACGGATATTAGTTCTACTAGTTTGGATGATGGTCAAACAGGATGGTTATGGACAGCAAACAATTATTTAAAAAGCGAACCCGGAATACAAACCATCGATATTAGTGCAGACGTTATAATGGATGGTATTACACGTAATGAAGATCATAAAATCAAAGTAGAAAAATCACTGTTTGCAAAAAATGTTATTATGACTAAAAAAATAATCGCAGATAATGATCTAAATTTAAATGGTATGCTCACTGTTTCAAATGATTTTACATTAACAGACAATTTAAATGTTAACAATATTGATATATCTACAAATTTAACAGTTGAAGGAAATTTAAAAAGCGAGCATGTTTTATTTACTAAGCAAACAACTATTCACGATTTACTGGATGCAAGTAATATTGATGTATCAAATGCTGTAGTAAATAATGATACTGTTGTTGAAAAATCAATACACGCGACAGGTGATGTTACTTCCAATGATGTTTCGTGCAATAATCTGTTTATAACCAATGAATTAACGGCAACACATATAGACATTTCCAATAATTTGCTTATAAGACCGCAACAGTTGAAAGAAATAGATATAGAAAATAAAGCAACAGTATTAAAAACGGTGGATGTAAGTTATGTTCACGTGTATACCGATATGGATGTTAGTAAAAATATGGTAATAGATAAAAATATGGATATTAGCGCGGGAAAACTAAACAAGCATTTGGATGTTAGTGGAATATATGTGAAAAAACGGGGTACTGTTAAAAATTTAAAAATAAGGGAAAAAGCAGTAATGAAAGGGCAAGTAAACATTTCTGGAAATTTAAATATGAAAAATAGACTATTTGCCAGTTCGATGGTGGGTATGATCGGTTGGTTTGCATCTGAAAATATACCACCAGGTTGGTTAGTATGTGATGGCGGAAAATATACAAAAGCATTATATACGGATCTTTCAAATTGTATTGGAAATACATACAATGCTGAGGATACAGATGGTGATATATCATTTAATGTACCAGACTTGACCAATCAATTTGTAAGGTCTATATATACAGATACAGATACAGATACAGATACAGATACAGATATACGTTTGGGAGCCAAAGAGAACTATAAAACAGGAAAACCTACTGGAGATCCAAGCTTTCAAGTAACTCTTTCTGGTGAGCATATTCATATACTTGACCCTTCTGGAGAACATTTTCATGAATATAAAAAAGATAATGTAATCAATATTACCAAATATAATGCAAAAATACAAAAACGTCAAGATCCTGATGGTGATGTACAAGAGAAACCAACAAAAGTAAACGCAATAATTAATATCAGGAATGATTATAGTTTAAATTCCAGTACTACTAATTTCAGTAATATAGCCAGTACTTCGTATAAAAGCGCTTTCGGTACAGATGGGAAAGTCACGGAAACTGTAGTAACATTACAAATCACACTAACTCTAGGACCATGGTCCGCTTCTTTTGGTGGTTCATCATCGTCAAGTACGGTTACTTATAATCCGCAAGTTCAAAGAAAACAGCGCACAATAATTGGCTATAAAGAGAAAAAGTGGAAGGAGACATCAGAAAAATTTATTTATTTTAAGGATAAAGATAATGGCTCCGAATCTGAATCAAATGCTTTTTTAAAAGATGATTTTGGAATATATAATACTGAACAATTTGATATATCTGGAAATCATAAACATATTGTTAAAATCGATGAGGGCGCAATACATCATCATACTTTATCTAATTGGCATAACGAATCTGTACCAAAACACACCATATTATTGCCCTGCATTAAATACTAAAGCCATACTGATTTTGGTTTTTTTGGAAATATTGCAGCATCTTTTATTTCTGGAAACACACCATTTACCGGTTTGCATTTAAAAAGGATTTCGCGCAATTCTCTGCGAAATTGGAGCCATTCAAATTTGGATTCTTGTGTTAAATTTACATCGGTCAATTGTGTCCAATCACTACGCGTTAATCCTATCATAGCGGTAACATAATCTTTTTCTGCTTGACTAATACTAGGTGTTGATGCAAGTGCAGATGCTTGAATCACATAAGGATTTGGACTTCTTACTCTATTCCGCTGATTTTTACGAATATGATATTTGTTATTAGTATTTATAGGTTTCTCTGTCTCATCATTCGAATCATCTTTAAATCTATGTTTAGGAATTTGTTTGATATCCCATTTTTTATTAGCTACATCAAAATAAAGATATTCTGTTTTTTTATCAAAAAATGGAGGTTGTTGAAAAGTAGCGTATGCAGGACATACAAATCTACCCGGTACCATTGGATCCAAACGAGCTTCTGAAAAACCCAAATATTTATTAAATTTATCTCTTGAATAATGATATACTTTCATATATAATATTATTATTCCGTGCATTTAAATTAAAAAATCAATAAAAATAATGTAAATATTTATTATTACAATTATGAGCGGAAAAAAAACTGGATTTAAAAAAGGAAGATTAGGTATTGGCACGGATGATCCACAGTATCCACTTGATATTGTAGGTGATATCAGACTAACTGGTGGTATTCGTGATGCCAGTGGTAGGCCTTTATTAGCTACAGTTGGAGCCAATGGAAATATTGAATTATTCCAAGGATGGGAAAAAGACAGTTCTGGAAATTTATATGTTATGATGGATGGAAGTCAAACAAATGAAGGAAGAAGAATATATCATATTGGAGTAAATAAAAGTAGTGATTTTAAAGGTGCGATGGATGTTAGTGGTGGTTTGACAGTGGATGTTCTTATGCCTGCCGGCCCACCAAAGCATTTGGAAAGTACATCACAATATATGAATCATAATACAGCAGTCAATAATGATAAAGATTTAGTTTTACCAGATGATAGTAAGCATGGTTTCGATGTTAGTGGTGATATGCATTTGGATAATATGTATATTCGTGGAGGATTGATGATATATGATCCAGAAGTGAAAAAATTTGTGAATTTTGATCCTAGTGGTATTGATACAGGATTTGGTTTCACAACTATTCCGGGTACAATTAATACAAAACATACTGTTACTAACTTGCAAATTGATTGCGATATGAGTGCCAATAAGCAATTGGATGTTTGTGGAAATTTATTATTGAAAAGTACAAGTAAACTTCTTTTTGGTACGATCGGAAGAATAGAGCAAGATGGTAAATTGAAGTTTTATGGAGAGAGGGAATTTAATGATGAGACAGTATTTAATGATGATGTAGATATATCAGGTGCAGTAGATATATCGGGTGCTGTGACGATGAAAAAAAGTCTACAAGTTCGCAATCGTTTGGATGTAAGTGGAAGCACCGTGATAGATGGTACGTTGGATGTGAGTGAAAATGTTTTGATGAAAAATGATTTGGATATTTGTGGAAATACAAATGTATATGGTAAGTTACTTGTTTATGGTATTTCAGGAGAAAGAGATATTTATGATGATATAACCAATTTAACAAGTTCAGCTTCGGATACATTTATTTACGTAAATAATAGGCAATCGGTTAAAACCGAAAAGCCTGTAACATTTGAATCTACAGTAGATATAAGTGGTAATTTGGATATAAGTAGTAATATAACTTCCCGTGGTAAAATGGACCTAAGTGGTGATTTAACGATCACTAACGGTTCATTAAATGTGGGTGGAAATGCGGTTATTGATGGTATGACAACTATAAAAAATAATGTAAATATCGATGGTACTGTGAAAATATTAGATGCGGTAGATATATCAGGTGCAGTAGACATATCAGGTGCAGTAGACATATCAGGTGCAGTAGATATATCGGGTGCAGTGACAATAAAAAAAAGCCTAGCCGTTCATGAAGATGCAAGAATCACTGGCAAATTGGATGTAAGTGAAAATGCCGTAATAGATGGTACGTTGGATGTAAGTGGAAATATGGAGGTGAAAAGTGATTTAACCGTTAAGAAAAATATGGATTTGAGTGGTAATATGATAATGGATGGGACATTAGATATAAGTGGGAATACTAGAATGAAAAGTAATTTTACAGTAGATGGTAATGGTCTTGTAAAAGGAAACGTCGATATATCGGGAGCTGTAGATATATCAGGTGATGTCACGATGAAAAAAAGTCTAACAGTGGGTGAAAATGTAGACATTGATGGTACATTGGATGTGAGTGATAATGTTTTGATGAAAAGTGATTTAACAGTTGAAGGGAAAACAATAATGAAAGATGTGGAACTGGGTGAAAATAGCAGATTAAATGTAAAGACAGGAGGTAAAATAGACTTAAGTGGTGATATGGTTATCGATGGTTCATTAAATTTAATCGGAAATTTGAATTTAAAACGAACACTTCAATTAGAAAATCCAAAGTTAATCGTCCCCAATGGGGAAGATGGTACATTAGATGTGTCTGGTGGTATAAATATAAAAAATTTAATATTTTATAATGATAATGGCGAAAAAATTTTATCTTTAATTGATGATAAGTTTGTTTTTGAAAAAGATATTATTTGCAATAGTCAAGATGTTTCATTGAATAGAATAATTTGTCAAGAATTTCAAATTCTTGGAGATAAGGGTGGTATATATAATGATGACCATTTTGATAATTTTGGTAGTAGTGGTGGTGGAACTATAAATGTCGAATGGAATGATGTATCTAATAATTTTAGGGGTGGTATTGAGGAAGATATAATAACAGATAATATTCAAAGTAAAAAAATAGGTGTGGATAAATTATATTCATCTAAATCTGTATATTTTTTAGAAACACATTTAACTGGCACCCAACTAACAATTAGTGGTGAAATTATCAGTGATACATATATTAAAAATGTTTCTAATGTTACATTATATAAAAATTTATACTATAATTTCGGTCATTCGGACATATCATTAAATATAACTAGTTTTGATATTGATGTCAGTGGTGCTGGTATAACTTTCGGTCGTTTTCTTGATGTTGGGACATTTAACTATTCGGGTAATAGTTCAACTGATTCAAGTATTGAATATACTGGAGGAACTATAACAGTTGTAGAGCCATTTATAATGGTAGAAAATAATTTGGATGTAAGTGGGAATTTAACTGTCGTGGGCAATATGGATGTCACAGGTGACATTAGTGCAAATGATGCTAGTTTTAATCATGTAGATATCACTGGTAATATGGATGTCACTGGCAACTTTAAAGTCACAGGTGACATTAGTGCAAATGATGCTAGTTTTAATAATATATCATTTTCAGGGAAAATATATGACGGTAATGGTGATGAATTTGTTGGTGGAGGCGGTGGTTCTATAACTGCGGGATCCGATATAGCTGTAAATAATTTGGATGTAAATGGTTCGCTAAGGATAACTGAAAGTATTCCTACGTTTAAATTAGTAAAAAAAGATAATCAAGTATTGGAGATTATAGCTGTTACGAATAAAAATCCAACTATACAATCAATTGGTAATTCAGGATTTATTACCGATTCCATAGTAACAATTGATATTCCTAACAATTGCAAGCAGATAATATATGAATACAGATTTTTTATAACCAGTAACGGGGCAGGTGCCAGACCACGCATAATAATATATAAAGATGGGAGCGCATATTTATCCAATATGATATATGATATTTATAATAGTGGAACAGATGATAATTCATATGAAATTATAACAAAATTTGTGTATGATGTTGACGGTAATGAACCTAATGGTCAAGTTAACTTTAAACTTAATGCTGGCAAAGAGAATGATTTAACTCATTATGAAATACATAGAACATATAACTACGGTTCTGATGACTTTAAAACACACGCAACGCGGATAATAACAAAAATAGGAGAAAAATATGTTTTTGAACCAGTATAAACTATAAATTAATTGATTAATTATATTAAAAAGTATTAGAATATAATTAGTATAAAATGTCACAATCCATGATACCACCTACTTATTTGGCCGAAAAGAATCCACACCCTCGTGATGCAAACATTAGTTTCGATGAAGGCCCACATATTTACACCATCAACGGTGATAGCAATTATAAATCGGTTACTACTTGGAATCACTCCCATTTTCCCCATTTTGATTCCGATAAAATCATTTCAAACATGATGAACAGTCCAAAATGGCCAGAAAGCAAATACTATGGCCAGACACCAGAACAAATCAAGGCATTATGGAAGGCAAATGGTGCTGAAGCTGCAATAGCGGGTACAAAAATGCATTATGATATTGAGTGCTTTTATAATGAGTGTCCGCGTGAAAATGATAGTGTAGAATATAGTTATTTCAAGGATTTTCAAGAGGATCACAAAGACAAGGTGGCGTATCGTACGGAATGGATGATATATGATGAAACCCTTCGCCTTGCTGGTTCCATTGATATGACATATGTCAACGATGATGGAACAATTGATATTTATGACTGGAAACGCTGTCGTAATATAAAGAAATCAAATCCGTTTGAATCCGCGACAACGAAATGCATAGAACACCTATCAAACTGCAATTTCTGGCATTATGCTCTGCAATTAAATACTTATAAGACTATATTAGAGACGCATTATGGTAAGAAAATTCGTGATATGTAT
>Ga0163109_10002849_pt1 | contig 13290 bp, 13 predicted proteins | sample CRUFie1St13metaG_FD_108704 | JGI IMG/M metagenome (GOLD analysis project Ga0163109, IMG submission 108704) | Marine microbial communities from the Costa Rica Dome - CRUD Field 142mm St13 metaG | ecosystem: Environmental > Aquatic > Marine > Oceanic > Photic zone | place: Costa Rica: the Eastern... | reverse complement strand
TTCAATTTCTTCTATGTTAGCCATAGCAAGCGGGAGAGATCCTTCTGAGGTGGAGGAATTGAAAGATAAGTTATCTTCCGCTAATGGGGATCGTGAAGCGCTCATAGCACGTCTTAGAGATGCTCAGATTCAGATGCAATTATTAAGACAACAAATCTTTGAACTTCAATCCTCAGTTATCAGTGAGTTGAGTTTTCTCAAAAATAGAGATCCAATTACTTCTATTAACGAAGATGATGTAGAAATGCCTGATGTAGTAAAGCAATGGTTACCTAAAACTCAAAAAGAAGAAGAAGACGATGGTGAAAAGATCGACATTTCTTTTGATAAAGACTAAGTATAGTTTGATACTTATCTTTATCTAAAGGAAATGGAATGTTTGAAGACAAAAAAGTAAACATCTATGATGATGGAATCGGTGGAGTTGCTCTCATTCAATATATGGGGGATGACTTAACGATTGTGAACAGTGCAAGGGCATCTCTAGGAGAATTTTCTACAGAGATGGGAGACAGAGAAAAGAGACTGTCTAATTTCTTGATTAGAGAGGGTCATACATCTACTACAGAGCATAATGTCCTCACTTTTTGGATCAAAGTACCAATGTATGTCGCAAGACAACAAATGAGACATAGAACTTTCTCATACAATGAGATTTCTAGGAGATACACAGAATATAATATAGAATTTTATAATCCGCCACTTTATCGTACCCAACATAAATCAAATAGACAAGCAAGTAATCAGACCGAATATGTAACAGGTCCAATGTGTGGACCAATTTTAGGATGCCAAGTCCATGAATCAGTTCGCCGTTATACAAATTTGATCATGAATCAGTATGAAAATATGTTAGAGGCAGGTGTTTGTCGTGAACAAGCACGAGGCATTCTACCACAAAATATGTATACAGAGTATTATGGTACTGCTAATCTAAATAATATTTTAAAATTTATTGATTTGAGAATACACGAAGGGGCACAAGTAGAAATTCAAGAGGTTGCAAAAGCGATTTTGCAAATAACAAGGGAGTTATATCCCATAACGGTAGGTGCATATGAGAAAGCGAAAAGCAGTTGAAGAAAGACCGTGGGGAACTTATGAAGTTTTAGAAGATAGAAAACTTTATAAGTTGAAAGAAATTGTAGTAAACCCTGGTCAAAGGTTAAGTTACCAATCACACCATAAAAGGACTGAAGTTTGGACCGTCGTGTCTGGTAATGGAATTGTCACACTAGAGGGTCAAGATTTAGATGCCTTCGCCGGTCGGTGTTTTTTCATCCCCCGAGAATCAAAACATAGGGTCGAATGTAATAGCAATAAGCCGCTGGTTTTTGTTGAAGTTCAAGTTGGAGAATATTTTGGCGAGGACGACATAATTAGATATGAGGACGACTATGGAAGAGATTGATGCAGAATTTGTAGAACTCGTTGCAGAGTTTCTTGAGTCATCGAGAGATATTAGAGAAGCCGCAGAGCTAACTGAAGGTGATCCTATCAAACAAGACATGATAAAGGGAATCACAAAAGAATTTCTCGAAACCTGCGCTCGCTCAGAGGCTTTACGAACCTTGGTGGATTCTTCTTATGAAGAAAATAGAGAATATATTTTACTTGAATTAAAAGAAATCACAAAACTCAACAGATCAATATCAGCACAAATAAGAAAGAAGTTAGCACCTTTGGCATGGAATTAGAACTTAAATATAGGATTCTAATATCTATATTTTTGTTCATTGTATTTTGCGAAACAGTAATAATAAAAAAATAAATGTCGTTATAGGTTGCTCTCTTCCCTCCCTCCTTTTTGCTTACAAAAATAATTTTAATCTTCTCTACACGAGAAGCACTCTTCCATCAAAAATAGAAAAAAATATTTTTTTTGAAGGTGATGAATATAAGCCCCATGACTTATGGAAAAGATTATATTATATTCTTTCTTTGTCAGGAAATATTCTATTCTCTGATAAGTTAGACAACATAAGATTAGAAGAGGAGACATTAAGTGTTTTCACAAAAAGAGCAAGAAAATATATTATAGAATATGATAAAGTTTATGTGTTTGATGACCTAAATCTCTATGGAATACCAGATAATCTTTCATTAAAAGAATATTCAATATTAGAAATAAGGGATTGGTTTGATGTTAAAAGCGGAATGAAGCACGAGCACAATCTGCTAACCACTGATTCTGAATTTGTAAATAAGATTATTTTTCATCAATCAGACAGGATTGACGGTAATCACGATTTAAAAGACGCAGTTGCAATATCTTATCTTACAAAAGAACAGCTTGATGATTTTGAATATTCTGATATCAACGCTCGATTTAAGACAAAGCACATGATGAAGCAAGCAGGTATCAAAGGAACAAGAAACGGTAGAGACTCAAAAAATAAATCTCTTTACAAGTATTATGCAATAAGGTTAGAGAATAGAGAAAGAGAGATTGTTTATAAACTAAAAAATTATAAATCAACAGATAGATTAGTTTTTAAATATGAATCAGTTGATGATATAATAGGCGAAGAAAGCGAAAACTCATATGCAAGAACAATCTTCAATAGATATAAATAAGAGAGATGCTTACCATTTGGCTGGGGTGATATCTCTATTAGGGTCTGAAAACGAATTTAATCTGCCTTGGCACGATTGCTTGATGCCCATATCTGAAAACTTTTTAGCAATCGAAAGAGCAGTATTAGAGTGTGCGACAGTTGGATGTGAAACAATTTGGGTTGTCTGTTATCCAAAGATACAGCCACTACTAAAGAAAAGATTGGGAGAGACAGTTCAGGATCCAGTTTGGATCAGTAGAAAATTTGACGCTTTTCCAAGTCAAAGTAGAAAACAAATACCAATATACTATGTTGAGTGTAATCCAAAGGATGAAGGAATTAGGGATTCTCAAGTGTGGGGTGCTTTATATGGAGCACGAACAGCAAAAAGGGTTGCAAGTTCATTAAGTTTTTGGATCGAGCCAGATAAGTACTATGTTTGTTTTCCAATGAGTGTTTATCCATCGCAGCACCTAAGAAGGTATAGAGACCTTTTAACAGAAGAGGGAAATTTCTTTGTTCTAACTGACACAGGAGAAAGTGTTCTTGATGGAAAAAAAGTTGGATTTGCGTTTGATAAAAAATATTTGGGCGATCTAATCTTGCATTTTTGGAGAAACGCAACTGGGAAGTTTGACGCTTCTCAGCCAATTGAAGAAAGAAAAGATGGCAAATATGTAACAAAGGTTCTTCCATTAGAAAAAAGATATTCTGGTAGATTTTTTACTTTTGATTATGTATTTAAGTTATTAGAACAAGAAACATACAATAAAATTGAAATGCCCTGGTTTTATCAAATTGACACTTGGGAAAATTGGAAGGCATTTTTGTCCTCAAAAGAATCAGAGATTTTAAAATATCCTAAAATGAAGTTATTGAATTCTGGTGATTGGAAAGGAATAGCACAAGAAAAATAGACTATATATAGTGGAGTATTAATGACTACAAAATATTTTGATTATAGGGCAGGTCTTGGTAACGTTGGTTCATATCAAGCCTCTGCAAAACCATTCCTTTCTTCTTCCATAAACGTTTCCTCAAGCGGTGATGTGATAAAAATAGATTTTCCAAACGTATCGAGGTTCGTTACTATAAAAAACACAGGTCCTGATGATGGCTCTGCTGATATTGATATAAGAGTTGGCTTTTCGCAGAATGGAGTCAATGGTACAAATTTTTTAACAATTAATAATCAAGAATCATATTCCGCTGATTGGAGAGTAACTTCTGTTTTCTTGAAAGTAGACACTGTTGGTTCTTTCAACGCAACAGCATCTATTATTGGTGGAATGACTGCGATTGATTCTGTAGAATTAAAACACAACTGGACTGGTTCCGAAGGAGTAGGATAATGCCGCAAGGTGGATTTAGTAGAGATTTTCAAACAGCGACTAATCTAAGACACAGAGCTGAACAAGAGCTTAAAAAGAAAGAAAGAGACTTAATAGGTAATGAGGTTATAGAAAAATTAAATCCTTATTTTGAAGGAAGCATAGTCGAAATTGAAAATAAGTTAATTTTGAAACAGGATGAAGCAATAGAAGAATTTATTACAATGATGAGGAAAAGAAATATTCTTCTTAAATATTTATTGTGGACAAACGCTATTACGCTCACCGCATTGTCATTTACATTAGGGTACTTTTTATGAAAGTTGAAGAAGTGATTAGAAGATTAAAACTTGAACGCCCAGATGAAGAAGTCTTTATTGTTATAAATGGGAAAAGAACAAAGTATTATAAAATTCAGAATACTCCTGCGTTTTATCATGCAGGTCCACATACATTTTTAAATGTGGCGAACGAAGAAGAAACCAAAAGCGTAGTTTTAATTCCGATTGAAGTAAAAGAAGAATAAAAAAAATGCCCCGCCCGGTCAATGACCGGACGAGGACTTTAAATAATCACTTTTATTTAAAACAATAATTCAAAATTATTATTCGTCAATAAGAGTCATACCCATTTTGTAGGTTAGACCAGTGAGGTTGTTTCGGATCCGCAAGTGATCTGATTCCTCGAATATGGTCCAATCGCCACGTTCATTCTTGAGATGCATATCACCAGTGTACACATTGGTGAAATAACCAGCAGCAAATTTCTGGTCTGAAGCACCGATTTCGCAATCAGCACCACCAGCCAAAATATCTTTGGTGTTAGCAACAGTGAAATTTCCGTTGGCTTGTGTGTTGGTAGAGCCATCAAAAGTAATTGCAGAACTTCCGCCACTATCTTTAATGTCATTACCATTAATTCTTAAATCAGTGGTTACTACTAGATTACCACCAGCAGTAACGTCTGCGGACATACTATCCAATAATAGGTTGTCGTTACCAGACTTGTTATTGATTTTATGATCAGAACCCATTCCGAATACAATGCTTCCGTCCATCGTGTGATCTTGTTTTGAAGTTACCGATGAAGCAGCAACAGATAGGACATCACTACCACCAACCGCGAGATTGACACCAGTTCCACCTTCCATGTGCATAAAACCATCAGCATCTGAATGAACAAATTCAGTTGCATCACGGAATTGTAGCTTCATTGAGCTTGTCAAACGAAGACCTACGTCATGAACGTGAGTCAAGCTAACTTCAGAATCAGCACCAAAATTCAAAATAGCACCATCAGAACCTAAAGTAAGGTCATCTCCAATAGTAACATCATCTGGAAGACCAATCTGAATTTGGTTACCCGAACCAGCAGTGGTAATCTCGTTAGAAGTACCAACAACAGAAAGGGTTTCGCTATCCAAATCAATGGAAAGCGCACCACCAGAATCCGCTTGGAAGTCAAGATCTTGTGCTGTCAATTGTGCATCAACATAAGCTTTAATTGATTGTTGCGTTGCAAGAGCAGTCGCAGAATTAGAAGCCATGTTGTCTTCATCTTTGATAGATGAAACTTCAACAGAACTATCAAGAACCAAAGATGAACCACTGAATGCAACCGCACCAGAAATCTGTTGACGAGAGATTCTGATGTGTTCAGAACCGTCTGCATCAACGACCTTAATATGACCTGTGGATTCACCAGCTTTGTATCCCATTAGAAGTTTGAAGTTGTTGCCTTCACTACCACCAACGCTAAGATCATCGCCTGAAACTGTGGCACTACCGGCGGAACCGAAGTTCAAATTACCATCGCTAAATGTGGTGTTTCCACCTGCAAATTGATAATCAGCACCAGCATAATAACTGTCTGCTTGAATGCTTTGGAAGCTATCGTCATCTCCACGGAATGCAAATCGTTCTTGAGTTTGGTTATAAGCAACACCAGAAAGATAAGCACCCTTACCTTCAGCATAAACTTTCGCCACTGAAACGTATTTGTCACCACCAGTAGCAGTATATTGTGCAGAGCTGCTCATTTGGAGAGAACCACCGTTCAAGCTCAAGTCAGTTCCGTTATAAAGCAACTTAGCGTTGTCTTCCAGTTCACCCGCAGTACCAGCAACTACAATACGTCCGCTTGTAAGATCACTTACTTTAGCGGAAGCGAGAGTAGAAGCACCAGCACTTAATGTGCTTGAACCATTGTCAATGCTACCAAACCCACTGGTAATAGAACCAGCATTAAGAGCACCAACAGTTGTGACATTTGCAAGAGTATCTAGAGCAGACTCAAAGTAAACTTCAAAATCTGTCATAGCAACTTGTTTCATTGTACCACCATCGTTAAGAACGAGACGGTCAGCATCTGCAACAGTTACCGAAGATGCAGCAGTGTCACCATCCACGATGTTGATCTCAGCAGCAGTAGCGTTGAGAGCAGCTAGTTTGGTAATATCAGCAGCAGTTAAGTCATCGTTATCAAGGTAATTCAACTCAGCAGAAGTTGCAGTTACTTCAGACAACTTCGTAAAGTCACTAGAATCAACAGCATTACCAGCAAGATCATTGATCTCAGCAGCAGTTGCAGTAACAGCAGTACCACCAAGAGTCAGTGAACCAACTTTAGCAGCACCAGAAACTTCCATACTTGGACCTTGAAGCTCTACCGAAGAAGAGAACATGGTTGTTGAAAGTTTTGCACCTGCACCACCACTTGAAAAATCAAGAGCACTTGATTGATATTTAATGGAAGCTTGACCATCAACCTCAAACGAGGAAGCACTTACATACCCAGATGCAGAAACATTTGTAGCATTAACAGTTGTTGATGACAATGTGGTAATGGTTGTAGCAGCAATTGTACCACCTTCAACTTTATCACCACTGATTTGATCATTAGCAAGAGTTAACGTACCAGCAGAAACATCAAGTGTTTTACCGCCTCCAACAGTAATGTTAGAAGTAGCAATAGTTGCACCATCAATGTTACCAGAGTCAATATTGACGTTGGTCATTGCTTGGCTGTTTGCGTCCATTGCTCCACCAAGTTGTGAAATAGTAATGCTTGCAATTGTACCACCTTCAACTTTATCACCACTAATTTGATCATTAGCAAGTGTCAAAGTACCAGCAGAAACATCAAGAGTTTTACCAGCTCCAACAGTAACATCAGAAGTTGCAATAGTTGCACCATCAATAGTACCACCATCAATATCTGGTGAGTTAATATCACCGGACGAGATTACTGGACTTGTTAGTGTTTTGTTGGTCAGGGTTTGAGCTGATGAAAGATCCACAAAGTGAACTTCCGCGTCTTTCAAACCGCCCATCCAAGCATTTTGGTCAGAATCCCAAAGAAGGGAACCTGTTTGGTTAGTATCGGTATCATTAACATAGATACCAGCATCACCAGCAGCATTTGCGGTGTTTAGGGTGATAATTTTATCCCCCAATTCAATTGCTGTTGAGTTAACACTTGTTGTTGTACCGTTAACCGTCAAGTTACCTGCAACGGATACGTTACCACCGAATGTACCTCCATCACCCTGGATATCTCCAGAGGCAGAGACAGATGCAATATTTTTAAGATTTTTTGAGTGATCAAAGATTTCGACTCTAGCGCTTCCATCAGCGTCACCATCGGTAAATTGGATGGAACCAAAACTACCAGTTCCGCCCGAAATTATACCAAATCGTTTTGTTATATCAGTAGACATAATATATATTTCTCCTTAAAGTTAATTAATGTGTAAGATGAACACTCACACATTTCCCAATGAACGTTCCCGAATATGTAAAAAAACTAAATATCATCGCGTTCAGTACGAGTAAGTAGTATCAGGTTTTTCAAGTTCTTTAACGGTTTTGTGATAAAAGTCACACTTCATTTACAAGTCCACGTATTCATTGAAGTACTATTTTTAAAATTTCTTTTGATTTTTTTTGAACTACTTAACTTTGCGTATATTGCGTCTAAACTGGGTATATGACGCAAAATAATGATTTAAAGGAGAAATAAAAAAATGGCTTTAGTTTTTACAATAGCGGGAAGTGGCGGAGGTGGTTCGTACATCACACCTTTCGCTTATTATAATTTTGAAAATGGAGGAACACAGTACGTAACAAACGTGTTGGGTGCCAATAATTACACCGGTTCTTTCAGTTCTGATACTGATGGGATATCAAATTTTGGACTTGATACAGATCCAGCCTTTATGGGAAGTAAATCTGTTCAGTTCCCATCTGGCTTTACTGGAAGACATCTTAGTCTGGGCACACCAGAGGAGAGATCAAGTTGGTCGTCCTTATTTTCTGGTTCTTTTTCTGTGTCTGCGTGGGTTTATCTTCCACAAGAAGAGGCAGATAAAAATTCAATATCCGATACTAGAATTTTTGGACAAAATTTAAAATTCAATGCGTATGGGTTTTGGTTTGGAACAGACAAAGGAAAGCCAGCTGTATATTCACGTACAGCAACAGAAGTTGGAACACAAGCAACAGTTCAAAGATTCGGCAATGATAATTCAACAAATTATCAAGGTTGGAATCATTTTGTTTTTGTTGTAGATGGAGACACAAGCGCAACAAATAGAAGAATAAAAGCATACATTAATAACACTGATTTTGGGTATGTGGATGAATCCACTTCTAACGCGCACTTTCAAAAAACTTTCATTGAGGATGAATTTGTATTTTTTGGAAATCCACAAAGTGCCACTAAGGGTGAAATTAATCTAGATGAGGTATCACTTTGGAGCATCGCTTTGTCAGATGCACAAGTTAGTACGCTTTACAACAGTGGAAATGGAGTTAACGCATTAACAGCGCTAACATAATAAAAGGAGAAACAAGATATGGCTTTAGTTTTTAGAGTAAGTGGAGGAGGCGGAGGCGCTTCCTATAGTAATAGTTATAGTATTGATTTCGATCCAAATGATTCGATTTATTTGGAGGCAAACTCGACATCGGCGTTAGATACAACAGATGGATCAGACGCTTTTTCAGTATCGGTATGGTTTAAACCAGAGACTCACAGAGTATCTGCAATCTTTTCAAAAGGCACTAATGGTGCTCAATTTACAACTTTGTATTCTGGCATTATTGATTTTATTTTTGGTAATAGAGCGGGTGTGAACATTCAATGTCGCTCAAATACAAATTTAACATCAGGTGAGTGGAATCATATAGTTGGTACTTACGATGGTAGTGCAAATACAAGTGGTATTAAAATCTATCTTAACGGAAATGATACAACAACGAGTCTTTATAAACACGCATCTTTTACTACATCAACATCTACCTCAAACTCAACTGCTTTTCGTATTGGTGGTTATGCATCAAATGTGCTTGGAGGTAGTCAAACAGAAATAGATGGTCGCGTTGATGAGTTTTCTTATTGGGGCAAGGCATTAAGCTCTTCGGAGGTTACAGAAATTTACAATTCTGGCACACCTGATAATCTTGCAGATCATAGTGCATATGATGATCTTACAAGTTGGTATAGAATGGGTGATCACGCTTCTGATGATTTAACGGCTGACACAGGTCAAATTACAGATGCAAAAGGCTCAAATCACCTAACACCAAAAAACACCACATCAGACAATAAGGTTGAAGATACACCAGGGAGCTAATCTTCAATCTCTTCCATAACCAGCTTAAAACGCTGACCCGTGAGGTTGTTCTGGACGATCAGAGAGGTTTTTTCTTCAAAGATCGTCCAGTCTCCTCTTTCATTTTTCATGTGTAAATCACCTGCAAAAACGTTCGTTGCTTGAACGTTATCCATACTTACAATAGCATATGCTTTACCTGCTCGACCAAGATTATATGCATTATCTGCTTCTGGTTCGATGTTGCCAGAGTGTTGTATGTTTCCACTGACATTAAATCCTTCACCGGTCTTAAAGGTTAGCTCCTCTGTTCCAACAACGCGCCTTGACGAGTGAAATCTTAACACTTGTCCAGCGGAACCACTCACTACTTTTAAGCCTCCGCCGCTTTTGCCTGAAAATCCTGATCCAAATCCCATAATACTTTAAATAGTTATTTATTTCTAAAAGAATAATTATAACACACAGGAGAAAAAACATGACGGCAACAAAAAAATCTAAAAAAGTTAATACGCCTACAAAAGATGAAAAAGACGAAAAATATCTTACGGACTTAACCACTAACGCCTATCAAAATGGTAAAGTTCACGGTCAACAAGAAGTTTATAAAGCATATGCTAACTTTTTAAAACAAAGGATGATTATGCACTTTGAAAACAAAGATGAAGAGAAAGCAAAAGAACTTAGAGAATTATATTTTTTAACTAAGGAAAAAATAAAAGAATAGATTGACATTACTCAATTTTTACTATACAATGGGCACATGATCAAGTCTTCTATTCCCTTTGTAGGTCTTCACGCTCATTCCACAGCTGGTTCTCCGTTTGATGCTATAGGGTTTCCCCAGCAACATATGGATTTTGCTTATCAAAACGGCTCCGACGCACTCGCTCTAACTGATCACGGTAATTGTAATGGTTTAGCATACCAGGTTCTTCACGCTAAATCAATGGAAAAAGAAGGAAAAGACTTTAAACCAATTTATGGTGTTGAGGCGTATTTCATACCATCTCTTACAGATTGGTCTATTGCTTACGAAGAATTCAAGGCATCTAAGAAGCGCAAGAAAGATGATGCCGGTTCTGGTTTTTCTGTTGAAGATGAATCGGAAACAAAGACCAATAAGGATAAGATTAATAAAAGATCGCACTTGATTCTTCTTGCTCAAAATCAAACAGGACTTAATAATATCTTCAAGCTCGTATCTCAATCCTTTAAGCCAGGAAATTTTTATAGGTTTCCAAGAATTGATTATGATTTACTGAGAGCGCACAACGAAGGAATTATCGCTTCATCTGCTTGTTTAGGTGGTGTATACGCTGGTAACTATTGGACCAATAAAGACGATGGTAAAGAAGCGATTCTTAATGCAATGCGCGACACAACTGAAAAAATGATGTCGATTTTTGGCGATAGATGGTATGGCGAATTACAATGGATTGATCACGAAGATCAACATGAACTAAATAAGTGTATAATTCAGGTTTGTGGAGAATACGGTGTTGAACTTATATCCACAAGTGATTCACACTATTACAGTCCTGATGTCTGGAAAGATCGCTCACTTTACAAACGTTTGAGACCTGGTTTTGCTGCAATGGCAGGTGACTTGCCCAATTCTGTTGAAGAGGTTGGATACGAACTTTATCCTAAGAATGGAGATCAGATGTGGGAAAGTTACAAGAAATATTCCGAAAAAGCGAACGTTTCCTACGATGATAAATTAATCAAAGACTCTATCACGAGAACACACGATATTGCACACAACCGCATAGAAAGGTTTTACCCAGACAATACAGTTCGTTTGCCATCATTTGTTGTTCAGGAAGGGTTGACTGAAGATGAAGCACTATCACAAACTGCTTGGTCCGCCCTCGCATCTGTTATCAAGACTCCAAATCAAAAAGAGTATACAGAACGATTAGATAGAGAATTAAAAGTTATTAAAGATCGTGGATTTAGTAAATACTTTCTTACGATGAAAGCTGTTTCTGATAAAGCAAGGATGTCTCAATTAAGTGGTCCCGCTCGTGGCTCTGCGGGTGGTAGTCTAGTTGCGTATGTTCTGGGAATCACTCAAGTTGATCCTATCGAATACGATCTTCTGTTTTCTCGTTTCCTCCGTGCAGATGCTACAGACTATCCAGATATTGATTATGATGTTTCTGACCCAATGTCACTTAAGGCAGAGCTTATTAAAGAGTGGGGTGACGATTGTGTAGTTCCTATTTCTAACTGGAACACCCTTCAGATGCGCTCTCTGATTAAAGATATTGCAAAATTCTATGACGTTCCGTTTACTGAAGTAAACACCGTTACAAAGAAGATGTATTCAGAAACTATCCCATTAGCCAAAAAAGAACACGGTATCAAAGCAGGTGTTTATGATCCGACCTTCGATGAGTTGATGAGGTATAGCACATCTTTGCAAGAGTTTTTGGACAGGTATCCGCATCTTAAAACTCACGTTACAAACCTCAAGGGTCAAATCCGCTCTTGTTCACGTCACGCAGGTGGTGTTGTTATTGGCGAGAACCTTGACAAGTATATGCCCCTGATTTATTCTGGAGGAGTTAGGCAAACTCCCTGGACCGAGGGTCAAAACGTAAGACACCTTGAGCCAATGGGCTTTATTAAGTTTGATATTTTGGGTCTTGGAACTCTTCGTATGATTGAAGACGCTGTTGCGCTTATTCTCAAGAGGCATTATGGCGTGGAAAATCCAGAATTTTCAGATGTTAAAAAGTTCTATGATGCAAAACTGCACCCAAGCGTTTTGGATGTAAACGACAAAGATGTATTTAATAATATATTTCATGATGGTCGTTGGGCTGGTGTCTTCCAATTTACAGAAGTTGGAGCACAAAAGTTCTGCCAGAAAGCAAAACCAACAAGCCTAATTGATATTGCTGCAATTACTTCCATTTTCCGCCCAGGACCATTATCGGCAGGTGTCGATAAAGACTATGTAGAGGCAAAAGAAAGCCCACAATATATTAAATATTTGCACCCCATCGTCGAGCAGGTTACACAAGAAACTTATGGTTTTCTTATTTTTCAAGAACAGATTGCAATTCTTGCTCATCGACTTGGTAAAGATGTTTCACTTGATGAGGGTAATCTTCTCCGTAAACTCTTAACTAAAAAGGGAACAGGTAAAGGCAACGAAGCAAAGGTTAAAATTCACGACAAGTTTATCGTTGGATGTAGAGAAAAAGGAATATCAAAGAATGATGCAGAGAAGCTATGGCAAACTTTTGAATACTTTTCAGGATATGGTTTTAACAAATCACACGCTGTTGGATATAGTATGTTGTCTTTCCAGTGCGCCTGGTTGCTGAACTATTACCCTTCTGAATGGCTGGCTTCTTTCTTGAACAAAGAGCCAGATGTTCGCAAAGAAAAAGCCTTAAATATTGTAAAAAATATGGGTTACGATATTGAGGAAGTAGACATCAATAAGTCTGGTAAATCTTGGGAAATATCAAAAACTGGCAAACTTTTACAGCCTCTAACATCAATCAAGGGATTGGGTGAAAAGGCAATGGAGCAAATCATTGACCATCGTCCGTTTAAATCTTTTGAAGAGCTATTATTTAACGAAAACATTGCTTATGCAAAGCTTAATAAAAAAGCGTTGGATGTTCTTGTTCGTTCTGGTGCTTGTGATTCTATCGTCGATGACAGGTTCAAGCACTGCCGACATCTTTGGTTGTCAGTTGCAGACAATAGACCAAAAACAGTCAAAAAACTGGAAGAAAACATTAAACAATATGGCGGCGAATCA
>Ga0163109_10002847_pt1 | contig 13294 bp, 6 predicted proteins | sample CRUFie1St13metaG_FD_108704 | JGI IMG/M metagenome (GOLD analysis project Ga0163109, IMG submission 108704) | Marine microbial communities from the Costa Rica Dome - CRUD Field 142mm St13 metaG | ecosystem: Environmental > Aquatic > Marine > Oceanic > Photic zone | place: Costa Rica: the Eastern... | reverse complement strand
TCATACCGTTCATCTCTAAAATATCATCTCTAATATTTTGGTTACGTTTTTCGATATTAATGATACGTACAAAACTATTAGTAACAGCAGCGGTATAGTAAGCAAAAGGATTATTACTTTTAGATTCATCAAATTGTAGTCCTATTTGTGCCAGTTGCAATATTGCTTGGCCTTTCATTTCGTCATTGTAAGTGTAACCACGTACATTACCACGTGTTGCATACCTATCGCATAACTTCATAAACATTCTTGCAAGGTCATCTGTCATCTGTCCACATTTTTTATCGAAGTAACCGTTCTCCATACCTCCTACCCAATGACTCTTACCTACACATATTAAGTTTCCTTTATCATCAAACTTCCAATGTTGAAAAGGCGGAAAATTTACTTTCTCGTGCTTGTCTGCAACAGTCTTAACTGTTTTCTTGCGTCCTGGTTCTAAAGGTACATGATCAAATGTCATAATCCTAAAGATTAAATCTTCTTTTTGCATTTTACGATAGTCTATTTCAAAGCCCTTAGCAGGCATTTTCTTACCTGCGGCTTCAACAGCGGCTTCGTGATTCTGTTTAGCAATTCTTGATGCTCTGTTTCTTTTTGCTTCTGCTACGGTTCTAATGTTAATTTTTTCTAATGATGGCAAAATAATGTCGTACTGTGCATAACTATCGTCAGTAAAAGAACAGAAAGTAGACTTACTGCGGTGTATTTCCGCTAATAAATCCTTATTTGTTAGATATTTTATCTTTTTTGGTTGCCCAATTGTCATACGTAAATTCTCCGGTTATATAAGTAATATAATAGCACATAATTACAGAAATAAATAGTATTATTAAGAGGAAATTTTACCAAAATGAGTTTACCGAAAATAGCACCTTTAGCCGTACTTGTAGCTGGCGTTGCGGTCGCCGTTGACCAGCAGCAAAAGAACCAAGCCAAATTAGCCCAGGTATCAAACCAGGCAAAAAGTGATTTGGACAAATTAACTAGCGAACTAGGCGGTGATGTAGGTTCTGCACTTAACCAAGCATCAGGCTCATTGCAAGGTGCTTTAGGTGAAGCAGGTGCTGCTATCGATGGCGGCATAGGTAAAATAGGTGATGCTGTAGGAGCGGTAACTTCAGCTGTTGGTGGAAACTCCATTAGTAACATTGCTGATAATGTTGGAACAGCATTTGGTTCTGTATCCAACGGACTTAATTCAGTTGCGGCAACCACAGCAGAGATATCGTCCACCATATCTAAATTAGGTATTGGTGGTAACTTGGCTTCTGGCTTCCAAGATTTTTCTGCAAACGTTGGTAAAGCAGCCGGTGTTTTAAATAATTTATTAAGTCTCAAAAGAGGTGTAAATCTCCCTGCTGGTGGCGAACTCTTCGAATTTAGCGAAGGCGCCGGGGTTAAACTAGAGCCCCAGAATCCAAATGATTGGCGTGTAAGAATTAATGCTAACTTTGATCACTTTGGTGCAAATCCTTTATTTGCACAACTTAAACAAACTGGCGGAGTAATTTTTCCATACTTACCAGAAATAACATTTTCAACAACCGCAAACTATACACAAATAGATCCTGTACATAATAATTATCCTTTCCAGGCTTACAAGAACTCACAAGTGGACGAGATATCAATTGCAGGAGACTTTACAGCAGAGTCAAGCAAAGATGCTGCGTACTGGATTGCAGCAACAACATTCTTTAAAGCATCAACAAAAATGTTTTTTGGAACAGGCAACTTAGCAGGTAATCCACCTATCATATGTAGACTACATGGTTACGGTGCAAACGTATTTGACGGTGTACCAGTTGTAATTAAAAACTTTTCTGTTACACTACCTACAGATGTTGACTATATTAGATGTACAGAAGCATCAACAGGACCTAAACCAACTTGGGTACCAAGAAAAAGTAATATTAGTATTTCAGCACAACCGATATACAACAGAGAAAGTCTACGCAAGTTTTCATTGGAGCAATATGCTAAAGGACAAATGGGAACTATGGGAGGATTTTTATAATGGCAACATACAAAAACAATTCTCCCTATAGAAATACAAATCAAAATAGCATGTATTTAGAACTGTTAAAAATTAGAGCGGTTCCTGCATCAGCAGATGATATTTTGTACACCATTGAACCACACTATAATAATAGACCTGACTTGTTAGCATTTGATTTATACGAAGATCCTAAACTTTGGTGGGTATTTGTGCAAAGGAATATGTCAGTAATCAAAGACCCTATCTATGACTTTGAAGCAGGCAAACAAATTTATATTCCTAAACTATCAAATCTAAAACAGTTTTTAGGAATATAACATGTCGCTGTTTAATAGACCTCCACCCATAAAGGACACAGGACTAAAGCCATTCAAAGGAACGTTAAGGACTGGCGAAAAAATTAGAAACATAAACGGAAAGAGTTATGTTGTTCCAGCAGACGTAAAAAAGCCTGACGGGTCAGCAGCACTTACACAAGGCAATGCTTTTGCAGCATCAAACATTAGCCAAGGAAGTGCAATACCTAAAATACAAGTTTTCGATCTTGATTCAGGCAACGAAATATTATCTACAAGTGCTATCAAAGAACTTGCAACAAATGCAATAGCACAAGTAGTAGACGACGAAACAAAAACAATTGATGCCGCAGTTGCAAATGCAGATGATTTTGCAGACGGAGATGCACCAAAGAATAACGGTATACCAAGTTCTAAGCGTTCATTAGAAACACCAGGACTTATTGATAATCCTTTAGAAAAATTCTCAACGGTTAACCAGTTATGGACAATGGCGGTTCTAACACCAATGCAATTCAACGATCCAAGTTCTTATAGAACAGGCGATTTAGGATTTGCTGGCCAAGACTTTAGTGGCGGTGGTATAACAGTTAAGTCAGGAATTATTTTTTCCGCAGGTGGTCGAGGCGACCAATATAGAACACGAATTGACGGTGGCAAAAGGCCTGAATACTTTGTTGATAACTTTAGAATGACAACTGTTATGTCAGCAACAGAAGGTACAGGTAACACAAACGCAATTAATTTTGACTTTGAAATTTTTGAACCATACAGCATGGGACAACTTTTAGAGTCGTTGCAAGTTTCAGCTCTTAAAGCAGGATATCCTAATTACTTAGATGCTCCATTTGTGCTGCGTTTAGATTTTGTAGGCTTTAGTGCAGACGGCACAGAAGAAAAAACTATTAATGCTGAAGGTTTAAATCCAAAGTATTTTGTAATGAAACTTAAAAAGGTTACATTCAATACCAACGAATCAGGAAGTACATATCAAGTATCAGCATTTCCATACAATCATTCTGCTTACTTAGACACAGTTAACATGCTATTCAATGACATTTCAATAACTGCTCCGGAAAAAGGTACAGTTGAAGAAATGTTAAAAACAGGACCTAAGAGTTTAGAGAAAGTTTTAAATGACAATGAACAGGCTTTGATAAAAGCAGGTGAATATTCTATACCTGACAAATATATTATTGATTTTCCTGAGAAGTCATCGGACTTTACATCAGGTGCAAGGCAAACAGCAGAAGAAGAATTTAATGAAAGTGGAGCAACTGCTGACGCAGACAATCCGCCACCTGATGGAAATAAAGCATTTGGTAAAAATGCAACCGGTGGACAAGTTACACAGACATCTTTTGAATCTAACTTTATAGGAAAATCGCCATTTGGTTTTGATGCAACAGCAGGCGGTAACTTTAACTGGGAAAATTCTTCAATGTATAGAGCAGGAGATTCTAAGTACAACGAAGAAACAGGGCGTGTTGATCGTTACAAGATGAGTATCAACATCAAAGAACGTGAATTTTTGTTTACACAGAAACAACCTCTAACTGATGTTATAACACAGGTAATCCTAAGTTCAAAATATGCTAAAGATGCAATATCAGGTGATGAAAATAATAATAACCTAACACCAGAAGGTTACATTAAGTGGTTTAAGATTGATGTGCAAGTAGCATTTTTAGATTATGACCCACAAATTGGCGACTTTGCTAAACAGTATACCTACAGGGTAGTTCCATATTTTGTTCATTCAAGTATTTTTAAAGCACCGGGAACAGCAGTAGACACAGCAAACTTGCAAAAAACAATTGCTAAAAGATATGATTACATATACTCAGGGCAAAATGTTGATGTTCTTAAATTTGATATTAAAATTAACAACTTATTCTTTGCAGGATCTTCGCCTACTGATCCTAAGACCGCTGGTGACGAGTCAAATCAAAACACTAGAATAGCTGGTCAAGGGCCACCTGATACAGGTGTACCGTCAGCAACCAATGATGAAGAACAAGCACCTAACATGGGTAAGAAAAAACAAAAACGTGATGTGTCTTTACTATATGAAAACACCAAAGGTGGTAGCGGATTTAAAGATGTTGAAAAATTAGTTGCTGAACGATTCCAAAAAGCATTTGTTGAAAACGGATCAGGTGACTTGATTACTATTGACCTTGATATAATTGGAGATACGTATTGGATTGTTGAAAGCGGCCAGTCTAACTTTATAGATTCAGCAGCGCCACGTTCTCAAACAACAGGTAACGGAGAAGCTAATTATCAAGGAGGAGATGTTTACATCTTTATCAGTTTTAGAACTCCTCAGGATACAAACGTAAGCACAGGACTTTATGATTTTGCAAATGATAGACCTAGTCCATTTAGTGGAGTATACAAAGTTTTAAGATGTCAAAGCACATTCAAAGGCGGAACATTTGTACAACAACTTAAATGTGTTAGAATGCCAGGACAGCCAATGGACTATGGAGGAAAATTACCCGCAGGTGCAACTGACAAGCCAGCAGTAACATTTGGTCCTGTAGGCGCACTACCAACTGAAGTTGGCCAAGAAAAGAAAGCAGTTAAAAATCTTGAAAGAGCAGTAACAATAGAAGATGTTGAAAAAGCAGGAGAGCAATTTGCTAATAATGTTCTTGCTAAGTTTGGTATGAGTGTAGAAGGTATTGAAAAATGGGCTGCTAAATTACCAGCAAGTGATAGCAACTTTAAATCTTCACCGCCTAAACCAAAACTGATTGAAAAAAGAAGACAAGCCAACGGCACGTTGGTTAACTTTAACATTGATAGAAAACAGCCATTTACAGAAAGTAAGGATAAAGACGGTAACACAATTAGAATTTATGATCCTAAATTACTTGACGGCGTAACAAGGACAACTTAATGCCAATAGAACGCAGAACCAGATATAATACACAAGCAGGAGCCTTAGGATCAGGAGCATACCTAGCCACGGTTATTGATGTGCTTGATCCTACATTTAACGGTAGATTAAAAATATCTCTTTTAAGAGATCAAGGTAATGCAGGAAACACTGATGGCCAAACTTATGTTGTAAACTATGCATCACCATTCTTTGGACATACACCATTTGAAGCAATGGGCATGAACAAAAATGAATTTACCGACACACAACAGTCATACGGTATGTGGGCAGTTCCACCTGATGTTGGTGTAACAGTTATGGTACTGTTTATTGAAGGTGATCCATCAAAAGGATATTGGTTTGCTTGTGTCCCACCAAGATTTGCAAACCACATGGTACCTGCTATCGGTGCAGCAGACACTAGCCCAACCGAAGAAGAAAGATCATCACTGGTTGCTATTTCAGAAGATGACAAGAAAAAATTTAATACAAAACAACCTTTACCAGTAGGGGAAATTAACAAAAAGATCAACGGAGAAGAGCAAGAAATTGATGCTGAAAAAATTCAAAAGCCTATACATCCTATTACAGATAGATTTTTCTTGCAGGGTTTATTAGAAGATGATGCAAGAGGGGTTACTACTACATCTAGTAGGCGTAATAATCCTAATTCAGTTTTTGGAATAAGCACACCAGGTCCTTTAGATTACGGTCCAAACGGAAAACGTATGAGACGAGGTACAAAGGAAAATCCTACCGTCGAAGTTCCTGTTACTAGATTAGGTGGCACACAGTTTGTTATGGACGATGGCGATGATCGCTATATTAGAGCAACATCTCCGCAAGATGGTCCTGTAAAATATGTTGAAGCAACAGATGCAAATCCTAATGTAGGATTGCTTGACTTGCCTTATAACGAATACACAAGACTTAGAACACGTACTGGCCACCAACTGCTTTTGCATAACTCAGAAGATTTAATTTACATTGGCAACTCAAAAGGAACTGCTTGGCTTGAATTAAGTTCTAATGGTAAAATAGATATATTTGCAAACGACAGCATAAGTCTTCATTCTATGAACGATGTTAATATTAAAGCAGATAGAGATATCAACATGGAAGCAGGACGTAATGTAAACGTAAAAGCAACAGCTGAATATCAGTCACCTGAAAGTTTACATAACGATCCGAAGATTGAAGATTCTATCAAACAAGAAAACGGTAGAGTACAAATAGAAAGTGCTTTCAACACCAACATATTGATTGGTGCTAACGGAAAAATTGAAACTAGAATTTACAAAAATATGGAAGATGAAGATATATCCGGAGACTTGGATATCACAGTTGCTGGCAACCATAGGCATACTATCGGCGGCGACACAGATATACAAACAATTGGTAACAGATCAGACTCACAAGCCAACTATGATATACTTACAGCCGGATACAATTATCTAACATCAGGACTTAACACAGAAGTTGCATCGGGCGGAGACATCATTATGTCAGCAAGTCCTAACATACACTTTAATGGTCCAGCAGCATCGTCTGCATCACCTGCAGACTCAGCAATTACCATTACAGATTTAATTAAATACGATAACCCATTAGTGAATCCATTGAAGGACTGGGCAACCACTAAATGGCAAGACGGAACAATAGCATCTATCATGAGGCGTATTCCTATGCATGAACCGTGGTTACTGCATGAAAACCAAGCACCTCAGTTTGTTACAGCAGTAGCAACAGATAGAGAGGAGAAGCAAAATGGCTAAGTTATACAATCAGAAAACTGTATCAGTAAATCAAGCCTCTGCAGGACAGGTAGGAGCAACAACGTATGCTTACAAAGGATTCAGTTCACAGAATTCTAAAGAAAACTTTAAACTATACGACATAGATTTAGTAAAACAAGATATTATCAATCACTTTTATATTAGAAAAGGTGAAAAATTAGAAAATCCAGACTTTGGAACTATTATTTGGGATATGATCTTTGAGCAATTTACACCTGAAGTTAAGGAAATGATTGCTAAAGACGTACAAGATGTTATTAATTACGACCCAAGAATACAGGTTAACGCTGTAGGTGTAGATAGTACTGAGCAAGGAATTAGAATTGAAGCCGATGTAACGTATATTCCGTTCAATGTTAGCGAGAGAATGAAGTTTAATTTCGACAGAGAAAACTCCGTTATAAACTGAGCATATTATAAACATTGGTAAATACAGCATAGGAACTAATAATGAGCACAACGTCAAGACAAAACAACTTATTACTTAACGAAGACTGGACAAGAATCTACCAGACTTTTGCTAATGCTGATTTCAAATCTTACGATTTTGAAAATCTAAGACGTGTGATCATCACTTATCTAAGAGAAAACTATCCAGAAGATTTTAATGACTATATTGAAAGCTCAGAGTATCTAGCACTTATTGATGCTATTGCGTTTTTAGGACAAAGTTTATCCTTCCGTATTGACTTAGCAAGTAGAGAAAACTTTATTGAACTTGCTGAACGTAAAGAAAGTGTATTGCGTATTGCTAAAATGCTTAGTTATAATGCAAAGCGTAATAAGCCATCAAAAGGTTTACTTAAATTTACATCAGTTTCAACTACAGAACAGTTAGTTGATAGTAATGGTCGTAACTTAGCGAGCCAAACAGTTAAATGGAATGATCCTACTAACACAAACTGGGCAGAACAATTTATTTTAATCCTCGATGCTGCAATGTCAGACAACACAAAGTTTGGCAGAAGCCAGGGTACAGATATTATACAAAGCATTCCTACAGAACAATATAGATTTAGAACTATCGGAACTGATGTGCCAATGTTTACTTTCTCAAAATCAGTTGCAGGTAGAAATATGGTGTTTGAAATATTAAGCACAACATTCAAAGGTGCAGAAGAAATTTATGAAGAAGCACCAACACCAGGAAACCAATTAGGATTTCTTTACAGACAAGATAACAAAGGACCAGCAAGTCCTAATACAGGATTTTTTATGCACTTCAAACAAGGTTCTTTGGAGTTAGCAGACTTTACAATTGATGCACCTTCAACAAATGAGAAGGTGGCAGTTGATGCAAAAGGAATTAACCAAGACGACGTCTGGTTGTTTGAGCTTCTTGCAAACGGATCTCAAGCACAAGAGTGGACCAAGGTGTCAAGCCTTGTAGGAAACAATATTGCTTACAATAGTTTGACAGGAGATATTAGAAACATCTATGCTGTAGATACAAAAGCAAATGATATGATTGATTTAGTATTTGCTGACGGTGTCTATGGTAACTTACCTAAAGGTTCTTTTAGAACTTACTACAGAGTAAGTAATGGTTTAAGTTATACTATTTCACCTAATGAAATGAAAAACGTTAACATCACTGTTGACTATGTTAACCAAGCAGGCATTGCCCATCAATTAACAATTGGTATGGGTTTACAACAAACAGTTTCAACAGCAACACCAACTGAATCTGTTGCATCTATTAAAAAGAATGCTCCTGCAAATTATTATACACAGAATAGAATGATTACAGGTGAGGATTATAACCTTGCACCACTAACAACATCACAAAACATTTTAAAAGTAAAAGCATCAAACAGAACATCAAGTGGTTTATCACGTAACTTTGATCTTATTGATGCAAGTGGTAGATATAGTTCAATCAATGTATTTGGCACAGACGGATACATGTTTAAAGAAGAAGATGAAAAAACACTTGCATTTAAATTTACAAACAGATCAGATATTATTAATTTTATTAAACAAAAAGTAGAAGGTGTTTTTACAGGAACAGATGTTTATAATTTTTACTTTACAAAATATGATAAAATTTTATTTACAAGTGATAATATTGTTTGGAATGCATCTACAAATAATGTAAATGAAGGTACAGGTTACTTTACAAACAAAGTTGATTTGTCATTGCTTAAAGTAGGAACGTATTCTACTAACAACTTAAAATATATTACAGCAGGAGCAAATGTAAAATTTATTGCTCCTACAGGACAAGCATTTAAAGAAGGACAGTTAGTAACACTAGACGAAAATGATAGTTCACAAAGAGATTTTATATGGACAAAAGTTATTAGTGTTGCAGGAGATGGTACAAACGCAGGCACTGGTGCTAATGCAAAAGGCATTGGGCCGATTGTGTTTAATGATAATGTTCCATCAGGCGCAGTTACATCAAGAATTGTTCCTAAATTTGTAACTGACTTATCAGATGCACTTGAATCGTCAATGGTTGATCAAGCGTTTGCAAATTTAAACTTTGGTTTAAGATATGATGATAAAGAATCTAGTTGGAAAATAATTCAAAATCAAAACTTAGATTTAACTTCGCCATTTAGTTTAGGTAAATCCGGTGATGTAACTAATAATAATTTAGATAGTTCTTGGATTATGGCATTTGTAAAGGATAATGATCAATACGTTGTAAGAACACGTACACTTAACTATGTGTTTGGTAGTTTAAAACAAAACAGATTTTATTTTGACAAAAGCGAAAAAGCATACAACAGTTTAACTGGTAAAGTTGAAAAAGATGTTGTAAATGTTTTAGGTATTAATAGTAAAAATGTTGGTACAGGATCTTTAGTACAAGACTATCCATTTGAAGTTGCAGACGTAATTAAGTTTGATGACGGTTATGAAAGCACAAAAGAGATTAGATTAGGCTTTAGAGACTCTGATACAGATGGTGTTATTGACAACCCAGAGTCATTTGTTAATGTTGTCGGTGAAGACCTTGATTTAAAATTCCTTTTCTTCAAAGCAGAAAAAGACGAATACGGTACAACCATTTACAATTTAGTTGATACAGCAGTAACTCCTATATTGATTATTGAAAAAGAGTCTTTGGTTAATGTAAACAATTATAATGATGGTCAGTTAATTTATTTTTATGATAGTGCAGAAAACAGAGTAAAAAGGGTTGACAGAACAACAAATACACTTGTACTAGAAAGTACATACAGAGCAAATATTGGTAGAAATAATATTAAATTCCAATACACACATTCAGCTAGTGAAGATAGAAGAATTGATCCTAGTGTAACAAACATTATTGATCTTTATATTCTAACTAGATCGTATGATACAGAATTCAGAAATTATCTAGCAGGTGCTCGTACAGAACCAACTGCACCAACAAACGATGAACTAAGAGTAACGTTTGGCACAGGCCTAAATGCTATTAAGTCAATTAGTGATGAAGTTGTTTATCATCCTGTGAAGTACAAAGTTCTGTTTGGTAGTACTGCTGATACTAAATTACAGGCTCAGTTTAAAGTTGTTAAAAATCCTACAAGAAACATTAACAATAATGATTTAAAAGTAAGAATTGTAAATGCAATGAATCAATTTTTTGATGTTAATAACTGGGACTTTGGAGATAGATTTTATCTAAGTGAACTTACAACTTACATATTAAATGTAGTTTCACCTGATATATCAAATCTTGTTATATTGCCAAGACAGACATCACAGGCATTTGGTAGCCTGTTTGAAATACAAAGCAAACCAGACGAAATTTTTGTTAGTGGTGCCACTGTTGATGACATAGAGATTGTATCTTCTATCACGGCTGCTGAAATTAATGCAGCAGGTAATTCAATAGTGAGTGACACATAATGGCTGACAACAAAAAGTTTCCTAAAAGCGAACTGCCCATTAGAAAAACCAAAGACTTATTACCTAAAGTCTTTCAAACCCCTGCCAATGATAAATTCTTATCAGGAGTACTTGATCCATTAGTACAACCAGGTGTTGTTGATAAAATTTCAGGGTATATTGGTAAGCGTTACGGAAAAACTTTTAAAGGAAGCGATGTTTATCTTGATACAGATCAAACACTAAGAAGTCGTTATCAACTTGAACCAGGTGTTACTGTTGAAGAAGATCAAAAGATTTTAAAGTTTAAAGATTACATTGATCTCAAAAGCATGGTTGAATTTTTTGGCAATGCTAATGAAAGAGATGATAAAACTACAGAGCAAGAACATTACAGTTGGAACCCTCCTATTGTATGGGACAAGTTTGTTAATTATAGAGAATACTATTGGATCCCAAGTGGCCCTCCATCTGTAGATGTTTACGGCCAAGCAGCAAATATTCAAAGCACATATAAAGTAGGAACTGGTATAAACAGTTGGATAGTTACGCCAGACAGTGTAACTAATAATCCTGATATTACTTTATACAGAGGACAAGAATATAAGTTTGAAGTTAATTCTCCTGAAGAAGGTTTTTATATTAGGAACAATTATGACACAGGTTCATTAGAATATAATCCTGCTAAAACATATTTTCCAGGTGAACTAGCAGTATTCAATAAACAACTTTGGAAATGTGTAAATGAAACTATTCCTTTAGACGGAAGCACTATCGATGTTGACTCGCAAGACTGGCAACTGGTTTCTAACGATGCAGGTTTTACATCTTTACTGTACGATGAAGGCGTAGAAAACAATGGAGTAAAAGTAGGAACGCTTACATTTAAGATTCCACAAGATGCACCAGATATTTTATACTACCAAAGTGATGTTGAGCCTAACAGACTAGGTAGATTTATTATTTCAGACATTGATACAAATACTTTCATTGATGTTGAAAAAGAAATTGAAGGTAAAAAATCATATACAACAGCAGACGGTCTTGAATTTACAAACGGACTGGTTGTAGCATTTAGAGGACAGGTACAACCATCTAAGTATGCAGAAGGACAATGGTTGGTTGAAGGCGTTGGTTCTGAAATTAGATTAATTAATTTTGCTGATTTAGTTCCACCACCATTGGATACAGACTCTCCTGATATATTATTTGACAATCAAGGATTTGATACACAGCCGTTTGATGATGCAACACAGTATCCTGGTAATAAAGACTACATCACAATTGCTAGAAACAGTAAAGATTCAAATCCATGGTCAAGATACAATCGCTGGTTTCATAGAAGTGTTTTAGAATCTGCATTTAAATATAGAAATCAGGACTTTGATTCATTAGAGTCAGCAAGAGCTAAAAGACCTATTATTGAATTCCAACCTGATATACAATTATATAATCATGGTGGTATTGCAAAACAAACTGTTGACTATGTAGATACTTTTACTGATGATGTGTTTTCTAAAATTGAAGGCTCACAAGGATATAATGTTGATGGTGAGTTCTTGTTTGAAGGAGCAAGAGTATTAATTATTGCTGACACTGATAGTTTAGCAAACAATAGAATTTATGAAGTTAAGTTTGTTAAGCATAACAATACTACACAGATCAATTTAAAAGAAACGGCTGACTCATTATCAGCGTTTAACGAAGGTGTATTGGTAAGACGTGGTAGTGTTAACTCAGGTAAAATGTATCACTATGATGGCACAACTTGGAAACTAAGTCAAGAAAAGACAAGTGCTAATCAGGCACCTAAGTTTGAATTGTATGATTCTTCAGGAATTGCATTTTCAGATCCGAATACATATCCTGTATCAAGTTTTGTAGGTAGTAATCTTTTAAGTTATAAAGTTGGCACAGGTGTTGCAGATACAGAATTAGGTTTTGCATTAAGTTATGCTAACATTGATAACGTAGGAGACATTGTTTTTGATTGGAATTTTGAAACAGAAAAATTTGTTTACACACTTCTTCAACAACAATATACTAAAAATACTAATACAGGTTACTATAAAATTAATGGCGGATATGCTAACGGCTGGATATCAACAGATAAAACTTATATACAACCTATTATTGATCAGTATACTTTTGACGGAACAGAATCAATTGCAGTATTCAATACAGTAGACTGGGAAGAACTACCAAGTGACGCTGTTATTAACTTTTATCTAAATGGCGAATACATTACTAACAGTTACACTAGAAATACAAATCAATTTACATTTGATAGAACGTTTTCTAAAAACGATGTACTGTCAGTAAAAGTAGTTGCAGCAATCAAACCCGATCAAGGTTATTATCATATTCCAGCAGGATTAGAAAAGAATCCTCTCAACGAAGAATTAAAAACATTTACATTAGGTCAAGCAACTGACCATTTAAAATCATCTCTTGAGTTTGATAAAAGAGTAGTTGGAACTATTCC
>Ga0163109_10002844_pt1 | contig 13302 bp, 13 predicted proteins | sample CRUFie1St13metaG_FD_108704 | JGI IMG/M metagenome (GOLD analysis project Ga0163109, IMG submission 108704) | Marine microbial communities from the Costa Rica Dome - CRUD Field 142mm St13 metaG | ecosystem: Environmental > Aquatic > Marine > Oceanic > Photic zone | place: Costa Rica: the Eastern... | reverse complement strand
TCAGCCGCGCCAGCAAGCTGCGGTCGTAGGTCAGGATGTCGCAGTCATGCAGCGCAATCGCCTCCGCCCGGCCGGTGGCCAATGCATAGCCCATGCAGTACCAGACGTTGCGCCCCTTGCCGAGTTCCTGTGGCGCGAGACCCGCCTCCCGCAGCCGCGCATCAATGGCTTTCAAGCGGGGGCCGTCGTTCCACAGTACGCGATGGTGCTGGGGCAGATCGGCAAAAAAGCTGAGGGCGTGCTGGTACTCATCCTGGGTCGCCCGATCGAGGCCAATCACGATCTGCGAGAGATAAGGAACCGACTTCAGCTCCTGAATGATGGCGGGCAGCGCGGGTGTCTCAATCTCTGAGTACAGCGACGGCAGTATCAAACCCAGAGGGCGTCGTTCACTGAACTGCAGCAGGTCTTGGTCCAACTCTGCGGTGGAACGCTCCCCCAGGTTATGCAGCGTTGTGATCGTGCCGTTTTGATAAAAGTCGGCCACGGTCTTCCTCCTCTTCCACTCGCTCAATGAGCGCTCCCATTCCTTCGGCCCAACCTGCAGGACCCTCTATATCGCTGATCACCAGCCCACCCTGGCGGCGCACGGTCGGCGGCTCGTTCACGGGGGATCGCACCAACAGCGCGAGATCGGTCACTTCGAGCATCTCCACATCATTCTCGGCGTCGCCCGCCGAGAGGCTGATCGCCTCACCGAACCCGGGTCGTTCTGTGCAGATCTTGCGATGCAGCCAGCTGACTGCCTCCGCCTTACCGCCAGAAGCCAGCACATGAACAAAGCGACCGCCCTGCAGGCACCGCATATCCAAAGTCTCGACCTGCTCGGCAAATGCTCTTCGATCCGCGGGGGTTCCCAACCAGATCAGCGTCTCGCAATGCTCGCGCTGCTTTGACAGCGCCGCGCTCTCACGATCCAAACCCGTCACCGCAGCGACCTGCTTATCGGACAGGTCGCAAAGCGACCGGTACCGGTTTCCCCACTCGATGCTCAAAATGGCCAGCTGACGGCGGATCATGCCGCGAGAGGGACCAAAACTATGGCACCAGGCATCGGCATCACCGTCTGAACCCGCGGGGCGCTCGAGCCCCCAATCCTGCGGCACCCAGATCGCTGCGCCGTTCTCAACGATTATCGGGCCATCGATGTCCATGGCCTGCATCAGGCTCATCGTCTCTGCGCGGGTTTTGCTCGTGCAGGGAATAATCGGGATGCCGCGATCCTTGAGTGCAGTGATGGTTTCCAGCGCCTCATCAAAGGCGTAGGTGTGATGATCCAACAAGGTGCCATCGAGGTCGGTATAGATCACTGCACTGCTCATGCCGCGACCTCCGTCAACCACATGCGCTCTACCGAGCGATCCGTCGCCAGTTCCCACACAAAGTCAGCTCGATCAGGGAGTGTCCGCAACCCATGCTCGGTCAAGCGCTGGTAGTGCAGGATGAACTCCGCCACCTCCGAGCGACTCATGGTGGGGTCGGACCTGTCGGGGTGATCCCGCTGAAACTGCTTGGATAGGCGCTGCTCCTGCTGCCAGCGCCACTCGGATACTGCATCAAAGCTGGGAGCCTGCAGTAGCAGCAGCGCATCCAAGTTTCCAAACACATCCGAGTACTCAGCAGCGAGCTGCCGGTTAACCTCGCGTCGCCACACCAGTGATGGATCCTGTTCAGCCTCCATCGGATTAATCGGCGCCGCCAGCTCACTTTCCTGTTGAGGCGAGAGCCCAACGCACCACCCTTCAAGGAAAATCAGCTGCACAGGCGCACTCACTTGGCGCCAGTGCACCATTTCGGTGCGATCATCAAGGGCTTTACTAAACGCCGGCAGGAGCACCGCACCTCCGGGTGAGGGTTGGCGAAGCGCGGCAATCGTCTCATTCAACAGGGCCAGATCATGGGTGCCCGGCACCCCTCGGGTGGCAAACAAGGGGTGAATCGCCACCGCCAACGCGGCTCTCGCGGCTTTGGTGAGGTAAAAATCATCCAAAGACAGCACCACTGTCGAGACGCCATGGACCTCGCGCATCACCTTGGCCATGAGCGCCACCAGCGTACTTTTTCCAGAGCCCTGACAGCCGCTAAACCCAACTAGTGGTGCGGTTTCAGCAGCTTTCGCGCGTTGCGCCAGGCTATAGGTAACGCCGGCATACCACCTCATAAAGTTGAAGGCGAAGCTGTCGGGCAACGACGCCTCCTGAAGAAATCGTGCCAGCGCTGATTGCAGTGCCGCACGGGTGTTTTGTTCATCATCCATAATATTTGCCGTCCACTTTGTTAAACCAGTGTTTCTCTTGTCACGCTATCCATCCTAATAACGCGCCCCCTTTTTTTGCGCACAGTGTGCACCTTTACCCGTAAGGACACCGCGGATTTATCTCGCCGCATTGCGCCCCAAGCGTTAACAGTGCAAACACCGTGCCTATTTTGACGAAAAACGGGCAAACAACCGTAATTCGTTAGACTGAAGTGGACAAAAGGCCAACAATCGCACTTTGGTGCGGTGGGCAGAGGTCAGGAACCATGCAAAGCGCCCTATCTGTGTTCATGGGCAGTGAGGCCGCCAAATCCATCGGCGAGCGGGGTTGGCAAGCCGCCCCCTTCAGCACGCTGATTGGTGCATCGGGCGGCCCCAAATGGCTCATCCTCTCAGAACTGGACAAGGTGTTGAGTCAAGCGCTGTTGTCGGGGCTAGGCGAACCGATGACGTTGTTGGGGTCTTCGATCGGCACCTGGCGCCACGCGTGCCTCAGTATCAATGATCCCGGCGCAGCGATCTCACGACTACAGCACGCCTACCTCTATCAGGAATACAGCTGCGCGAGGCCTTCGCCTATTGAGGTCAGCGAGGTCGCAGAGCAGATGCTGCGGGAAGCGCTTGGGCCAGAGGGCGCGCGCCAGATTAGTAACCACCCGACCTTACACAATGCGATCGTCACCGCACGCGCCAAGGGCGTTGCGCGAGGAGAGAACGGCTGGAAACTGGGTATGGGCATGGCGACTGCGACCCTCGGCAACGCTGTGAGTCGCAAGGGGCTGGGGTTGTTGTTCGATCGCATCGTCTTTTGTCATGGCGAGCTCAGTTCATTGCCTTTTACCGATGGGTTTAACACCCAGCTGACAGCCATTAACGAGCTGAATTTAATCCCGGCGCTCAAAGCGAGCGGCGCCATCCCCTTTTTGATGCGGTGCGAACCCAGCATTCCCGGCGCCTCCGGCGGGCCTTTCTGGGACGGGGGCATCATTGACTACCACTTCACGCTGAAGGCCCACCAAACAGCGGGGTTGGTACTCTACCCCCACTTTCGCGACCGGCTGACACCGGGCTGGTTCGACAAGATGCTCCGCTGGCGAACCCCCCAGCGATCGGTGATCGACCAGCTGGTGCTGATGTGTCCGAGCGACGCATTTCTTGCGCAACTGCCACACGGCAAGATTCCTGACCGCGGCGACTTTCGGGTGATGGCACCCGCGGAGCGAATCGCGTATTGGGAGACCTGTGTTCGCGAGAGCGAACGGCTGGCGGAGGCTTTTCACAACTTGATCAGCGGAGACAACCCCCTTCGGGGCGTGACGATGCTCTGACGTCGGCCGCCTAGGTCGAGCTGATCAACTCACTGATCGCCGCGCTCAGCTCGCGGTGACGAGACTCCTGAAGAAAATGGCCGCCCCGGGGGAACACCTGATGTGGCAGCCCCGTCGTGCCTGGCACACGCCCGATAAAGCTCCTCTCCGCCCCGCGTGTCACCGGGTCGTCCTCGGTAAACAGGCAGAGAAACGGCTTGTTGAACTGCAGGAAAAACTCCCAGGCCTTTTTTTGCGCCTCAAGCGAAGGATCGGTGGGTAACGTCGGCACCTGGCTGGGCATGGCGCGCGGACCCATTTTATAGGAGGCATCGGGGAAAGGCGCCTCATAGGCGCGACCTAGTGGCGTGATGGGACGCAGCGCAGTTCCGAGATGCTGATTCAGTAGCACGCGCGGCGCGACCTTCCAGGTTGCAGGCCGATTGATCATCATCTCCATGAGAAAGCCGGCAGGCATGTCTGCTGAGTTCCAGCAGAATTTTTGCCAGTGAGCGAAACCCATAGGGAAAGCGTCGGGCTCATCAACCACACTCCCCAGACGTGATAAGGCGAAGGCCATATCGCGGAAGCTCAGCCGCTGCCCGTCCTGCCGGAACGCCATGACCTTGTCGACAATATTTTGCTCAAGGTCGGCGCTCAAAGGTAGCCCGGTGTTACCAACTGCGACCCGAGCAAAACGGTCGGGGTGATCGACCACCAGCCGCAAACCAATCAGGCCGCCCCAGTCCTGACCAAAAAAGGTGATGTCGCCGAAATCGTTGGCCTCCAGCCAGCGGCCCATCCAATCGACCTGCCGCTGATAGCTGTAATCTTCGCGCGCGGCGGGCTTGTCTGATTTACCGTATCCCGGCAGATCCGGGGCGATCACCCGCAATCCCGATGCAGTGAGCAGCGGCACCATCTTTCGATAAAGGTAGCTCCAACTCGGCTGGCCGTGCAGGCACAGGACAATCGGCGCGTGGGGATCACCCTCATCAATGTGATGAATACGCAATGGCGTCTGATCGCCAGCATCAATGTCAGTGTAATGCGGCTCGAACGGGTAATCGCTAAGCCCCTCAAATCGCGTGTCCGGCGTCCGAAGTATCTGCATGCTGTTCTACTGCCTTACCATCTGGCACCATATAATGGCATATATTATGCCATAATGTGCGTCCGCGATCGTGAACTTCAGCCACGGCCGTTCGACCCCTCTCGCAGGGTTGCTGTCGAGCTTTGAGGACGAGCTTGCCACCAGACGCTGATACGATTACCCCGATAAGGAGTGTTTCATGGAATACCAGAACGCAGTCGCACCGACCTCCGAGCAAGTGGAGGGGTTTCTCACCCCGGCAGCCGAGGGCCCCATTTTCATGGTCAACCTCCTGAAATTTAAGACGCTCGCGGAGTACGAGGATGGTCGGCAAACTGAATTGACCGGCCGTGAGGCCTATCACATCTACGCGCGCGGGGTGGCCGAGGTCATTCAGCAAGTGGGGGGGCGGCTCTGTTTTGGCGCCGAGGTCGAGCGCCTGATGCTCGGCGAAGTCGAAGAACTTTGGGACCAGGTGGCGATCGCCATGTACCCGTCACGGACAGCCATGTTCGAGATGATCCAGCTACCGGAATACGCCGAGATCAGCGTGCACCGTAGCGCAGGTTTGGCGGGCCAACTGAACATCGAAACCGTTGACGCTAGCGGAGCGTGGTTGCGCTAGCCGAATCATTTACACGTCATCACAGTCAGCGTCACATCCCGGCGGGTATGGGACAACGCCAATGACATACAATGCGCCTCCTAAGCAGTGAGGCAGATGGCATGAAATGGCTAAAACGAGTGGTGATGGGTCTGGTGGCCACGTTAATTGTCGCCTCAGCGGGGGCCTCAATGTGGTTCTGGTTCACACCCGTCGGCGTCAACAACTACATTAATAAGGTCACTTTCCAGCTGGCCATCGACTCCCCCGAGCTGCTCACCTATCTGGGTGCGATCGACAATACCCCTCTCGATTTTCATAGCGGTAAGCTCGCCGACTACACCCGTGAAGAGGAGGAACGGAGCATTGCAAAGCTGCGCGACGCGCGAGCCGGCCTCAATGCGTACGGACCTGAGGGCCTCACTGGCCAGGAACTGCTTACCTGGAAAATCGCTGCCTGGTTCTTTGATGACCTGCTACGACAAGCGGACCTGCGCTACAGCGGATATCGCGTGAATCAGATCTCCGGCGTCACGGTGAACATGCCGCAATTTTTGACCGACACGCATGTCATCAAAAATGAGAAAAGCGTTCGCCGCTATCTCTCCCGTCTCCGGGAATTTGGCCGCGTCTTGAGAGAGACCCACGCGAGGGTGATAGACGACCGGGCAAACGGCGTGATTCCGCCAGACTTTGTCATTGAAAAAGCACTGGTTGGCATGAACAAATTCATCGAAGGGGGTGCAGACAACAGCCCGCTGGTGACGACACTGGGACCAAAGCTCGACGACCTGGAGGATGTCGACGAGGCCGCCGCCGCTGCGTTTATCAATGAGGCAAAACAGCTCGTTTCCAGCGAGGTGGTTCCGGGCTACGAAGCCATCATCGGTTTGTTTGAGTCCATGCTACCCGAGGCGACGCACGACGCGGGCATCTGGCGATTGCCCAATGGCGAGGCGATCTATGCCGCCAATCTGCGCTCAAACACGACAACGCAGTATTCGCCTGAGGAGATTCACGCAACCGGACTGGCAGAAGTGGATCGCATTGAGGGTGAGATGCTCGATATTCTCGACAGTCAAGGCGTCATAGGCGACAGCTTTGCAGAGCGTATCCGAGTACTCATGGATGACCCCGCCCACCAGTTCCCAAATACTGACGAGGGCCGGGAAGAGATGATTGCGTATCTCGAGGCGTTTGACCAAAAGGTCATGGCCATCGCCGCTGACTATTTTGTGACCATCCCACCGCAACCCTTAGAGATCGTCAGGGTCCCCGAATACTCTCAAGATTCGTCGCCGGGCGGCTATTACAATGGACCTGCGCTCGACGGGTCCCGGCCAGGACGTTTTTACATCAACCAAAAAGACACGGCAGATAACCCACGCTGGACACTGCCAACGCTCATGATTCACGAGGGGTCACCCGGGCACCATTTTCAGATTTCAACCTCGCAATTGATCGAGGGCGTGCCACTTTTGCGACGACTATCGCCTTTCAATGCCTTCTCGGAAGGCTGGGCACTCTATTCCGAGCGCATTGCTAAAACCGACATGGGACTCTACGACGACGACCCGCTCGGTGATCTGGGCCGACTCCAGGCAGAGATGTTTCGCGCTGTCCGGTTGGTGGTGGATACCGGCATGCACGCCAAACGCTGGACTCGAGAACAGGCGATCGAGTACATGACAGCCAAAACGGGCATGACTAACGAGGAAGTCACTCGAGAAATTGAGCGCTATGTGGTCTGGCCGGGACAAGCCACCGCCTATAAGACCGGGCAATTGGCACTGCTGGAGATGCGCAAAGACACAGAGGACATGCTGGGGGAACGATTCAGGCTACGAGACTTTCACGAAGCCGTGCTCATGAACGGCGCCATGCCCCTCGACATTCTTAAAGAGACCATGGCGGACTGGGCCGCATCGCAGTAGACACAAGACGCCTCAAAAGTCAGCACCCTCGAGCTCGGTCACCTGGCGGACAATCCGCCCGCCGATGACAGTGAAAATATCGGAGCCAGACACGGGAGATTCCCCTTCGCGGTCGATATGCCAACTGACCCTGGCTTGATCGCTATAGAGTGATTCGATCGGTGAAAAACTCACGCGTTGGGTACCCAGTCGCGGCGGCACCGTATCGAAATAATCTGCGATGGCAGACCAGCCTCGATAAGTGGCGGTGGGTCTTTCCAACACAGCATCAAGCGCATAGTCCGAACACATTGCCACCGCGTCCTGCGTCTCAACCGCCTCAATATGACGCGCGACAACTTCCACGGCCCTGCGTCTAGCAAGCAGCGCCATCACAGGATCCACTCTGAGCCGCCATTCACTGAGATCCACGTAATCCCGAACGGCAATCACCGTCTTTGAAGCCACATCCACCTCAAAGACACCATTGCAGGCCACAGCGTGCTCCTCGCCGGCCAACCAAAAGCGATCCAAGCGCTCATACCACCCTGCAGTCTCGGAGACCGACTTGGAAATGACATCCCACTGCACCCGATCCGACCAGCACAGTATGTTACCAAGCAACTGCAGCACGGCCTCCCTGCCCTGTGCCGGCCTGTGCGGCACGTTTTGCCACGAAACGTCGGGGTGCAAGAGTGGTCCGATCACGCGCAAATCACGCGTCTCGATTGCCGCAAACAACCGCTCGATCGTCTCTTTAACCAATGCGTCCTCTCCCATGCACCGATGATAATCACAGCGATGCTGTGATTGAACGGCGAGGTACGGGCCACCATAAAATTTTCCCCGTGGTCGATGCGAACGGTTAACCTTGTCCACCTATCACTGCGACCACTGAGGAGCTCGCTTCGTTATGCCCAATGCAGATAAACCATTCGATATTGTTGTTTTTGGGGCCTCGGGGTACACCGGCCGACTGGTCGCCGAGTACCTCGCCGCAGAGTATCGCGGTTCAGATCTAACTTGGGCCATGGCGGGACGATCTCTGGACAAGCTCGCCGCTGTCCGCGCAGAGATGGGCATTAGTGACGCCGTCGAGCTCCTTGCTGTGGATGTAGACAACTCCGACTCGGTGACACAAATGGTCGACGCCTGCCGGGTCGTCATTACCACCGTCGGACCCTATCAGCTTTATGGTGACGAACTGGTCAAGCAGTGTGCCGAGCGGGGCACCGACTATGTAGATCTGACGGGAGAGCCTAGCTGGATGCACGAGACGATCACGCAATACAGCAGCGCGGCCAAAGCATCGGGCGCACGCGTCGTTCACAGCTGCGGCTTCGACTCCATTCCGTTTGACTTGGGCGTGTACCGGCTACAGCAACACGCCATCGCCAAAACGGGCCAGCCGATCAGCACGGTCAAAGGCCGGGTCCGCGCCATGAATGGCACCTTCTCGGGCGGCACCATCGCGTCCATGCGCGCGACAATGGCCTCGGCCAAGGCTGACCCCACCATCATTCAGGTCCTGACCAACCCCTTTGCTCTGACCGAAGGGTTCACAGGGCCCGAGCAACCCCCTGGCATGGCGCCGCAATACGATGAAGAACTTAAGAGCTGGAGCGCGCCATTTATCATGGCGCCGATCAATACCAAGAATATCCACCGCTCCAATTTTTTACTGGGCCACCAGTATGGTGAAGATTTCCGCTACGACGAAATGCTCCTGACCGGCGACGGCGATCAGGGCAAAGCCGCGGCTGACTATGTGGCCAAAGATGACTCGGTCGCGAAGAGCGACCTCCAACCGGGCGAGGGTCCCACCAAAGAGGAGCGCGAGAACGGTAATTACGACGCGATCTTTGCAGGCGAGACGAGTGATGGCGAGCTCATGATCAGCAGCGTGCAGGGAGACCGGGACCCCGGCTACGGCTCGACATCCAAAATGCTGGCCGAGGCGGCGATGTGTTTATTGGTCAACCCGGATATGGCTTCTGGAGGGCTATGGACGCCTGCAGCAGCGATGGGTGACGCGCTGATGGCGCGGCTGCAGGAGCACGCTGGGCTGACCTTCCAGATCGAAAAGGGCTGACCGCTGCCCCGCCGCCCGGAACGCTTTCACCCATGTCACCTGATCAACTGACGGCGCTACTCAATACTGCTTTGACCGAGCACTTCTCAGGGCAAATGCCCGGAGAGGAGGTGCTGCAACTTGAAAGATTGTCGGGCGGTGCCAATAACGAGACCTGGCGGCTGACGTGGGGCAGCACGCCACTGATATTGCGGCGACGACCGTTCTCGGCTGACTCTATCGATCAGCTCGAGGGCAATATTCTCGGACTATCTCTGGTAGATGAGGCAGCCGTCATACAACTGGCGACCTCGACGTCGGTACCGGTTCCCGACATCCACGCGGTCTTTAACGCCACGCACCCCATCGGCGAGGCCTTTCTGATGGGCTTTATCCCCGGTGAAAGCATCCCGCAGAAATGGCTGGTGGACGACGCTTATGAAGTCGCGCGAAGCCGGCTGGCATTTCAATGTGGCGAGGCACTCGGGCGCATTCATAGCATCGACTGCTCACTCCTCCCGGCCAATATTGGCCCCACCACACTGGACAAGCGCTTTACCGCGGCGCAAAAGCGACTGCACGCATTTGGCGATATCTCTCCTGTGATGCAGTTCGGGTTGAACTGGCTCATTGATCACGCGCCAACCGAGGCACCCTGTGTCCTCCTGCACGGTGATTTCCGCACGGGCAACCTGCTGGTGGATGAACAGGGTCTGGCAGGTGTGCTCGACTGGGAGCTGACACACCAAGGCCCGGCAGAGGAAGATCTGGGATATCTCTGCGCCAATGTCTGGCGATTCGGGAACTTACAGAACCCCGTGGGTGGCTTTGGTGGCTACGACGATTTGATCGCTGGCTATGCGTCGACCGCAGGGTGGACGCCCGAGCTGTCTACCATCCGCTATTGGGAAATCTTCGCGGCACTCAGTTGGGGTTTGGTCTGCCAGACCATGGGCGCACTATGGCACAGCGGCAATGGCGACGTGGAGCGTGCCGCGGTGGCGCGCCGGCGGTCGGAAGCAGAACTCGATATCCTGCTATTAATAGAAGAATGGGAAAATGCATGAGTCAGGCCGACGAGCAAACAACCGCTTCTGACGTCACCATCTCGGAGTTACTGGGGGCGGTCAAAGGCTTCCTGATGGACAGCGCGGTGCCCACGCTATCCGGACGCGATCAATTTAACGCCCGCGTGGCCGCCAACGTGCTGGGTATTATCGATCGGGAACAGCAACTGGGCCCGGAGCTGGCTGCGCTGGATGCCGCCGCCGCGCAGCAATGGCTTCCGGGTGACTCAGGGTCAGGCTCCGCGCCGCAGCAACTATCCCGGGCGCTAGCAGCGAGAGAAATCGATGCTGACAGCGACTTTTTTGAGTACCTGAAGCAGCGGCAACTTCTAGTCGCCGCGATCAATAACCCCCGCTATGCCAGTCGCAAAGCGGCGGAGGAAAGGTGGCGGAATGAGTCGTGAACACATTTAACGTCTTGTTGCTGATAACCCTCGGCAGAAGGCTTCTTACTGATTGCCCTCACCGCGATGCCAGACCTGACGCTGGCGCAGAAATCCGATCATCGAGGCACCTATGAGCCAGCCTTTTTTATTCGATATCCCCCAGTCCATCGAAGATTACCTTGTCGTGCTCGATGACTTCATCAAGCGCGAGATCAAGCCGCTCGAAGCACAGGATGATAACATCCGCTTCTTTGACCACCGCCGCGAGCACGCCCGCACGGACTGGGATCGAAACGGCCTGCCCCGCGAGGACTGGGAAGCGCTGCTTACAGAAATGCGACGGCGCGCCGATGCGGCCGGGCATTTCCGCTACGCGCTGCCCGAAGAATTTGGCGGACAGAATGGCAGCAATCTGGCGATGGCGCGCATCCGGGAGTACCTGGCCAGTAAAGGCCTCGGACTGCACAACGATCTCCAGAACGAAACCTCGATCGTCGGCAATTTGATGACACCAATGATGCTGCGCGACTTTGGCACGGCGAATCAGCAGTCAAGATGGATGGAGCCCCTCCTGCAAGGAGAGATGGGTTGGTGCTTTGGGCTGACCGAGGCTGCGCACGGATCCGACGCAACCTGGATGGAAACGCGGGCCGAGCGCACCACCCGTGACGGCGTCAAAGGCTGGTTAATCACCGGCGAAAAAATGTGGACCACCGGCCTGCATAAAGCCAGCCATGTGTTGGTGTTCGCGCGACACGCTGGCGAGGACGGCAGCCCTAAGGGCATCGGCTGTTTCGTGACCTCTACGAAAGCGGCAGGCTTTGAAATTGGGGAGTACCTGTGGACTTTCAATATGCCCACCGATCACCCTCACTGCACCCTGAAAGAAGTGTTCGTGCCCGATAGCGATGTGCTGGGCGACGTCGATCAGGGGCTGCGGGTCGCCATGCATTTTGTACACGAGAGTCGGATTCGCCAGGCCGCCTCGTCTTTGGGTGCCGCTCAGTATTGTCTTAATGAGACCTTTGCCTATACCAAGGAAAGAGCGCCCTTTGGCAAGCCGCTCTCAACCAATCAGGGCATCCAGTTCCCACTGGTGGAGCTGCAAACCGAGGCCGAAATGCTGCGCTTGTTGATCTACAAAACCGCAGCACAGATGGACCAAATGGATAAAGTCGACGTGGCCAAGAAGCTGACCGACAAGGTCTCAATGTGTAACTACCGCGCCAACCGTCTGGTCTGTGATGCCGCTGATACCGCGATGCAATTCCATGGCGGCATCGGCTATTCGCGACACAAGCCGTTCGAACACATCTACCGGCACCATCGCCGTTATCGCATCACCGAGGGAGCTGAAGAAATTCAGCTGCGCAAGATTGCCGGGGTGCTCTATGGCTTCGTGTCCTGACGCGCGACACGCTACTCACCCCAACTACCCAGGCAAGCACTGCCCACCATAAGGCGACTCCGGTCAGGGTAGTGTCAAGCCGGCCAGCTCCCGCCGCAGAGCGCCCAACAACATGCTCTCGTAATACCCCGACACCTGACCCGCAGCGGCGTCGAGAAAACCCACCATCAGATCCGCGTCCAACACCACGCCGCAGTCCGAACAGCGGCCACCCACCGCGCTATCAGCGTAGGCCAGTCGCGCTGACTTGAGTCCCGCCTTGGCTGCGCGCCGCATCCAGGGCGACGCCTCACAGGCTCGTGATTCACGGGACAGCATCAGCCCGTAACAAACATCGCCTGGGTGTGACCAGCCGCTGCCGACCGCGCCAGGTAGACCATGCCTTCCTCGAAGGAGGTCCCGTTTCTGTCTGCGTGATAAACGATCGCTCTGGCCAACTGGTAATGCAGCCTGGGATTGTCAGGATCCGTCTCGAGGTCGCTCCGACAAGCCGCCATAGCGAGCTCGGTATCCACCACGCTAAATGCCAGAGTCTTCGGCAATTCGAATGATCGGTGGTGCGGCCAGCATCTCGACCAGTCGATCGAGCACCCCGGTCTCGGTGCGCCAATTCAGGTAACGCTGATAGTGCTCGGCGCTGTCCCAGCACTCGATAAACACCATGGCCTCGCCCCCGCCTTCGATGTAAACCTTGAGTTCCTGGCAGCCATCGAAGCTGCGCGTATCCGGCAAAATCTCCGTCAGGAAATCGAGAATGGGCTGAACACCGCCTTCCCCGGGTTTGAGATCGACCCATACCATCGTCATGGCATTTACCTCTGTTATGTCTCTGTTTGTGCAGCATCTGAGAATAACTGCACTGGCGCAGGCTCACCAGTCTGGATGAGCAAGGCGCGCTTGCGCAAAAACCGGGTGAGTCCTGCAGGTCCCATACGCGACCCGCCCATGCCGGAAAAACGGAAGCTGTTTTTTTCCACGTCGTTGACGATACCGGTCAAGGAAGCGTCATTAATACTGATGGCGCCGACCTGCAGACGCTCTGCAACGGCCTTCGCGGCGTCAGCGTCGGCGGAGAATACCGCCGCGGAGAGCCCAAAAGTCGAATCATTGGCGAGCGCAACGGCCTCTTCCACATCGCCGTATATGACAACGGGAATCACGGGGCCAAAGGTCTCCTCCTGCATGATCAGCATATC
>Ga0163109_10002843_pt1 | contig 13302 bp, 12 predicted proteins | sample CRUFie1St13metaG_FD_108704 | JGI IMG/M metagenome (GOLD analysis project Ga0163109, IMG submission 108704) | Marine microbial communities from the Costa Rica Dome - CRUD Field 142mm St13 metaG | ecosystem: Environmental > Aquatic > Marine > Oceanic > Photic zone | place: Costa Rica: the Eastern... | reverse complement strand
TCAAATTATTTTTTTATAAAGCTTTTTATTTTTTCTATAAGTTTAATCTTTATTCCTCAAACAATTATTTATTTAAAAATAAACCTAAATTTAATTGGAACCATTTCTGATTGGGGAACAATGGCAGAACATTTATACTTACTCTATGATAATAAATTTTGGAGTTATGGGCTCTCGGTAATTGGTACAGTTATATTTTTTTTTAGTTTAGATATATTAAAATTAAGATTACCTAAAATTGATATTAATAGGCAAAGGTTTTCAAGTAAGTCAAAAATTGATCATAAAACACCCAAAAAGGAACCTATCATAAATAATTTTATTACAAATTTAGATGAAGAAAAAGAGTTGAACAAACCTTTAAATGATAATGACTCAATTCAAGACAATTATACATCGCCTTCTTTGGATATTCTTGAAAATAAGATTATTAATCAAAAAAAATCTGATAAACATCTTATAGAGAAAAATTCAAATTTACTTGAAAGCGTTTTTGCAGATTTTAATATTGAAATAAAAGTAATTAATGTAAAGCTTGGTCCAGTTATTACTTTATATGAAATTCTACCTGCTGCTGGTATTAAAATTAGTACAATTATAAATTTAGCAGGTGACATTTCTAGAAGCATGGGAGTTGGTGCGGTAAGAATAGCACAAATTTATGGCACACAATATTTGGGCGTTGAAGTTCCAAATGAGAATAGAGAAGCCGTTACAATTAAAGAATTACTTGGAAGCGATAATTTTAAAAATGCTTCACACAAAATTCCTGTCTGCATAGGAAAGGATATATCAGGAAGCATAGAAGTAATAGATTTAAGTAAATCGCCTCATCTACTAGTTGCTGGCACAACAGGATCTGGTAAATCGGTTTTCATAAATACCTTGCTTGCAAGTATCCTATATAAATTTTCACCAGAAGAATTGAGATTAATTCTCATAGATCCTAAGATGCTCGAGTTAAGCGTTTATAACGATATTGCTCATCTATTGACACCTGTCGTTACAGAGCCAAAAAAAGCCATTATAGCTTTAAAGTGGGTTTGTAAAGAAATGGAGAGAAGATATTCCATGATGAATGAGGAGGGGACAAGAAGCTTAGAAGGCTATAATGAAAAATCCCAAGAGAAGCTTCCGTTTATAGTTGTTTTTATTGATGAGATGGCAGATTTAATGATGACCGCAGGAAAAGAGGTTGAGCATTACGTACAAAGGCTCGCCCAAATGGCTAGAGCATGTGGTATCCACCTAGTTATGGCGACGCAAAGACCAAGTGTGGATATTATTACAGGTAGTATAAAAGCCAATTTTCCATCAAGAATAAGTTTTCAGGTTGCTAGCAAATATGACAGTAGAACTGTTTTAGGAGAAATTGGGGCAGAACAGCTTCTAGGTAATGGGGATATGTTGATGTCAAAAAATGGGAGTAGTTTAATTAGGTACCAATCGGCCTTCATTTCTGATAACGAAGTTAACAAATTAATTACTCAAATTAAAAAAAGCCAGAAAGTAAATTATTTAGATGAACTTGATGAAGTAATTAAAAATGAAGACAATGCTTTTGAAAATCTCAGCGAAGAAGATGAAGCGTTGATTACTAAATCAATTGATTTAATAATTTCTACAAACAAAGCTTCAACTAGTTTTTTGCAAAGAAATTTCCAAATAGGCTATAATAAAGCGGCTCGCATTATGGAAACTCTTGAACAAAGAGGTGTGGTCTCTGAGCCCAATCATGCAGGAAAAAGAGAAATTTTAATAAGATAAAAAAATTATTTTTCCCTGATTAGACTTAAATTTAATTGTGTAATCAAAATGCTCTTGTAATAAATTTTTTAAATTTGTGAGGTGAGTATCTAACTTGTTTATTTGAATATTTATATCCTTGGGCCAAATTATTTTATAAAGATCTGTCTTATTAATGCCTTCTCCTTTATTCATCAAGGCCTCACGAATAATTAAGTTATGTGTGTTCCTAAGTTTTAGAGATGTATTTTCATTGGAGAGAGTTTCTTTAATAGGACTATATGTTAGTTGATCAAATATAATCTCAGACTCTTGTAAAAGGTCAAAAATAGTTTTTGTAAAAATATGAGAATTTAAAGGTAAGTCTATTTTCTCTCGAGTATTATTGAATTCAACGTTTAATACGTTTAATTTAAATTCTAAAAAAATTATACCAAAATTTGAATTTTGACTAGTTAAAGAAATAGGAAAATTTTTTTGGTTTAACAATTCGTAACATGATTTTAAAAAAAAATTATTATTAGATTTTATTTGGTACATATTGATAAAAGGGATTAAAATTAAATAATTTATCCTCTAATAGAGCTTCTTTACAATTAATGAAATAAACGCTTACATTTAATTTTTTAGATTTCACAATTAATCTTTTAATAAATTTATTGGAGCCTTTTTCTATTTTTATTTCATAATTATTTTTTATGTAAACCTCTTTAAAATTAGGAAAATCATCATAAATTTCTAAAATACTAGGAAGAAGGTTGTTGTGGTTTTCTATTAGCTGCGTTTGAGAGGTATTAGTATTATTAATTAGAAAAACTTTTTGATTTACATATAGGAGAGTATATAAGTTTTCATCGCTATACTCATAACGTAATTTGTCTTTTTTAATTAACAGTAAACCCTGCTGGATATCGCCATTTGAATAAGCTTCTTCAAAATTACATGTAATTTCAAGAGCTTTTAATGGGAGTGCAAATAAAACAAATATTAAAATAATTTTTTTCAATTAAATATTTTAGAACCTATTCTAATTAGATCAGACCCATTTTCCAAAGCATAACTGTAATCAGAACTCATTCCCATACTTAAAATTAAATTTTTGTTAATGTTATTTCTAATTGCATTCATTTCTTTAAAGAATTTTATAGGATTTTGATCAAATGGCGGAATACACATAAGCCCCACAATATTGATATTTAAACTCATGGCATATTGGTATAATGAATTTACTTCTTTAGGATTAACTCCGGCTTTTTGTTTTTCCATACCAATATTCACTTGTAAGTAAAAATTTTTAGTCTTTGTATATTCCATTTTATTCTTCATTTTATAAATTTCATCTATCAATTTTTTTCTATCTAAAGATTGGATGGAGTCAAATAGTAGTAAAGCTTGTCTGGTCTTATTGGTTTGAAGTGGTCCTATGAGATCTAAATTAATATCACTGTATTCTTCAAAAACAGATTTGGTGTATTTTAATAATGCCTCTTGTACCCTATTTTCACCAAATAGACGATGACCTGATTTTAAAAGATCACTAATATCTGAATAAGTTTGGTTTTTAGTAACTATAAGGAGTTTTGCTTTTTTATAGTTATCTAAAGTTTTTTTTAAATCTTCAAGAAATAAGTGATTTATTGACAATGTTAATATTCAAATTTTTCAAGCAATGACTGATCTAAACTATTCAAAATCATTTTAGTTTCTTGACGAGACAAATTATTATCATAGTCCTCATCAAAAACATGAGCCTCTATATAATCATTAACAAGGCTATAATTAAGATCAATATCAAGACCAGATTGTTTTAAGTGAAATAAAATTTCAATTAGCATGTCATATTTTGACTCTCTTAAATCCTCATATCTAATAACTTTTCCTCTATAAGCACTTATTACATTTTCATCCACCCATGATTTCACATTAATAGGCCAACTCTGCCTATTCTCATCAATCAATATTTTATCAACAATACCAATATCATCTTTTGGATTTAAACTTTTTTCCTGAACTTGATTGATTTTGTTCAAAGCCTCTTGGGAATTACTATTTAAAGACTTGTACCTTAAATATAACTGAAATGGATTTCTAATAACATAAACATAAGATTTTGTTGTGTTAGGATATATAAAATATCTATTATTCGGCGCTTCAAAGAACGCTGCTGAAGTCGTCAAAATAACATTATCTTGATTGGTCTCTAGTAAAGAACTAGTTTGATAAAGGTTGGAGTGTTGAACCAATTCTTGAAATGTACATTCTTTTATCGAGGAGTCTGTAATATTTTTTAAGCCCAAATTCAAAAAATTATTGTAATCTGTCATAAAAATATTTTTTAGATTTAAATTATTAATGTAAAATTTTATAAAATTATTGATGAAAATATTATCATCCTGATCAAAACCAATTATCCAAAATAATTTTTTGTTGTAAAATTGACTGTGAGAAAAATCTAATAAATATTTATCGTTAATATAATTTAATAGTGCAAAATATAATTTTTTATTATTTTTATTTTTATTTAAAATCTCAATTGCTTCATCATATTTTTTGTTATTAAATAAATCATCAAGAACTTTAATGCTGTAATTAAATTTGATTTTATTAAGTAACATTTGATATATAGTTAAAGGATGGTTGTTCCTTTGTCAAAAATAATAGAACTAATTAATACACAAAATTATGCGAAAGCGGAACTAGAATTAAAAAAAATATATCCAAACAATCAAGACAATTATGATGTAAATAAATTATTAGGCATGACTTTACTGGCACAAAGTAAATATAGGCCTGCAGTCAAATGTTTTGAAAAATGTATAAATATGAAAGAGGATGACTATGATGTTAATAATAACCTTTCCTATATTTTTTCAAAAATTCAATTCTACGACGAAGCAATTAAATATGCTGAAAAAGCTAAATCTCTGGATAAATCAAAACCACACAGTTACCAAAATCTAGCACATTGCTACTTTTATTTAGGAAAATATCAAGAAGCTGAATTAAATTGCCGTCTATCTATTGATGCACGAGGTGGGGATCTCTCAAAAGAATTTATTTTAACTCAAGATCTTTTAGGGTTGTACACGGATATCCTTCTTGCCCAAGGGAAAGAAAAAGAATTTATAGATTTTGCAAAAAAAGTTTTAGAACAATATTTTTCATCAAATCTTTTAATTAAATTAACCAGAATAAACTCAAATCTAATTAAAGATGAATATCTCTCAAAAGTTGATATGAATTTAAGAAGGCTATCAAAGCTTACAAACTTAATTGATCGCAACAGATCTATTTCAAATATTTATTTCTTTTTAGCCGAATATTATGGAAAAAAAGATAAAGAAAAATCTGATGATTTTTACATTAAAGGAAATCAACTAATTTCAGAGATGCAAAGAGACTCAATCTACATTCGTCAAAAAACCACTCTTAATATTTGGAATTTTTTTAATAAAAATAAAAATATTAACTTTGATAGTGATATTCCATCAAACAAAGGAGAGGGGCTAATATTTATATTTGGAATGCCTAGATCAGGTACAACATTAACAGAGTCTATTCTTTCAACTGCAAGCGATATTCAGCCTGGTGGTGAAAAAGTTTTCTTCTCATTACAATTAAATCAAATAATTAGGGATTTACCTAAAAGTGCAGAACAGCTAGATGCAGAATTTTTTGTTTCCCTTGGGGACAGATATCTTGAAAGTATCAATCAACACAGAAAAGATAAGAAATTTTTTATTGATAAACTTCCAGAAAATTATCTTTTTTACAAATTCATCAAGCTTGCGCTACCTGGCTCAAAGTTTATACATTGTTATCGCGACCCCTGGGATAATGCTATCTCACTTTTTAAACAAAATTATTCTGTTAATCTTTTTTACGCTTCAAGCTTTTTTGGAATAGCAACAGAATATGCAAATTATGAGACATTGATGTCTTTATGGCGAGGGCTAGATGGCGAAGATAACATTTTAGATATTGAGTATGAAAAGATTGTTAAAGATAAAGATAACTATATTCAAAAGATATGGGGGTTTTGCCAGCTAAAGGGAGAGTATTCTGAGGAAAAACGGAAAAGGCATGTTGGTATTACAGCCAGCCTACAACAGGTAACAAAAGAAATTTATCAAACATCCATAAAGAAGTCTGATTTTGCTGACTTTGAGGAAAGGTTTTACGAAGACCTTGAATCACAACGTTCTTATTGGAGGGGCAAAATGAATTAAAATAGTGTTGCAAAAATGTAACACTTTTAACTTTTTTATACTGTTCAATAATATTTTTAGGCTGTTTTGATAAAAATCCTGTAATTTCTGATTAGTTTTTAATTAAAAACTTATTATTAACAAAGAAAGGAAAGTTAATTATGAAAAAACTAACTTACTTAGTATCTGCTGTTGCTGCTGTTTTCTCAGCAAACGCTTACGCAGATATTTCAGTATCTGGATCAGGTGGTCTTGGATACGTGAACGACGCAACTGGTGATAACAACCTAGTTAACTCAGCTGCTATCTCTTTTGCTATGTCAACAACTACTTCAGGTGGTTTAGGCATTTCAGCTTCTATGGGTCTATCAGTTTCTCCAACTGGTGAAAACGGTTCATCTGGTACTGGTGGTCAAACACTTACATTCACAACTGGTGGATCAACTGTAGCTATGGGTGACATCGAAATCGCTGATACTCCAGGTTCTGTTGGTGGTGCAGGCGTAAGCGCAAACACAGCTGAGAACTCTGCTTTAGTAGACTTAGTTGCTGGTGGTTTTGCTGATGACGATGGTCAAGGTGTAAGCTTAACAACTGGTGTTGGTGCTGCAACTGTAACTGTTGGACATATCTGGTCAACTGCTACTACTGATGACTCAAACGTAAACATTACTGATGCTACTGCTGATGCTACTGCATTTAGTGTTTCTGTTCCTGTTGGTGGATGGACTATAAGCGCTGGTACAGCTACTCACAATGATACAGCTGAATCTTCAGGCGTTTCTTTATCAGGAGCTATCGGTGGTGGTACTTTAGTTGTTGGTTACGGTACTCAAACAACTCCAGCTGCTTACACTGCTGCAACTGCTGCAGGTGACTCAAACGTGATGGGTGCATCTTACACAGTAGCTTTAGACGCTGATACAACTGTTGCAATTGGTTATCAGAGCAAAAAAGACCAAGATAACGATGAGCGCACAAGACTCGATGCTTCAGCATCTAGATCTCTAGGTGGTGGTGCTTCTGTGTATGTTGATATGAGATCATTAACATCATCAACTGCTACACAAGCTGGAACAGCATTTGGTTTTGGTACATCTGTATCATTCTAATCGCTAATAATTCTAATTTTAAACCAGGACGTCTTTTAGGTGTCCTGGTTTTTTTATTTGTTTAACTCTTGTATTAAAATTTCAATTTCAATATATTTCTATTGATATGATTAGATTTATAACTTTTCTATTAACTATATTTTTCATCAGTGCTTGCAGTTCTGACCAAGAGGAAAGGCTCGCTAAACTAGACAAGGCCTATGGATACTGCGATAACCCACATCGACAGATTTCAGGGCGCGAGTATGAAATATGCAAAGATAAAGAAAGAGCGGCAGGACCAGACGGGATTGTTGGCGAACCCGTAAGTATTCTTGATTTTTTCTCAAATGTTGGTGAATCAGGGCAGTCTACAATTGTAAGTGCAGATACGAATAATTTCCTATGGGATAGTGCCCTACAGTTACTTAACCCTTATTCTTTAAAAATAACTGACTTTGATGGGGGCTATATCGAAACAAATTGGATTATGCAAAGCAAATTTCCTAATCAGCGTTGTTTAATTAAATCACATATCACTTCGATGGAGTTGGTCTCTAATGGAATTAATGTAAAAATAATTTGTGAAGAATTAGTAGATGGGATTTGGTATTCCTCTAATCAAAATCTTCAAGAAGAAGAGAAACAATTAACTCTTAAAATTTTAAATCAAGCAAGCATACTGTCTAATAGTCCTAAATCCTAGATCTCTATTATGACTAAAAAATATATATTAGAGATGTTTCCTTACCCCTCTGGAAACATACACATGGGCCATGTTAGAAATTATGTTATTGGAGACATTTGTGCGCGCTATCATAAGTTAAAAGGAGATGAGGTGATCCATCCCATGGGATGGGATGCGTTTGGATTACCAGCAGAAAACGCTGCCATTCAATTCAAGACACACCCTCAAGACTGGACATTATCAAATATTGAAAATATGAAGTCTCAACTTCAAAAGCTGGACTTGGACCTTGACTGGGACAGAGAACTGGCTACCTGTAACGAGAACTATTATAGATATCAACAAGAATTATTTATTGATTTATACAATGCTGGCCTGGCATATAAAAAAGACGCAATCGTCAATTGGGATCCTATTGACAAAACAGTGCTTGCGAATGAGCAAGTAATTGATGGAAAAGGATGGAGGACAGGAGCGGAAATAGAGCAAAAAACTTTATCTCAATGGTTTTTCAAAATTACACATTATGCCGAAGAACTTCTTAATGAACTAGATAATCTAACTCAATGGCCAGAAAAAGTAAAAACGATGCAAAAAAACTGGATTGGTAGGTCAACCGGGGCCGAAATTGAATTCATGGTAAGTGGAATTGATAAGAAAATCAAAGTTTTCACTACCAGACCTGATACAATCTTTGGGGCATCTTTCATTGCCATATCCGTTAACCACAAAATTGTAGCAGATATGATGGATAATTCTGAGATTCAAAAAATTAAAGATCAATTTGAAGGAATTGAATTTGAAAAAGAAAAAATTGGAATTTCGCTTGGGGTTAGTTGTGTCAATCCTATCAACAATGAGTCAATACCTTTGTATATTGCTAATTTTGTTTTGGACAATTACGGAGAAGGGGCAATATTTGGATGCCCAGCACATGATGAGCGAGATTTTGAATTTGCAAAAAAATACAAACTTCCAATTAAAAAAGTTATTGAATGTGCAGATGATCAATTACCTTATACTGGCGATGGAATAATCATCAACTCCCCTCTTTTAAATGGTTTAAGCAAAGATCAGGCAATAACTAAAATTATTGAACACTTCGAAAATAAAAAAATTGGTAATAAATCAATAAATTATAAATTAAGAGATTGGGGAGTTTCGCGTCAAAGATATTGGGGCTGCCCCATACCTGTTATTTACTATGAAGATGGCTCGTATAGGGTTTTAAACAAGGAAGAGCTCCCTGTAATTCTACCCTATAACGTATTATTAGAAGGCAAAGGCAATGCCCTCCTCAAAAATGATAAATGGAGAAAAATAATTTGTCCAAAAACAAAAAAAATTGCATTCAGAGAAACCGATACACTTGATACATTTGTTGACTCATCATGGTATTACATTCGTTTTCTCAACAACGATTTAAAGAGACCCTTCAATGCAGATGATGTAAATAAATACTTACCTGTTGACAAATATATTGGTGGAATTGAACATGCCATACTTCATTTACTTTATTCTCGTTTTTTTATGAAAGCTCTGAGAGATATCTATAATCTAAAAATTAATGAACCTTTTAATCAGTTATTTACGCAAGGAATGATCACCCATAAAACCTATAGAACTAGTGATGAAGAGTGGGTTATGCCAGCAGATGTTGCAAAATTAAACGACAATTTAATTCATCAAAAAACAAAAAAAGAAATTATCGAAGGCCCTTCAGAAAAAATGTCTAAGTCAAAAAAAAATGTTATTGAGCCCAAAGAAATATTAGAAAACTTTGGTATTGATGCGACAAGAATCTTTATGATTTCAGACTCTCCGCCTGATCGAGAGTTAGAATGGACAGATGAAGGCATACAAAGCTCTAAAAACTTAATAAACCGACTAGAAAGATATTTTTTTCAAAAAAAAGCTGGTATATCGGAAGATACACTCAAGGTTGTGGATAGATTCATACATGAAATGGAAAAAAATATATTAAATTTTAGTTTAAATAAATGTGTTGCTAATATTTATACTCTATTGAACTTATTAGAAAAAAATAAAATTTATCTTGGCGCAAGTGAATTGGGCAAGAAAGTTCTTATTTGTTTATTCCCCATTGTACCAAGTCTATCATCCTCACTATCTGAAAAATTATTTAATAATAAAATTTCAGACCTTGTGTGGCCTGAGGTGGATATAAGTCTAATCGAAGAAAATGAAATCAATTTACCTATACAAATTAAAGGCAAATTAATCTCAACTATCAATACAAAAAAAGGATATAATGAAAAAGATTTATTAGAAAAAATATATAAAATTGAAAAGGTTAATAATAAAATTGATGGAAAGAAAATTGTAAGAGTAATTAATGTTCAAGATAAAATTATCAATATTATTACTAATTAATTTCTTTATTTTTTCGTGCACAAATAATCAAGTCAATTATTCACAACAAAAATACTCTTTGGCTTATATCGGTGGAGAGTATGATGGCTTACTATTAAAAAACTATATTATTAGCTCCTTAAAAAATATTGATATATATGATCAAAATTCTATTTTTGAAATCCAGGCTAATATAAGCCACGGTTCAAATTTATATATTACAAATACTGACAACACATCAGATAGAGAAAAAATAAGTACATATTTGTATATTCAAATATTAGATAAAAGCTCTAATTGTAATATATTTAGTTATGAAACTGATATTTCACAATTTTATATTTATGCCTCTGGTGATAAATTTTTAAGTAACCGAACAGCGGTTAATAAAATTAAAAAAGACAACACTGAAGCAGCGGTAAAAAAATTTATTAATAAATTAAAAGACATAGATAATAAGTGTTATGAGTAGAAAAAATCAAATACTGTTGATTGAGAGATTTATAAACTCAAATGATGAAAACATATTGATTAATCAAGTCACAGAGGGATACGGTCTCTTTTATCTTAATGTAATCAAGTACTTTGCTGAGAAGTATAATATTAGAGTATGTGTTGATGATAATAGTGAAAACATATTAACTGAAAATGATCTTTTTGGTGAAAGGGCAATCAAAATTTTTAGTATTACTAATATAAAAAAATTGACTGCAATATTAAGCTTGAAAGAAAAAAAAATTATATTTACTGACTACAAGAATTTTAAAAAACTAAATAATGAATACAACAGTATTAATGGCTATGAATTAGAATTCGATATTATTTTTTTTGTAAGAGATGTATTAAAAATCAATAATGACGATTTGCTAAGCTACTGTAAAAATAATCCTGTGCTTTTATTTTCTGAAACTTCTAAATATTTAGTTAATTACGATCAGTATTCCAGCGATCGGGCACTTGAAGAAAAAGAAAACCATATTTTGAACATTAGAAAATCAATATTTGATATCAAAAAGAATGGTTTAAATATAAAAAATCTTTATTTAAATATTAGAAAAGAAGCAGAATATAAAAAACTTAGTTTTTTAACTTACTAATTAAAAAATTATATTGCTCTATACTGTTATAGAAAATTTTGATATTTCCTTTGCCACTTTTACTATAGGTAATTTTTGTCTTAAAACCAATTGTTTGACTTAAATTAATTTCTTCCTGTATCAAATTAGGTTCATTTTTCTTTTTTTTTGGTGAATTGTTTTCAATATCTCTAACTGTAACTTTGCCAGTGTTTATTTGCGAGAGAATTTTTTCATCTAAATCTTCAGGTTTTTTGCCTACTAATGCTCTTGCGTGACCCATAGAAATTATCCCTTTATTTAGCAAATCAGAAAAATACTTATGTAAATTCAAAATTCTTAACAAATTAGTTATATGAGATCTACTTTTACCAACAATCCTGGATAACTCTTCGTGGGTATAACTATTCTTATCAATGAGTCTTTGGTATGCTTGAGCTTCTTCAGTAACTTTTAAGTTTTCTCTTTGAATATTTTCAATTAAAGAAATTTCGTCTTTATCTAAGTCAGCTGGCAGCAACAAAGCAGGTAAAATCTTTAAGTTAGCTATTTGTGCTGCCCTCCATCGTCTTTCGCCTGCTACTAATGTATAATTATCATTATCATTTTTAGTTAAAATTAGTGGTTGAATAAGACCATTTTTGCTAATGGATTGCGCTAATTCTTCTATTTTTTCTTTATCAAATTCTTTTCTTGGCTGGTTCTCATCTCTAAATATTTTTTCAATTGGAATTAACAGCAATCCATTTTCTTTTTTATTTTCCAAATTTAGATCTGCTTTATTTCCAAGTAGAGAAGAAAGTCCTTTTCCTAATTTTTTATTTGATACCATCATTTCCCCTTTCTAAAAATTCCTTTGCTAATGCAATATAGGCTTGAGAGCCGCTACATTTTAAATCATAAATTATTGCTGGTAAGCCATGACTTGGCGCTTCAGATAAAGTTACATTCCTTGGAACATTAAATTTATAAACGTTCGTATCAAAATATTCACGTGCCTCTTTTTCAATTAAAGACGACAAAGAGTTTCTTTTATCAAACATGGTTAAGATAATGCCATTCAATTTTAATTCTGGATTTAAATTATTTTTAACAGCATCAATAGTTTTGATTAATTTAGAAAGACCCTCTAATGCAAAAAATTCACATTGGACTGGTATAAGCACTTCATTGCTTGCTGTGAGAGAGCTTATTGTAAGCAGGCCAAGAGTAGGTGGTGTATCAATAAATATATAATCATAACTTTGATTAAGATTTGAAATATAATTTTTAAGTAAATAATTTCTATTTTCATCATCAGCTAACTCATACTCTGCAGCTGCTAAGTCTTCGCAAGCAGAAATAACGTGTAAATTTGGGATCTGTGATTTTTGAATTACGTCGTTAATATTAATAGAATTACTAAAGACCTTATATATTGATAACTTTGGGTCATAAGCATTAAATGACATTGAGGAGTTATATTGTGGGTCCATATCAATTATAAGTACTTTTTTATCTATGGATGCTAATGCAGTTGCTAAGTTTACTACTGTTGTAGTTTTTCCCACTCCTCCTTTTTGATTTGCGATAGTAATAATCATCTCGCTTGTAAAACTATAATCCTTGAGTCATCCGAAGTAATACTTGGATAGTCTTCCCAACTAAAACTTTTATTATTAACTAACTTTAATTCTTCTAAATAAGACCTCCCCTTCAATAGGACATATTGAGTTTGATCAGTGACCATCTGCTTCGTGAAGTTTATAATTTTAGAAATTGGCGCAAAGGCTCTTGCCACTATGTATTTTGCATTTGATAAAGATACCTCAGCCAAAGGTTGATTATGAATATTACAATCAAGCGCTAGTCGCAATTTGCAATCTTCAAGAAATGCTGATTTTTTTGGAGATTTTTCGATTAAATGTAAATTTTTATATCCAACGATTGATAGTAATATTCCTGGCAAACCCGCCCCTGTACCTAGGTCGACAGTTAATTTGTTTTTTTCAAACATGTATTCATGTATTTGAATACAATCTAAAAAATGTCTTTGATCAAAATCATCAATTGTACTTTGGCCTATTAAATTCATGTTTTGGTTTGCATCCAATAATAATTTTTTATATTCCAATAATTTA
>Ga0163109_10002842_pt1 | contig 13310 bp, 9 predicted proteins | sample CRUFie1St13metaG_FD_108704 | JGI IMG/M metagenome (GOLD analysis project Ga0163109, IMG submission 108704) | Marine microbial communities from the Costa Rica Dome - CRUD Field 142mm St13 metaG | ecosystem: Environmental > Aquatic > Marine > Oceanic > Photic zone | place: Costa Rica: the Eastern... | reverse complement strand
GGTGGTCGCGGCCCTGTGCCTTGGTGGCCTTGGTGTCTTAGGTTGCTTTGGTGTCTTGGGTGGCTTTGCCACCATCGCCCATGCTCAAACCCAGTCCCAAACTCAGTCCCAAACTCAGTCCCAAACTCAGTCGCAAACCCAAGTCGGCGAGACCATCCGCGTCATCGCCACCCCCCTGCCCACGCCGACGGACCTGCCGCCGGCCTTCAGCTGGGTCGGTGGGCTGGCGCTGAGCGCCGAGAACCCGCGTTTGGGCGGGGTCAGCGGCCTCGGGGTCGGGCTGGTGCCCTCGGGCGTCGAACGCGGCGCGCGCCTGCTGGCCGTGACCGACAATGGCGACCTGTTAACCGGTGATCTGGTGCTGGATTGGACGGATGAACTCCGCCTCGAAGGCCTCGCCGGTAACAGCCTGCAGCTGTATCCGATCCGCGACCGACAGACCGACCTGCCCGCCCGACAAGCCGAGTCCCTGACAGCGTGGCAGGGACAGCTCGCGCTGGGCTTTGAGCTTCAGCATCGGGTCGGCCTGATGGACGGCGACGCTCGGGTGACCGACCTGCCCATCCCCATCGCCCTGCGCAATCTGAGACGGAACAACGCCGGCGTAGAAGCACTGGCAACGCTGCCCAACGGGCGGCTGTTCGCCGTTGCCGAAGGGGTGCAGCGCGAAGGCGGTCTGCGCGCCTGGGTCCACGAAGCCGGAGACGAGGACTGGCCGGTTCTGGTCTACGAATGGGACGGCGAGTTTGCGCCGACTGGCGCCGACGTCAGCCCTGATGGCCGCTGGCTGGTGCTGAGCGAGCGCCGCTTCATCTCCATGCGCGAGCCGCTGCGCAACCGGCTGGTGCGGGTGCCGGTGAGCGCGGTTGAACCGGGCGCCCGACTGGATCCCGAAGTCATCCTCGACCTCGACCCCATCCTCGGCGCCATCGCCAACGTGGAATCGGTGTCGCTGATGGCCACCGAAGAGCCGGGTTCGGTGCTGATCTTCCTCACCACCGATAACAATTTCATTGGGCTGCTGCCCACCATGCTCGCCGTCCTGCTCTGGCGCCCGGGCTGATTTTCCCCTAAAACCAAGCCGTTACCCGACCCGGGCCGGAACACCCGCAGGCCTCCTGCCTGCCGGGCCGCGCACCGGGGTACAACTGGAGAAAAGACGAATGACACAGCAGCAGTCTGCCGCTCTGCCGGCGCTGGTGATTGCCGGCGCGCTCATGGCCTTCGTGGTCTACATTTCCAACGTGCTGGTGGGCATCCGCATCGGATGGCTCAATGAAAACTGGTTCAACTACGGCCAGTTCACCTTCCCCGTTGCCTTCCTGATCACCGACATCATCAACCGCCTGTTCGGCGCGCGGCGCGCGCTGTGGGTCATCGCCATCGGTTTTCTCGGTGGTGTCGCCTTCTTCGTGGCCAGCGGCGGCGACGTCGGCGCCGGCTTTGCCGACCCCTGGTCGGTTGGTCGGATCGCGCTCGGCTCGCTGACTGCCTTTGTAGTCGGACAGATGCTCGATATCGGCATTTTCAACAGCCTGCGCCAGCGCGCCTGGTGGTTCGGGCCGCTGGCCAGCTCGCTGGTCGCCAGCCTGATCGACACCGTCATCTTTTACGGCATCGCGGCGGGTGGCTCGGAGAATTGGATGAACTTCGCCAGCGTCGATTTCGGCGTCAAAGCCCTGGTCGCGGTCGTGGCACTGGTGCCGTTCCGGCTGGTGATCGCCGGGATCTTTGCCCGGTCCGGCAGCACGAATGCGGCTTAGCGACTTTGATTTCAGCCTGCCCGAGGCGCTGATCGCCCAGCGCCCGGTCTACCCCCGCGCGGCGGCTCGCCTGCTGCAGGTGCGAGGGGACGGCAGCCGGGTGGACTGGACCTTCGCCGACCTCGCCGCGTGCCTGCGCGATGGCGACCTGCTGGTGTTCAACAACAGCCAGGTCTTCGCCAGCCGCCTGATCGGCCAGCGTGAGCGCGACGGACAGCGGTTCGACGGCCGCATCGAAGTGACGCTGGTTGCCGAAACCGACGAGCCCGCGCTCTGGGTCTGCTACGCCCGCCCGGGCAAGAAGCTCGAACCCGGCGACGGCCTGTTCTTCAGCGACCGTCTCAGCGCTGTGGTCGAAGCCAAGGACGGCGCCGACATCAAGCTCCGCTTCGACGCGCAGTGCGCCGATCTGCTGGAGACCATCGACGCGCTCGGGCACATGCCGCTGCCGCCCTACATCCGCCGCGCCAAGGGCGGGGAGAACAGCGACCGCGAGGACTATCGCACCTTCTGCGGGCGCAAGATGGGGTCGCTGGCCGCCCCGACCGCCAGCCTGCACTTCGATGAGGAAACACTCGAAAGCCTGCGCGCCGCCCGCGCGCTCGAGGTCGCCGAGGTCCGGCTCGACGTCGGTCTGGGCACCTTTGCCCCGATCCGCAGCGACGACATCAGCGACCACCAGATGCACCACGAGTCCTGCGCGCTGGACGCGGACAACGCCGCCCTAATCGCCAGCGCGCGGGCGGAGGGTCGCCGCGTGGTCGCGGTCGGCACCACCGTGCTGCGCGCGCTGGAAAGCCTGCGCGGGCAGGCCGGCGCGATGAGCACGGATATCTTCCTCAAGCCCGGCGATGATTTCCACGTCGTCGACGCGCTGATCACGAACTTTCACCTGCCGCAGTCGACGCTGTTCATGCTCGTCTGCGCCTTCAGCGGTACCGAGGCCATTAAGGCCGCCTACGACCACGCAATCGCGGCGGAATATCGGTTTTTCAGCTACGGTGACGGCTGTTTTCTGGAGCGACCCACGGGATGAGCGACTTTTCCTTCGAGATTCTGGCCAGCGATGGCGCGGCCCGGCGCGGACGCCTGCACACGGCACACGGCACGGTCGAGACCCCGGCCTTCATGCCCGTGGGCACCGCGGCGACGGTGAAGGCGATGATGCCGGAGAGTGTACGGGCAACGGGCGCTGAGATCATCCTCGGCAACACCTATCACCTGATGATACGGCCGACGGCGGAGCGCATTCACCACCTTGGCGGCCTGCACAAATTCATGCACTGGGACGGGCCAATCCTGACCGACTCAGGCGGCTATCAGGTCATGTCGCTGGCCGACCTGCGCAAGATGACCGAAGAGGGGGTCACCTTCCGCTCGCACATCGACGGCAGCAAGCACCGGCTGACCCCGGAAGACTCCATGCACATCCAGCACCTGCTGGGTTCGACCATCACCATGGCGCTGGACGAGTGCACGCCCTACCCGATCGACAAGCTCGGCGCGGATACCTCCATGCAGCTGTCGATGCGCTGGGCCAAGCGGTCGCGAGACGCCTGGGTCGACCGTCCGGGCTATGGCATCTACGGCATTGCGCAGGGCTCGACCTTCGCCGACCTACGCGAGGAATCGATTCGCGCGCTGGAGCCGATGGACTTCCACGGCATCGCGGTCGGCGGTCTGGCCGTGGGCGAAGGCCAGGCGCTGATGTTCAAGACGCTGGATGACTGTGAACCGCACCTGCCGCAGCACAAGCCGCGCTACCTCATGGGGGTGGGCAAGCCGCTGGATCTGGTCGGCGCCGTGCGCCGCGGGATCGACCAGTTCGACTGCGTGCTGCCGACGCGGTCGGGGCGCACCGGGCAGGCCTTTACTTGGCGCGGTCCGATCAACATGCGCAACGCCCGGCACCAGGACGATCCCCGGCCCATCGACGAGGACTGCAGCTGCCCGGCCTGCCGCAACTATTCGCGCGCCTACATCCGCCACCTGCACCGCGCCGATGAAATGCTCGGCGCCATGCTGTTGTCGTGGCACAATATCCAGCACTATCAGGACCTGATGGCGCGGATGCGCTCGGCGATCGAGGCCGGCGCCTTCGCTGACTTTGAAGCCGGAGTGGTGGCGGGTTATGCCCGAGGCGACATCGACCCCCTTTGACCCCGCTGCGCTGAAGCAGCGGATCGACGCTGAAGCCCGGGCGCTGGGCTTCGACGCTGTTGGCTTCGGCCCGGCGCAGATCCCGGTGCGCAACCAAGCGCGCTATCAGGACTTCGTCGCCAGCGGCCAGCACGGCACCATGGACTGGATGGAACGGCGGCTGGACGAGCGCGCAGACCCGCAGACCCTGTGGGAGGGGGCGAAGTCGGTCATCGCCGTCGGCCTCAACTATGGCCCGGACAGCGACCCGCTGGACCGGCTGCGCGACCCAGGCCGCGCCAACTTCTCGGTCTACGCCGAGAACCGCGACTACCACGATATCCTGAAGAAAAAGCTCAAGCGGCTCGGCCGCTGGATCGGCGAGGAAACCGGGCAGGCGCTCAAGGTCTTCGTCGATACCGCCCCCGTCCCGGAAAAGGCGCTGGCCGCACAGACCGCCGTGGGCTGGCAGGGCAAGCACAGCAATTTGGTGTCGCAGGAGTTCGGCTCGTGGCTGTTTCTCGGGCTGATCTACCTCGGCTTCGAGCTGCCCGCCGACAGCCCCAGCGACGATCACTGCGGCAGTTGCAGCCGCTGCATCGACGTCTGCCCGACGGCCGCGATTCCCGCGCCCTACCAGCTCGACGCCACCCGCTGCCTCGCCTACCTGAGCATCGAGCACGACGGCCCGATTCCGGTCGAGTTCCGCGCCGCCATGGGCAACCGCATCTATGGCTGCGACGACTGCCTCGCGGTCTGCCCGTGGAATAAGTTTGCGCAGGCCACGGCGGAAGCCGGGTTCCAGCCGCGGGCCTTGCTCGCCGATCCCCGGCTGCTGGATTTTGTCGGCTATGACGACGCGCAGTTCCGGGCGGCCTTCGCCGGCTCGCCGGTCAAGCGGATCGGCATTGTCCGCTTTCTGCGAAATCTGGCGATCTGTCTGGGGAATTCCGGCCACGAAAAAGCGCGCGGGCCGTTGGAACAGCTCGCGCGCCATGAAAACGCTGTGGTGGCTGAAAGCGCCGTCTGGGCGCTGGATCAGCTCAGGTCAGAAACGCCGGCAGCTTAGGCCGCGGCAGCCTGCGCCTTTTCCAGCCGCTTCTTGATGGCCAGGGCATCCGGGCCAAGCTTGCGGTTTGGGGTGCCCATGAGGAACGAGTCCAGACCACCGTTCTTTTCGATGGTGCGGATCGCACGGGTCGACAGGCGGACGCGGACGCCTTCCTGCAGGATGTCGGAATGCAGGGTCGCGTTCTGCAGGTTTGGCAGCCAGCGACGACGCGTCTTGTTCATCGCGTGGGAAACGTTGTTACCAGACTGCGGCTTGCGGCCGACGAAATCACAACGGCGGGACATAAGCCTCGCTCCTAATCTTCAATCGTGTTTGCACGGATGCAGCTTTCTACGCAAAGACGTCCGGAAAAGCCAGACCTAAGCTCTGCGAGCCTTACTCATCTGCTTCCTGCTGCGAATGCCACGTGTGCGCATAAACCCCGTCGCGCTCCAGCAAGGCCTGATGCGACCCGCGTTCGGCGATGCGGCCCTTGTCGAGAACGATGATTTCATCGGCGTCGACCACGGTCGATAGGCGGTGCGCGATCACCAGTGTGGTGCGGTCGCGCGATACCGCGGCAAGCGAGGCCTGAATCGCCGATTCGGTATCGGTATCGAGGGCAGACGTCGCCTCGTCGAACAGTAGGATCGAGGGGTCTTTGAGGATGGTCCGGGCGATGGAAACCCGCTGGCGCTCGCCACCGGAGAGCTTCAGCCCGCGCTCGCCCACCCGGGTATCATAGCCCTCGGGCAGGTCGAGAATGAAGTCGTGGATCTGGGCCAGTTTGGCGGCTTCGATCACGTCCTCCAGCGAGGCCTCGGGCCGACCGTAGGCAATGTTGTAGGCGATGGTATCGTTGAACAGCACCGTATCCTGCGGGACGATCCCGATGGCTTCGCGCAGCGAGGCCTGCTGCACCCGGCGGATGTCCTGCCCGTCGATGCGGATGGCGCCGTCCCAGACATCGTAGAAGCGGAACAGCATCCGGCCGATGGTGGACTTGCCCGACCCCGACGGCCCGACAATGGCGAGGGTCTTGCCCGCTTCGACGCTGAAATCGAGGTCGTGGAGGATCTGACGGTCGTCGTTGTAGCCGAAATTGACCGTCTGGAAGTCGAGCTGGCCGCCGTCGATCTTGAGCGCAGGCGCGCCGGGGCTGTCCGGGATCTCGCGGTCGACGTCGAGCAGGTTGAACATGTACTCCATATCCACCAGCCCCTGCCGGATCTCACGGTAGGCGAAGCCGAGGAAGTTGAGCGGCAGATACAGCTGGATCAGATAGGCCTGAATGGCGACGAAATCGCCGACGGTCATCTCCCCGGCCAGCACCTGCGGCACCGACAGCGACAGCAGCAGCACCAACCCGGCGGCGATGATGATCCCCTGCCCGATGTTGAGCAGCGACAGGGACAGCTGGTTGTTCACCGCCGCGCGCTCATAGCCGCGCAGCGCACCGTCGAAGCGCGTGGCTTCGTGCACTTCGTTGGAGAAATACTTGACCGTCTCGTAGTTGAGCAGGGAGTCGACGGCCTTGGTCGTCGCCTCGGAATCGGTCTCGTTCATCATCCGGCGGTACTTGATGCGCCAGTCGGTGACCATGACCGTGTAGATGATGTAACCGACCACGGTGACGAAGGTGATCGCGGCGTAGAGCGGCCCGAAGTTGAACAGCAGGATCAGGCTGACGATCACAATCGCGAAGGTGGTGGGGACGAGGTTGAAAGTCGTCATCCGCAGCACGAATTCGATGCCCTTGGTGCCGCGTTCAATCGCCCGCGACAGGCCGCCGGTCTGGCGCCCGAGGTGGAAGCGCAAGCTGAGTTCGTGCAGGTGGCGGAAGGTCTCCAGCGCCACCGAGCGGATGCCGTTCTGGCCGACGAAAACGAACAGCGCGGAGCTGATTTCCTGACTGCCCTGTGCCAGCAATCGCGCCAGACCGAAGGCCGTCACCAGCCCGATCAGCAGCGTCAGCGAAGCATTGGGGAAGCGGCCTTCGCCACCCACAGCGTCGACCGCCGTGGCAAATACCATCGGGGTGATCGCCAGAAACACCTGCCCCATCAGGATCGCCAACCCGGTCAGCACGAACAGCAGGCGCAGGCGCGGCCGGTCCGCCGGCCACAGGTACCGCAGCAGCGTGAAAGCGGTCAGCCATGGCTTGCCGTCGTGCTCGTAGGATGCGCGCGGCGCCGACGACGCGCCGTCCGAGGCGGCGGGGCGGCTGTCCTTAGCCGCACTGCCGTCTGTAGCAGCCGTAGCGTCCTTGGCGTCCTTAGCGTCCTGTGCCGGAGTATTGGCAGTGGGTTCAGTGGGTTTGGCGGTCATGCCGGTACTTTCGGAAAAAGCGGTTTAGACATCCATGTGCGGACTTTGGGTGCTAAGAACAAGGGACGATCGGCTATGCCGAAAAACGACTTGGAGCCCTGATTCTGGACAACAGCACCATCCACGTGATCGGCGCGGGCGAATTCGGCTCGTCACTGGCCTACGCCTGGCGGCAGGCAGGACGGTCCGTGGCGCTCTGGTGTCGTGACCCGGCACAGGCGGCCAGCCTGCGCGAGACCGGTATCAATCCCAAGGTGCCGGAGTGCCCCGCCATGCCGGGTATCAAGGCCGGGGTTCTCGCCGACTTTGCCCTGTTGTCGGCCAAGGACGTGGTGGTTCTGGCCGTGAAGGCGCAGGCGCAGACCGGCGTGTTCGAACCCTTGCGCGACCGCATCCAGCCGGGCAACGCCGTCGTCACCGTGTCCAAGGGCTTTGCCGATGGCACGGGCACCCTGCTCAGTTCGGCGCTGGCGCTCCCGCAGGGATTGGGCGTGCTCAGCGGGCCGTCTTTCTCGCTCGATCTGTTCGAAGACCGGCCCACGGCGGTAACGCTGGCCACCGAGAGCCCCGATGCAGGCCTGCTGGCGGCGCTCAGCACGCCGCGCCTGCGGCTCTACGCCAGCACGGACACGGTCGGCGTGCAGATTTGCGGCGCGATGAAGAACGTCATCGCCATCGCCTGTGGCTGTTCAGACGGCATGGGCTTCGGGGCCAGTGCCCGCTCGGCGCTCATGGCGCGGGGCCTGCGTGAGCTGGAACGGGTGACGGAGGTCTACGGCGGTGATCCGCGTACGGCGGTCGGGCTGGCGGGGGTCGGCGATCTGGCTCTGACCTGTCAGGACCAGCAATCCCGCAACTACAGCTTCGGCCACGATCTGGGGCGGGGTCAGTCTGCGCTCGAACTGCTGAGCCGCGGCACGACCGTCGAGGGCGCCGCCACGGCCCTGAGCCTCATCGCCTCAGGTCACACCGAAGGGGTATCGCTGCCCATTACCGAAGCCGTGGCCCGGCTGTCGCGGGGCGAGGGCTCTCCGGCAGAAGAGGTGACAACCTTGCTCAGCCGCAGTCTCGCGGCGGATGTCTGAAACCGGCGGCGCACGAGGCGACGAATACGACGACGAAGACGACTGGCCATGGTGTTATTCCGCTGCCTGCATCACGCCGATCGATCGGGCGAGGAAGACGTAAAGCTTGCCGATATCGGCGGTGAGGAAAGTGGTGTGCAGCAGTTTGGAGCGATCGACCTGGTTGGCCTGCGCGAGCAGGCTGTCGAAGGTCTCCAGATAGCGGTCGACCTGCTCGGTGAAGGCGCGGTCACGGGCGTACAGGTCCGCCATGGCGCTCGCCCCGGCCCCGGCCGGCGTGTAGCGCTTGAGCAGACGCCGGACAGAAACGCCCCGGTCACCGGCTTCAATCGCCTGCACCACATCTGAAGGCAGGTCGCCGTCCAGAATGGTATCGACGTCGATCGCGACCTGATGCAGGGCTTCGACCATGGATGCGGCCTGATTGAGAAAGGCGTCGCGCTCGCTCTGTTTGACGGTCTGTAGCAGCCGTTCGGACTGGGTCTTGGCCTCTTCGGACACCCGCACCAGCGTCAGTTGATGATTTTCCGCCGCGATCCCGACCTGTTCGAGGATCTGGCGAAGCTCGTCCGCCTGATCGGCGACGCGGCGCAGGGTGGTGTCGCCCTCCGGATTGGCGGTGAAATCGCGCAGGGACTGGACCTGATCGGCGACCAGAGAGGTGGAATTGGTCAGCCGTTCGGCGGCTTGATTGGCCGCGCTGCTGGCGTCCTGCGTGGTGGCGTCGAAGGCTGCAGCGGCCTCGACCAGCGCCGTCTGCGCGCCGCTGATCGCTTCGGCAAGCTGCTGCAGGCGGGCGTCGATCTGACCCTCGTCGAGGCCTCTGTTGAAGCCGTCAGTCAGGCTGGCGAGCCGGTTGCGGCAGTCCAGCAGCTGTCCGTTCAGCGCTTCGGTCTGCTCACGCAGATCCTCGACCGCGGCGGTGCTCGCCTGCCCCAGTGAGGCAACGGTGGCGGTAAGGCGCTCGGGTGCTTCGGCGATGCCCTTGAACAGGGCCTGCGCACTGACCAGCGCGTCGGTGGTGGCGTGACGCACTTCGTTGGTGCGGGCCAGCAGGCTCTTGGTCTGCTCGTCCATCTGGTGGGTGATCTCGGCAGCGGTTTCGCGCAGGTGCTCGGCAGCGCGCGGGATCTCCTGCCCCCAGACCACCAGCCGTTCCATCTCTGCCCCGGCGGTGTCGGTCAGGTCGTGGACGAAGCTGCCCACCAGACGCTGATAGTTCTCGACCGTCCGCTGGCCGGCGGCGTCGATCTGCCGCTGGGCGGTATTGAAGGCACCGTCCTCGTCTTCGAAGCGGTCCTGCAAGGCCCTGTCCAGCCGCCGCGCGAGGTGAACCACCGACTCTTCGGCGTGGGCGAAGGCGTTGTCTTCGGCGGCGGTCGCCATTTCCTGCAGCGCCTCGACGCGCTCGGCCTGATCCTCCAGCGTCTCTGCCCAGGCATCGCCGAGCTCGACGTAGCGTTTCTCGGCCGCCTTGGTGGCCTCGATCAGGGTCGCGGCCACGTCCTGCGCGCTGACCTTGAGCGTGGCCTGAACCGACAGCGTGGTGTCCTGCAACCGGCGCGCGCCGCCGTTGAGGGATTCGGTCAGTTGTTCGACGCGGTCAGAGACGACGCCGATGTTGCCGGTGAGGCGGTCGCCGTTCTCAGAAAGCTCTTCGATGGCCTGCCGCGTTGCGCGGGCGGTGTGCTCGCCAACAATGTCGGCGGCTTCACGCGCGGCGTTCATCAGCGTCTCGACCTTCTGCTCGAATTCGCGCGAAATCACGTCGCCGTAGCCTTCGACAGAGGATTGCAGGTGGCCGAGGTGGCTCACCTGCGCCTCGATCGCCCGGTGCAGGTCTTCGGCGTGGGCGGCGAGGTCGTCCCCGGCCTTGGCCAGCGCAGAAGACTGCTCCTCCAGACGGTTTTGCATCTGGTCAGCGACGCCGTTGGCGTCCTCAGAGACCGATTTGAGCAGGCCGATCTGGGATTCCAGCTTGCCCGACATGGTTTCGACGTTGCCAAGGGCTTCCTTGGCAGCCTCGCGCAGGTTGCGGGACTCGCCCTCGAGCACCTCGCGGGTGCGGATGGAGGCTTCTTCGGTCTCGGACTGGGCTGCGTCGAGCAGTTCCAGCCGGGACCAGATGGCGTCGATCTGGTCGTTGATGCGTGAGTTGGCTTTGCCCAGCGTCTCCTGCACTTCCTCGATCGGGGCGACGAGGTTGGCGCGGAAGCCTTCCCCGGCTTCGCGCACGTCATCCATGGCGTGTTTCATCCGGTTGACCATGCGGTCGATCCGGGCTTCGGCGGCGGTGACCTGCTCGGTCTGATCCTGCAGGGTGGTCGACAGCTCGGTGGTCTGTTCGTGCACCCGGCCGGAGAAGGTTTCCAGCACTTCGGACTGATATTCATAGTGACCCGTGGCCCGGTCCAGCGATGCGAGGATGCCGCTGGTCACCCCTTGCAGGTGCTCGACCCGGTCTTCGAAGGCGCGGGTGATCGAGCGGATGTGGCTCTGGGTTTCCTCGGGCATTATGTTGACCGTGCGCAGGGCGCTGAGCTCGGTCATCATGGCGTTGCGCATACGGGTGCCAACGATCATCATTCCGCACAGCAGCCAGATCACCATCAGCGGCAGCAGGCCGCCGCAGACCACCAGACCGACTTCGGCGGGGCTGAGCGCGGCAAAGCCCGACGGCCCGCCGTAGTAGCCAAACAGCGACCAGCCGGCGACGAACCAGGCACCGGTCATGATGCAGGCGATTACCAGCGCGGGCGTGATCGATTCAAACCGGGATGCGGGTTGGATTACGGGCTTCTTCTGCGCCGCCATGGGCACTGCTCCTGATCAAAATGCGGGCCCGAAACGGGCTGAAAATCATCGGTCGCCCTGAAAAATCTTGGACGTACCGCATAATGAATCAAAAAATAGAACAGTTTTACAAAGGCTTCAACGGATTTTTTCGCATAATACTAATGGATTCGGGGTTCAGAAACGGAGCCGGTGATCGACGAAACTCGGCCAGAGTCCCTTTTCCCGCGACAGCCGTTCCACCCCGGCCTGCAAATCGGCGCCGAGATCGGCCTGATGGATGCCGGTGTTGACCAGCAGCACGTCGATCCCTGCCGCCCGGGCACCTGCCACATCGGTGGTGAAACTGTCACCAATGGCCAGCACCTGCTGGCGCTGCAGGCCCATGGCTGCGCGCGCCACCCGGTAGACATCGGCGAAGGGCTTGCCGTGCCACTGAACCGCCCCGCCCTCGGCTTCGTACCACTCGGCCAACGACCCGGCGCAGAGCTCTTTGGCCGTGCCGCGCATGACCACCCGGTCAGGGTTGGCGCAGACCATGGGCAGGCTGGCGTCGAGCGCCTGCTGCAGCAGCGGGGTCCACTCGGCAAGGTCGGTGCTGGCCTCCGGACCGGTGTTCAGGATCCAGTCTGCCCGGCCCTCCGGGCCGTCGATGGCGTCCTGAAAACGGAAATCGAGACCATCGCGCATGTTGGCGTCCTTGGCCCCGGCGCCAAGGTGGAAGCAGACCGGGCCGAGGTCTTGGTAGAAGGGCAGGCTGCGCGCCTTCAGCCCCTGCCAGCTTTCCTCACCGCTGGAGACAATGCCGTCGTAGGCCTCGCGCGGCATGCCCAGCCGATCGAGCAGGGTTCCGACCGATGCCGCACGACGCGGGGCGTTGGACAGGAACTGCACCTTTACCCCCCGCGCCCGAGCCTGCATCAGCGCGTCAAGCGCCTCGGGGAATAGCGCCTCGCCGTTGTGCATGACCCCCCAGAGATCGACGATCAGGCCGCGATAGTCGTGCTGGTCGAGCAGGGCGCCGAGGCCTGTGGTCAGCCGCGCACGCTTCGGCACTGCCGACAGTGCTTGGGCCAGCGGCCGGACCAGCCCCGGGCCGCCGTAGATCAGGCCAGTGTAGAGCTGCACCAGAGCCGCGCCGTGGCGGCGCTTTTCTTCGGCCTGGGCCGGGGAGCCGACCCCGCCGGTGCCGAAGACCACGAGGCGGTCGTCGGCCTGCTCCCGGATGTTGGCGAGCACGCGGTTGGCCTGGTCGAACAGCGGTTGGCCGGACAGGCCGCCGCTCTCCGCCTGCGCCGCACCCTTCAGACCGGCGGGGCGCTGGATGGTCGTATTGGTGGCGATCAGGCCGTCGATCCCGCGCTCGATGGACAGGTCGACGATGGCCGCGACGTCTTCGTCAGCGAGGTCGGGGGCTATTTTGAGCAGGATCGGGGTCGCCGGTCCCTGGGCCCGCGCGTCGAGGGCGAGATCGAGGATCCGCGCCAGCGCGTCGATCGTCTGGTGGTCGCGCAGGCCCGGCGTGTTGGGGCTGGAAACGTTGATCACCAGATAGTCAGCGAGGTCGGCAAACCGGCTGACGCCGAGGGCAAAGTCCCGGGGCACGTTTTCCGAGGTCTTGTTGGCGCCGAGGTTGACCCCGAGCAGGGCGGGGCGCTGCTCCGGCCTGAGCCTGTCGAGGTTGCGCCGGACCCGATCGTGACCGCCGGAATTGAAGCCGTAGCGATTGACCACGGCAGCGTCGGCGGGCAGGCGGAACACCCGGGGGCGCGGGATGCCGGGCTGGGGCAGCGGGGTCACGGAGCCGACTTCGACGGCGGCGAAGCCGAGGGCGGCCAGCGCGGGGACAGCCTCTGCATCCTTGTCAAAACCCGCCGCCAGCCCGAGACGGTTGGGCAGGGTTTTGCCGAACAGGCGGATGGCGGCTTGAGAGCCTGAATCCGGGAACGCCGCCGTTTGCGTCGCCAGATCAGAGGGCGCGTGGGTGGTGCGCGGGTGCAGCCCCAGCCGCAGACCGGCGATGGTCAGGCGGTGCGCCGTCTCCGGGTCAAAGACCCGCAGCAGGCGGGGGGTGAGCGACCATAGCGACACCGGTCAGTCCAGCCGTTCGGGGAACACGTGCACCCCATCGGGACCGAGCGGCAGGGGCGC
>Ga0163109_10002841_pt1 | contig 13310 bp, 9 predicted proteins | sample CRUFie1St13metaG_FD_108704 | JGI IMG/M metagenome (GOLD analysis project Ga0163109, IMG submission 108704) | Marine microbial communities from the Costa Rica Dome - CRUD Field 142mm St13 metaG | ecosystem: Environmental > Aquatic > Marine > Oceanic > Photic zone | place: Costa Rica: the Eastern... | reverse complement strand
TAGTATTCAACACCAGCTCCGCCTTGATCACCAAACGCAAACGGTCCTTCTACATATGATATACTTGATCCCGCTGGAAATGTAACATCAACTTGGTCTGTAGGATCGCCATTAGCATCACCTAATGATGTACCTGCTTTTGCTCCTGATGATTCCCAAACATTTTTTAAGAAGAATGCGTAACTTGTATTATTAAGATCGCCGCCTTTTTGGAATGCTTGTTGAGCACCATTACCACTATTAGAATTAGATCTCTGTGAGAAGTAAACTAGATAACGTCCATAAATTGTTTGGTCAACAATACTTTGGATTGTTGTACCTTGTGGGAAGTAATTAGCACCACTTGTGTTAATTTCATCACCAACTTGTAAGTTTGCTGTTTCCCAACTTTGCTCTGTAAAGTAAGCATAGTTTCTATTTGTTCTAAAGCTCCACCATGGCATCAAAGTTGCTGTTGTTGTAACCTGATTCATGACTGCCGCTGTTGAATAAGTTGCTGTATCACCTGAGTTCCAGTTAACACTACCACCTGAAGCAACTTGAGCAAAACTAGGCTGGCCTCCTTGAGCAAGTCCTGCTAGTCCTGTCCAACCAATATCATTTGGGTTAAGTGGATAGTTCTGTGGATTTAGAATCCCTTCAACAACAATACCACCAGTAATAGGAGCATTTGAATTGCCAGGATCAACACCATCTGATGTGAGCTCTAAACCTTGCATAAGCAACTGAGCTCTGTTCAGTAGTTCTCTTTCACCTAAGTCACCAACAATAGCGTTACTAACACTTGGTGCTAGACGTAGCAAGAATGCTGTTTGTCTAGTTGTACTAACACTTAGACCTGATTCTGTATATGAGAAGATATAACCTCTATCTTCGTCAAACATACCATCTGTAATAAACGCCGAACCCCAGTGTGATATAAGTGGTGTAATTGTGTTACTAATTAAGATAACACCTGTACGTGCTTCGTGTGGTGATTGTGGACCTGCTGTATAAAGTCTTGTAGCACCAGCTTGGAAGTTTGAAAGATTTGTACTTCTTGTTAATCCACCAAGTGTACCTGTAGTTTTATCATTTGATGTAAATGTTATAATTTCGTTATCAATGTACAAAGTACCTGCGTCTGGGAAAAACTTACTTTCATGTAATACAAGTGATGTGTCTGTTGCTGTCATAGCTGTCTTTAGACTATCAAACGCACCTTCGTTTGTAACTTCGTAACGCACAGGTAAGTTACCTGATCTCATAAACGCTTCTGTGTTTACGTTTGAGTTACGCATTCTATGACAGAATACAAAGTTACCATCAGCACCACGTAGCATCCAGTCAATAAAACCAGCACCATACCAACTGTATTGAATACCAATCATCTGCATGTATCTAACATCCATATTGTATCCACTAGCACCAGTTCCGTCTAGTTTATCTAAGTTCCATTCACTTTGTAAAACTTTTTTATCTGTAATTAAGTTAACCTTTGCTGAAGCAACGTTTGCTACACCTCTAAAGTCTGGAGTAACAGTAATTTGTGACTGCGAATCAACATGAGCAACAACGTGTGTCATTCCTTTAATAACAATTCTATCTCCAGCCTTAAGCTGATCTCTAAATCTTGTATTTGTACCCGTAACTAAGTTACTATCTCTGTTTATGGATATCGTACCACTAATTTGTTTTGTACTTGTACGTTGAGCAACACTAGTATTAGTACCATCAAACTCCCAATAAATTCCGTTTTGATCATCAAATATTCCGGAACGTACTGTAGCTCCATGCCAACCAACGACTGTCATTTGCGCGGCAAAACCTAATACTGCGTTTGTATTTTCTAGCCTACGAACTGTTTGACATTTTAATGTACGTTCATCTATAATTTGTGAAATAACATATTCACCATTATATCCTTTTGATGTTACACCAATCAGTCTAATTTTTCCGCCTACTTGCGCTCCATGATCGTTATCGTCAGTAATAATAGTAAGCACAGAACCAATTTCGGTTCCAGTGCTTGTTATGCTTCTAACATCATAACTTGGCGCAAACAACGCACCCGTTGTATACATAATACCTTTACCTGACTGGTATCTAATATACTTTTTACTCTGTCTAATTGCTTGTGATCCATGTTGTGGTCCACCTGTTCCTAATTGAACACCGCCGTCATATGGTCTATGGATAAAGAATGAGTCTGGTCTAAGATAAACGTTACCGTTAACTTTATCCTCTGTACTAGTTCCAGTTGTAAATTCTTGAATATTCCCTGGAGCTCTAGCATTATATCTAATTGTTCTTGTTGTTGGAACTGATGTAGCAATAAATGAACCTGCCGCTAGTTCGTGGTTATTTGAACCGCTATCTGTGTTTACATCAACAATAAATGTATCCCCTGGAACGATACCATGTGAGTATGGCCATGTAATTTCAATAGTAGCAAGTGCTTCAAAATCAACACTTGAACCTGATGTAATAGTTGTTGTTGAGAAGTCTGTAAGTGTAACGGCATTAACAAGATTTAATGATCCACCGCCAGCACCTGTACCAGCAATAGTAAATGTGCTTAGTCCGCCACTTCCATCAACTGCTGTGACAACAATAGTTGCGTCATTAGCTGGTGTAGCACCTCCTAAAGAATTACCTGGGACAACTATTTCGTTTCCTACTTGATAGTTTGTTCCGTTTGCGCCTATAACAGCACTATAAGTTCCTTGTGTTCTCGTAATGTCAAATGTACCACTAGCACCAGCATGTGCTTGATTGACTCCTGCTTGATCACTGAACGTAGTTGGTAATGCTGGAGCACTGCCTGCTATACTTGCTGTAGCTACAGCACCAGTTGTGCTATTTACAGAGTCAATAGTAACTGTAGCATTATTTGCTCCATCTGAACCGCCTAAATTACTTCCTAAAATTGTAAATGATTGATTTGGATGGTAGTTTGTACCAGCTGTATCTATAGAAACACTATAGCTAGATCCATCGTTACTTACATCAAAAATTGCTCCCGCACCGTTTAATACTGAAAGTGTTTTAGAAGTAAATGTACCACCGTTAAATGCTGTTGGCACTGAAGAAATATCACTTCCTTCTAATCTTACATCTGTAATTCCGCCTGCTCCGTCAACAGATACAACTCTTAAGTATAAGTCGTTAGCAGGTGTACCACCTCCCATATTGTCACCAGTGCATACAATAGTGTCAGCTGTGTTATATCCTGTACCACTTTGTTGTAATTGGAAACTATAAGTAGTTCCTGTTACATCAATACTAAATTCAAAGCCTGATCCTGATCCACCACTAAATGCTGTTCCTACTCCTCCGAAACTATAACTTCTTACTTGTGATGGTGGAGTACCTTGGGACCAATCACTATTATTAACAGTCAAAGAAGTAATAGATCCTCCGCCGCCTACAGCTGAAACTGTAGCAACAAAATCGTTACCGCCGCCTGCTTGATTGCCGTCTTGTCCTGTTCCGCCTAGTACACTTGAACCTAAAATTCTAATTCTATCATTTATAGCAAAACCTGTTGTATCATTAGGAGAATTAGCAGATACTGTTGTGTAAGCATTATTTTCATAAGCAAAATCAAAAGTTGTTGTGCCTAAATCTCCAGCACCGTTATTGTATGAAGCAGTAACATTTTCATAAGAAATACTTCCGCTTAACGCAGTACCTGTAATAGATGCCGCAGTTACACCACCAGTTCCGTTTACTGTTGTTACAACAATAGTTGCGTCATTAGCTGGTGTTAGTCCACCTAAATTGTCTCCAGTAACTAATATTACATCGCCTTTTTTGTATCCTGACCCTGCTTGTGATACTGCTGTAATACTATACACAGTGCCAGTTCTTTGTAAATTAAATTGCGCATTTACACCAACTGGTGCTGGTATACTTCCTGACACACCATTGTAAGTTTCTGTATTTCTTACGATTGCTTGTGTAAAGCTACCACTAAAACTAACTGTGTTTCCAACTACTGTGTTAACAAAAATAGCATCTCCGTCGCCATTATCAGCCGCAAGTCCTGGAACAATACCAGTTGTACTTCCTACAGTTACGCTTGTATTACCTGGAGATACATCGTTTGAAAGTTCTAACGGCAATGCGTTACCTGTTGGTGTACTAACAATACCAGTTACTTGTGTTCCTGTTGGAAAAGCAGTATCAACAATAGGCGCACCAACTTCTGGTACATCACCTGTAAATGCTAATCTATTTTCAGCTGTCTGAACTGCAAGGCTAAGTGTCATAGTACCTGCTGTACCATTACTAAACACATCAAATCTTGGCTGTCCTACTGAAGCACCAGTATAAAACGCACCTTGTCTAAGCTGTGTATAAGTTGTTGAAAGAACTTCACCGTTAGTTGTACCAACTTTTGCTTTTGCGTAATATGTAAATGTTGTGCTAGAAGGAACTTGAACAACAACAAAACTACCTTCTGCTCTTGCCGCGCCACCTACAGCATCTTCAAGTGCTTTAATTGTAATAGGTGTACCAGCTTCAAATCCATGAGCACCTAGTGTTGTAACTGTAATTTGAGAAGCACCAATACCTTGTGTGCCTGCTGAAGCATCTGTGACAACACTTAATACTTGTGTATCTGTACCAGGTAGTTCGTAAATACTTGGATAGCCTCTTTGCATCCCGATAGCTGACCATTTTGTTGGTTGTAATCCATATTCAAAGTCAGCATCAAGCATACTTAGTGGAGGAGCAATACGCATACGTTCAATGGCATCAGTTCCAAAATCGTATGGTCTTACTCTTTGTTCTGTATCATCTGCGAAAATTTGAAGTTCGTCATCTGCTGACATACCTTCAGTATTAAATTTTAAATCTAGTGTAGTAATACTATCTGTAACTTGTAGATATTTAGGAAAGTCAGCATCCATATTTTCATTAGAGCTAACACTATCATATTTTTCAACGTATCCACTTGAATCTCTAGCAGTAACATCATCTTTTCGTGTTACTACACCGCCTTTAGTCTCGTCTGTAAAGTTATAAATTACTGTAGCATCTGTTGTATTTGTAACAATTAACAAGTCACTTGAATTAAAGTTACCAATAAATCTTATGTGTCCTAAACCTTTTCTTTCAAAAGTTGGTAGAGCACTTGTACCGCTTTGTAAAACATCTCTAACAATATTAACAAGTGTTTGTATTCTTGTACCTGCGGCTGGTTCTGCTGTTTTAGTTAAATCTAATTGCTGTGCTACACCTGACTGATAAGGACTAGACTGCGGAGAATTATTAAGTATATGATTGTTAATTAAATCACGTGTGTATTCTTTTGCTTTAATTTCTGCTTGTCTGTCACCGTCAACTTGTGCTACTGGACCTTCCCAATATGTATTAGAAATTCTTGTAGTTTCTTGGTTACCGCCATAGCGTAAATCATGCTTATAAGCATCAACATTGTAGCCTGTATCTCTTTGACATTTGGCATCGTCATAGGTATATCCAACAAATCCTGTGTTACCTTGAGCAACTTGGTAAGCAATCCAGGCTGATACTTCTTTTTTAATAAAATCTGTGTTTATATCAATTAAGTGCCAAGCGTTTGGGTATCTATTGTCGTTTAATCCTATGCCCGGATAAAACCGGTAGTCTGTAATTTTTTTCTTTGCCATTCTTTATGCTCCAAATGCCACCGCAAGAGCTGTTGCTGTTGCGTCTACATATCCTTTTTTAGTTGCATGTGCTGGTAATACAGGGTCGTTTGTTAATACAACTTGGTCTTGTATATTTACGTCACCATTCACACTAGCACCGTTCATGTTGATATTACTTGCCGTACTGTCTGGCGCTGTTGCCATATCAATCGTGTAAGCACTTATTTGTCCAGGTGTATTATATCCTATATCAACATTATCTATTGTTCCTGGTGTAGCCCCTTGACTATTAATAGCTAATTTACCGTTGATTACTGTAAGTGAAGATTGACTAAGGTAAGTAACTTTAAAAACTCCGCCTGTTACAGCTAAAGTTTCAAAAGAGTTTGTAACCACAGTACCAGTATCATCCGTTTCGTCTTCAGGTGGAGTATACTGGGTAAAAACAGATCCGTTAAGTAAAATTCTTTGTACGTCAATAGTCTGGGCACTAATTTTACCTGTTGTATCCACAGCGAAGTTAGGACTTTCAAATCCGTTTTGTGCTTGGAATTTATCGTTTATTACTGTCATTGTTTACCTTATATTGCGCTCATTTGTTTTATTGTAATTGTTCCTCTCATAGAACCGTGTGATTGACATTGGTAAGCATAGTTACCACTTATTGTTGCTGGAATTTTCCAATATAATGTTCCGCTTGTTTGTCCTTGTGCGTTTGATCCTGTGCTTACTTGTCCTGTTTTCGAAACATGAATCAATCCATTATTGTACTGAGATCCACCACTTGTTTCGATTAGGAATGGGTGACTTCCCATGGAAGAATCATTTAGATCAAATGCTATTGTTGTTCCATTTAAAGCGTAAATAATTGGATCTTCTGTATTTCCATATTGATCAAATTTATATCCGTTGCTATTGTCAGCTGTCACAACAAGTGTTGTAATAGCTGGATAAGCCATTTGATCTAATTGTTGTGGTGCGTCAATCCATTGTGTTCCGTCATATACAAGTACATTACCGCTTGTTACTCCTGATAGGTCTGTATCTGATAAACTAGCAAAGGTTGGAGTTGTACCATTAATTGTAACTGTATCTCCTGTAACTGATGTAGAAATGTTTGTTCCGCCAGCAATAGTAAGTGTATCAGTTGTAGTATCGGCTTGTGCTAGTCCTGTATCTGCTTGTACATTTGAAAAAGCATTTTGGTTTGCTTCACCTGAGTTTGGTGAACCTACATAATTAATTGTAAGCGTATCACCAACTATAGCAGTAGCAATGTTTGTTCCTCCTGCTACAGTAAGTGTATCAGTTTGGCTATTAGCAGTTGTTGAACCGTTGTCGCCTGATACTGTTTCAAATATGTTCTGTAAGCCGCCTGATGCCACTGTAACAAAACTAAATCCGCCACTACCGTCTGTTTGTAATACTTGTCCACTTGAACCATCTGAGATACCTAAGTTTAAAAGTGTAGTAGGTATAGTTGGCTTGTTATTTAAATTATTGTAGTTTGTGAAATAAGAACTATCAAAACCATCAAGTGTGTCAGCATCAGTTCCTGCTCCACCTGTTGTAGCATCTGTTCCTGGTGCCCATTTAGCACCATCCCATTTTAAAACATTACCAGTTTGTGGTGCTTGAGAAACTGTGTCAACATCTGTAAGGCTGTTTATGTTGCCGGTGTAAGCAACATTAGCTAGAGGATCGGTGTAATTGGTGATATCTCCTCCGCTTGTATCCATTAATAATTTGTGCCATGCTCCTGCGTGTGCTACATGAACAGTACCTGTTTGGTGGTTATGTAACAATGCTCCATGATATGTTGATGCGCTAATTTGGTTTAGTAAATTTGTAGAAGCCACATGTAACGCTATCTTATTGACTTTACTATCATCGTTTGGAATATCAATTTCCAAACTAGAGTTTACTATATCTTTTATCGTTGTACCATCACCAAGAGCGTTGTATAGCTCATCAGCGTTGGCATTTAATTTTGTACCTGCGGCTCTGAGACTATCACCTGTTCCGTCATTTGCCGCTGAACCTACGTTAATTGTTGATTTTGCCATTCTTTACACCTTATCAAATGTTATATTAGTTGCGTCCATTGTATTGTCAACACTATCAAATGTATTTATACCGTCTGCTTCTTCTGTTGATACATCTGCGACAATAGCTGGAGGAGTAAGTTGGTGAATTGTTTTACAATATGTAGCATGGAACACTAACTTTGCTCCTGTATATCCTGTTGCTTTAGGACTTACTAAAATTTTACAAACTGATTCATCAACTGTAACGCTGATATCAATTAGTTCGTTATGTATACTTGAGCGTCCAAAGACTGATGCTACAGCTCTATCTGGTCTTGCTACGACAGAAAGTTGCATTATTTCTTTTTCGTTTGAATCATGTTCTACTGTAATTTGATATATTACACTACTAAAGTCACCCACATGCCATTGATCCATTACACTATTTGGATGGACGCCAATCCAATTACCTTTAAAGCTAAAGCTATTATGGTTTAGCAAGATTGTACCGTTAAGACCCCTCGAAAAAAGGTTTTGTATAAATTTATTCATCACCTATGCTCCATATAGTATTTATCGTTTTAGGATATATCTACAAGGCTGTGAGCAAATTGGTTTAAATTTTCATATATTTCTGTTTGTTTTTTAAGATCTTTGTTAGCAAAAGTGTTTAGTTTTTTAAATGTTTCAAGTCCATGTCCTGTCTTTACAAGCACTGGTTTTGCTTTTGCTTTTATTGCGGCTTTCAAATCTGAGATTTTGTCTCCAACATATAAACCATTTTTCCAACTGACGCCAACTTCTTGTGCGGCTCTTTTAAACATTCCGATATTAGGTTTAGCATAGATATCATCTTTAAGATTTGTTGTGCTATAATATAGACCATTAATACTCTTACAACCTGCTTTACCTAGAAGCTCTAACATATAATTATGGACTATATCTACATCAACAGCATCACAAATTCCTTTCATAATGCCTGCTTGATTTGTCAATATTACTACATCGTAACCTTTGTCTCTAATCATTTTGACTGCTTCTAAACTGCCAGGTATAGGTTTGAATTGTTCTGGCTTAGTTACATATGTACCTATGTCTTCGTTTATAGTTCCGTCTCTATCTAAACCAATTACAGGTGTACTCATTTAAGGTCTCCATCTATCATCTGACCAGCCAATTTTTTCTGGGTTGAACCATTGTAAATCTTCAAGTACAATAGGATCTTTATCAATGTATTTTGCTTTCCATTCTTCAACCCATTCCCATGTTGTATCATTTAATTTTTCTACATTGTTATCTACAAATTCTGCCGCTTCATGAGTCAAAGGATGTACCTCTGGCAACTTCATATGTACATGTTCTTCTTTTAAAGTAGGGACACTTTTTTGTCTAGTATCAAAAAAATCTTGACTTGTTCCAAAGTTAAGTGCGTTTAGTATAGGAGGATGTTTTGTTTTTATATCTTCTCTATATGCGTATAACACAGCATGTACATCTTCTAATTCTAATTTTTCATTTCTACTGAAAGTAGTTGGTAGTTCTTCCCAACCTTCTGTTGGATCACGAAAGCAAGTTGAGTGTACTGTACATCCTATTGTGTTTAAGGCTTTGTGTGTTGATGATATCATAGCACAATCACGCATAACACAATGAATCATATCTGCCCACGTCCAAGTATTATCATAAAAATAATTATTCAACATGAAAGATCCAGAATCTCCCTGAGTCAAATTACTAAAGTTTCCTGGCGTCCACCAACCTTTGCCCATGTGATATCTATCCTCACGGAACATACTAGACCATTGTAATAATATTACATCGTCTTTGTCAAATTTATAAATTGTATTTGCTTCCCACAACCGCATATTGATATACATGTTGCCTGCGCCGCTCTTGGCCCAATTCGAACCTTCATAGCCTTTGTCCCTGTACTGTTTTAAAAGTACATCTGCCCAAGTAGGATAAAAATATTGTGTTAGGCTACAACCAAAAGCAAAAATCCTCATACCAATCTCCGCAATAAATCTAACATTAATTTATGCGGTATGGACTTTATTTGGTCAAATTCTACTTTTTCACGTAATCTGTTGTTAACATAATCTTGTACTTCTGTGTGTAAAGTGTTATATTGCTCAGCAATTTTTTGTGTGTCAAATAATCCTAAACCGTGAAGCACAATAGCAAAATTGTATTCATTAAATAGTATTTTCTTTGTAGAATTTGTCAAATCGTCTGCTATAGGCATTCTATCTTTCCACATTTCTAAATTACTTTTTAAACTTTCTGGCAATGGCATTTCTGCTACTGCCTTCCAAAAAGGCGTATCGCGTCTTGGCGTAATATAATGTAAAGCAATGAAATCTCTAATGTTGTCCATTATAGCTCCAACTTCTTTATTATATCTATCTATTGTAGCTTCATTATAATTTACAAGACGTTGTGCTAATAAGAAACTTTGATTAATACTAGTGCCAATAGAGCTTGCTTCTAATGGTTCTACAAAACTAGCACTCAACCCAATAGCACAAACGTTACTAATCCACGGTCTGTCCAAAGCGCCTGGATCAAATTTAATATGTTTTGCTACTTCTACACCGTGACCTAAATATTGTTCTACTTCTTGTTGTGCTTCTTCTGCTGAAATAAAGTCACTATCAAAAATATAACCATTTCCTTTTCTTGTATAAACAGGAATACGGAACATCCAGCCAGAACTCATTGCCTTAGCAAGTGTCCAAATAGGAATTTCGTTACCTCTTGGGTCAAGAGCATCAGTATACTCTGTTGGAAAAACTATTGCTTCTTTCATTTTTAAATATTTTGAATAGCTTTTCCATTCTGCGCCTAGTTTATCTATAAGTAATCGTTTGAATCCAGTACAATCAACATAAAAATCATAGTGGTAATCGCCCTGTTCTCCTTTTAATGATGTAATTTTTTTACCGCCAGGAAAATTTACAGCAACTATTTCATCATCAATTACTTGAATACCTTTTTCAATACTATAATTAGTAAGGAAGTCGTTAAGTTTATGTGTATTGAAATGATACTGACTTACACCTGTATCATTTGGACGCTCTTCGATAAATTTTCCAAAAGGTGTTTCGTTCCTCCAAAGATATTCTCCGGTCAACTCTCTAGGATCTACATTTTCACCTATCATTTTAGCATACATCATTGGCATGTCCAAGTGTTCTCCTACAAATGGATCATGAACATTTTGTAAATATGGTTTTTCTGACCAGTCTTCAAACATAATACCAGTTTTAAAAGTGGCGTCTGTGTATTTTACAAGTTGCCCAGCTTGTATTCCAACATAGTCCATAAATGCTGTCCAATGTTCAGTACTGCCTTCTCCTACACCAATAGTACCTATTTTGCTTGAACGTATGACGTCAATTTGATACTGTGGAAAACTTGTTTTAAGAATAAGAGCAGACACAAATCCTGCTGTGCCTCCACCTACGATTGCTATTTTCACGCAGGGTCTCCAACTTCTACTAGATCAATATCAACTCCGTATCCTATAATACAAAAAACATCATATGGATCACCATGATATTCAAGTATGGTAAAAGTTTTAGTTTCAAAGTTTACATACAAAGCAAAAGGTAATATTGCCGGAGTAGGTGATAGCCCATTATCTTCATCTGGGTCTCTTACTTTTCCTAAAATATTGCCACCAAACACTAAACGTTCTTCTTTTTCTGCTAGTGCTGAAAACATTTCTGCTTCAGGAGCACACATAACTGGCTTTTCTTGCCATTCTCCTGCTCTACTTGGATTTACATATACTGCTAATGCTACTATTAGCACTACGATTGCTAAAATTAATCTCATTTTCAAGTTTCCTATTCGTCAAATGTGTACCAACCCGATACAATATACTTAACCCCTTTGTAAATAGGATTGCCGCGATGTGGATGAGTATAATATGCTGGAAATATTGCTAATTTACCAGGTTCCGGTTTAATTTTTACACCTTGATATAAAAATTCAGTCTCTCCACCTTCTTCTACACTATTTAAATATAATGTATACGCCATAACCCTAGAAGAAGTACACAAATCAGCATTTTCACAATGCCAAGCATGGTATCCTTGGTGTGGCCTTGTCTTTTGTATGCTCATTCCTTTTGGAGAATGTTGTACCACAGCACCTAAACTGTCATACTTTGATCTATATTTTTCTGTATAAACCTGCATCACTGTTTGATAAAAGAATTTACATAGATCAGCATCTACATGAAACATATTATTATGGTTTGCCATGTCCATAAAAATTCTTTCATCTTGATTTTTGAATCCTTTTTGATGTTCAGTCAACTGCATCTCTGCTCGCATCTCAAAAGTCTCTATTAATTTCTTACAATAATCTAATGGGAATACATGTCTATATTCTTCTACTCCATTAAAATCACCTTCCATAATATTCTCCTAAATAAAAAATTGTTGGTTCAATCTATACGTATCACCTGTAAACATATAAGGCTTAACATATGCGCTGTGTAAGACTGCTTGATTGTATAAAACCATTCTGTTGAATTTCATTGGAGCTATACCAATTAATTTCCAATCCATTATACTATCATTGATATATTCTGTAACAGGATGCTTTCCTTCTACATCCAACGTATGTGCCACAGAGGGATCTTCAAAATATGTCTTGCCTCCGAATTCATAAAAACTTGTTCCGCCATCACATTCATTAGCAGTATTAAGATAGATAGTACTAGCAAGATTAACACCGCTTGTATTATCCATATGTGGGCAAACTGGAGGCAAATTTTCTGTCTGCATGACGTTAACCATGAATGTGGCATTCATAAAACTCCTTTGAAAGTATCTAGAATCATAATGTTGTGTGATTTCTGGAAAGTATTGTCTTGATAATTGATCATATATCCAAGCCATTGACGAAAGTTCATAAAAAGCGTTTACTCTCAAAGCAGGATTGTTACCACGTATTCTTCTGTTGTAACTAGCAGGTATATCTAATGCTAATTGTCTTACATCATGTGGATTTTTATAAAAATCATCAACTACAACTACTTTGACTCCATTATAATTTTCAACATTTACGTGATAGTCATCATTAATTTCAAATATTTCATCTTCATTTATAATATTCTTAAGCATTTTCTCTATCCTTAATAATAAAGTTGGCACTTATAGTAGCTCTTGTGTGTTCAGTGTTGTTTGGAGATACATAATGATTCAAATTACTAGGAAAATATATTATATCCCCTTCTTCCATTGGAGGTGTAATCCTATTATTGTATTTGAACGGTTTACTTGTAATTTGTGGTAAGTCTGATTGATGAAAATGGTCATAAGCATTACTATAAAATGTAAAATTACCACTACCTTGTGGAGTTTTCATCATGTAAGCACAACTAATTACACTTACACCTGTATGATTGTGTATTTCTTGAAAGTCACCTTTGTTATATCTGTTTAGCCAACACTCTATTCTATATTCTGCTGGTAAATCAACAGAAAATGTTTCTAAATATTCTTTTAAACCTTCCATTGCTGGTTTGATAAAAACATTCCATGGCATTTCATCAGCATCTCTGTTTCCAAACGTGGTGTCAACATTACAATTCCAGTCTTCTGTGCGTTTTAAATACTCGTTGCTATCTAAAAATGGTTCAAATTCT
>Ga0163109_10002840_pt1 | contig 13311 bp, 7 predicted proteins | sample CRUFie1St13metaG_FD_108704 | JGI IMG/M metagenome (GOLD analysis project Ga0163109, IMG submission 108704) | Marine microbial communities from the Costa Rica Dome - CRUD Field 142mm St13 metaG | ecosystem: Environmental > Aquatic > Marine > Oceanic > Photic zone | place: Costa Rica: the Eastern... | reverse complement strand
CCAGGTACTCCAGGTATTGGATTTAGTGCAATAGATGGTGGAACAGGATTTAATGGTATTGGTAATAATCCAATTTCTGGAACTGGTAATAATGGTGCTGGTGACACTAATCTCAGTCCAACTGTAGGTGGACAACCAGTAGATGTAGTTATTGATGGATTCTTTATTGCAGATGGTGGTGCAAATTATTCTCCAGGAGATGAAATTGTTATGATACCATCAAACGGTGTTGAAGCTGAACCAGTATTCAATAATGTAGGTCAGTTGGTGAGCATAAATATACAGAACCCTGGAGGATCTTTCTTCGGAATTCCAAGAATTTTTATAAGATCTCAAACAGGTGTTAATGCCAATATTAAACCAATATTTGCGGTAAGACCAGAAAATGCAGATCCAGATGAAAGACTTTCTAACATTACTGGAGATAGAATTATTAGTGTTGTCGATTGCGTAGGACATTTACCTAGACCTTTACAGAGATAATTTATGGCCGAGTTGGAACACGTTCAATATGTAAAAAGTCATCCGTTTGGCAATCTTGAAATGGGTCAAGAATGTCTTGATGGTGTTATCACAGGCATAGGATTACAGGGAAGAAATTCAATTCATTACATACACTTGGATGCAACAGGTGTCCGTGAAGGATGGACTTTAATGAGAAATCCTGGTGTTTTTGAGATTAAATGTGGAGATACGGTTAATCCACAATCTACTGCAATTGATATTGAAGCATTAAATGGTGATATTAGATTAACTGCATCTAATGGTAGAATTATCTTGAGTGCCAAAGATATTGACATTATGGCAAATGGGGAGGATAATACTAGAGGTCATATCAAGATAGAGGCAAATCAAGATATAAAGTGTAAAGCAAGTGGGTCTTTTGATTTAATTGCAGATACTGGATATCGATTATATACTCCACATGTTGGTAAAATTATTGCTAATACTGAATTATTCACGGTGTCAAACTTTATAAAAGGTTTAACAGCCGCATCTTCAAGTTTGATAGGGAAAACTGATCCGGTGAATCAATTAGAATTTTTATCTTTTTCAAACTATACTTAAATTATGTCACTTTCATTCGATGATTTAACAATTCAACATCAACTTTGGGTTGGTGCTGGAGCAATGCCAACATTTGGTGTTGGTCCTGCAAAAGTTCGTGGTGCTGTTTACATTGAAGGTCCGGAGATGATTGGAGCTCCACACCCATTCGTAACTGGATGTGTGATGGTCGGACCTCTAATAAATACTGATTCTCCAACACCATTTATCCCTGGTGGATTTTGTTATGGTGCTCCTAGTAATCCATTCTCATTATCAGTAGCTGGTAGTACAGCAATAATGGGTAATTTAGAAACTGCTGGGGATGTTACTGTCGGAGGTAATTTAAAGGTTCAGGGTCTAGTTCTTGGTAGTTGTGGTGGTCATTTACTACAAATTAAAAAGAATTTTGATATTCCACACCCATCAAAAGAAGGTTGGAGACTCAGACATACTTGTCCTGAGGGACCATCTAATGATGTATACATTAGAGGCAGAGTAACGGGTAAAAGAGCAATTAATCTACCATCTTATTGGAAAGATTTTGTTGATGTTAGAACAATTACGGTTAACTTGACTCCCATTGGAGCATATCAACGTGTTATAATAAAGAGGATTGATGAAGACAAAATATATCTCCAGTCACAAGGAGATATGCCAATAGATTGTTTTTATCACATCTTTGCCGAAAGGAAAGATGGTGAAAAATTAATACCAGAATACCGTGGAGAATCTCCAGATGATTATCCAGGTGATAACAGTGGATATTCAATTGCTGGTTATAATTATGATGTTCGTTAAGGAGAATTAAATGTCTGTAGATGAATCGCAGTTAAAATTTGTACCGGGTAGTCACGATAGTAAAAACTGTGATGGTGCAATAACAGGAACAAAACATCCTAGTTTTGATTATATTCGGAGATCTCACTCCGGAGATGATGATGAGTATAAAGAGTTTAATGATTGCCCATTATATTTGCAATCAAATGGGAGGTTTGATAACCTTCAGGTTACTTCAAATGTAACTGCTTCTACATTTAGAGGAAACATTAATGTTCAGTCTTGGAAAGGATTTGATATTAAACATCCCAATAAAGACAATTATCGTCTTAGACATATCTGTTTAGAAGGTCCAGAAGCAGGTGTGTATATTCGTGGAAGACTTACTGATCAAAATTCAATTACTCTTCCAGAATATTGGAAGGGTTTGATTGATCCAGAATCAATCACAGTAACTTTGACTCAAATCGGATCTTCTCAAGATTTAATTGTAGATAGTATCGAATGGGGATCAGTAATTAAAATCAAGTCTGGAAATGCTGCTAAAATTGATTGCTATTATGTAATACAAGCTTCTAGAATTGATGGTGAACCCCTAATTATTGAATATGAAGGTGAAACACCAGAAGAATATCCAGGCAGCAAAGACCAATTTTCTATTTCAGGTTTTGATTATGGGAGGAATAACTAATGGCAGGATCAACTGAAAATTATAGAGTTTTTATTGATAATACTACAGCTGTAGGTCAAGTAACCATTGCTGGTATTCAGACAAGTGGATTCATTCATGGTGTTTATGTCAGTAATGATGTTGTAACTAATGATGTAAGTGCAGCTGCTATAACTGCAAATAGTGTTAGTGCTAGCACTCTTAGTGGTAATTTAACTGGTAATGTTAATGCTAGTACTATTAGTACAGGTAATTTAAGTGTATCTGGAAATATTACTGGTAATTTTAATTTAAACGCAAATTTAACAGGTACATTTTCTGGAAATGTTCGTGCAACTGGTGCCGTACCTAATTCAAGTTCATCATCTGGTACAACTGGAGATATTAGGGTATCCACTGGGTTCATCTATGTTTGTGTTGCTCCCAATACCTGGGCAAGAGCAGCGTTGTCTTCCTTCTAAAGGGTTGACAAGGAGACCGGATTGCCCTATAATACATGGGTACAACGGGTCAGACCCATGGAAGACTATCTAGACAATGTGCTCATCGACATGAACCAAAGACAGTTCAAACTGTTCTCAACTTCAGGTGATGAAAAAGTTGTTCCCTGTGAAACTGTTGAGCAGTTTATGTCTGTTCTAAGTGTCGTTCGTGACCAAGTAGACGAAGAAAATATCTTTTATGTTGACTCATTTGTAAATGTATGATTGATGATTTCATTGTAAAACTGAAAGGTAAATACAATAATTGGTTGCAAGCAGCATCTAGTCCTAGAGACTATTCGCATGTACACATTATTTGGGACCAAATCGGTGACAATGAACTCACAATCAAACAATGGTATGATCATGAAGGTGAATCAAACCCATATAGAACAAGATGGCACAAAATTTTGAAAAACCAAAATTCCATAATTGTTGAAAATTGGGAAGAAAACTGGAAGGAACACCATAGTCAATATGATATGATGTTTACATTTAATGATAACTTTTATAAAGGAAAACTAATCCATGAGAATCCAACTGTGAGAGAAAATACAATATTAAAAAGTTTTGTTGAATTCAACGGAGATAAGTATCGAAGTAGAGATCAAGGATGGAGAGGTAACGAACTTATATGGGGTTCAATGCTAATATATGAACTCCAAAAGGAGTAAAGTTAAACCTTTTTGCGAGTGAGACTTGGTAGTCAGAGAGGATTTATAATCCTTTTCCGCCAGATTAGCGGCTTTGAGGTGGTTCAAATCCACCCACTCGTATGAGACAGGGAATGAGCTCGCCTGCGACGGTGCTAACCACACTGTGATCTAGAGAGTTGGTTACTTTCTTTTTGCTCCATCACAAACTGTCAGTATACTGGGTTGAGATGCCCATATAGCATACGGATAAGTGTGATGTTAAGCCCGTGTAATCCAATTGGCAGAGATAGTTGACTTAAAATCAATACAGTGTCGGTTCGAGTCCGACCACGGGTATTCTGCTAGAAATGGATGACTAAATAGACCTATAGGAATTTAACGCTTAATAAGATGGGTCTTAGTCGTCTGGATAATTTTCTAAAGAGTTCAAAAGGTGAGATTCTATATGTAGATCCTTCTGCATTAGATTCTACAGATAGTATTGAAAATCAAGGTAACTCTTTAGCAAGACCGTTTAAAACAATTCAAAGAGCACTGATTGAAGCCGCACGGTTTTCATATCAGTCTGGTCCCAATAATGATAGATTTGGTAGAACTACCATTTTACTCTATCCTGGTGAACATGTAGTAGATAATAGACCGGGATGGATACCAATCCACGACCAACTAGCAAATACATACAGACTTAGATCTGGAACTACTTCTGATGACTTCCCACCTTTTGACATCAATAGTAATTTTGATTTAGACAGTGATAATAACGCATTATATAAACTCAATAGTATTAATGGTGGTGTTATCGTTCCTCGTGGTACTTCTATTGTTGGTCTTGACTTAAGAAAGACCAAGATTATTCCCAAGTATGTACCTGATCCAGAAAATGATCAGATTGAAAGATCTGCAATCTTCCGTTTAACGGGTGCTTGTTACATGTGGCAGTTCTCCATCTTTGATGGTGATCAGACTGGCACTGTATATAAAGATTATACGACTAACTCATTCGTTCCTAACTTCTCACACCACAAACTAACAGTATTTGAATATGCTGATGGTGTAAATCCTGTATCTATTAATGATGACTTCTTAATCTATGAAGATGAAGATACTGATCTTAAGATGTATTATCAAAAGGTTGGTTTTGCGTATGGAACACCTTCTGGTAGAGATGTATCCCCAGATTATCCTCTAGACAATTTAGATATTGAACCAAAAATTGATGAATTTAGAATTGTTGGTTCTACTGGTTCTGAAGTAGGTATTACAAGTATTAAAGCAGGTGATGGTTTAATCTCATCCACAGTTATTACTGTAGATCTAGCAGAACCTACAGTAGGATTAGATGTAGATACACCGATTCGTATTGAAGGCATTGCAGATGCTGGATATGATGGAAAGTTTGCTATTTTTGAAGCTATTAGTCCAACACAAATTAAATATCAAGTTTCTTCACCTCCAGTAAATCCACTACCAGCAACAACTTCTGGTGCAACACTTAGTGTTTCTGTTGATACTGTTACATCTGCTTCACCATACATCTTTAACATCTCTCTGAGATCTGTTTTTGGTATGTGTGGTCTTCATGCTGATGGTAGCAAGGCAGATGGATTTAAATCCATGGTTCTAGCTCAATACACTGGTATTGGTCTTCAGAAGGACGATAACGCTTTTGTTAAGTATAATCCATCAAATGGATTGTATGAAAATCGTCTTGCTGCAGGAAATGAAAATATTCATACCGATAGTTTAGCACGATATAAACCAGAGTATGAAAACTTCCATATCAAGGCAAGTAATAATGCACTATTGCAAGTCGTTTCTGTCTTCGCAATTGGTTTTGCAAATCACTTCTTATTAGAGTCTGGTGGTGACGCATCTATTACTAACTCTAACTCAAACTTTGGAGCTAGATCTCTTGTTTCAAAAGGATTTAGACCAGATGCTTTTGATAGAGATGACTTAGGTTATATTTCTCATATTGTTACACCAAAAGAAATTGAGTCTACAGAGGGTGGAATCGAATTCTTGGGAATTGATGTTGGTGTATCTACTGCTGTAGGTATTGCAACAACTAGTAAATTGTTCTTATATGGTGAAACTAACCAAGATAATCCACCAGCAACAGTTATTGATGGATTTAGAATTGGTGCAAGAGAAGGTGAAGCTTTAAAAGTTCTTCTTTCTGAAGGAAATGAAATTGTCACATACCATTCTAAAGTGGTAATGCCAAATACTGAAGGTACTTCAAATGAAGTAACTAAAGAAAAACGACATAAAGTTGCACAAGTTAATAATATAAATTCAATTTCATCAAATACAATTACTTTTGAAAGTCCTCATTCATTCCTGAATGGTGAAAGTGTTAGAATTTTTAGTGAAGATGGAAGTCTTCCAGATGGAGTAGAATCTAATACAGTATATTTTGCAATCACCAACTCTATTTCACCAAATCCGGTATTAACTTCATCTGAAATTAAATTAGCAACAACAATTAATGATGCTAATAATGACATTCCCATTACAATTAACAATGCAGGTGGAAATTTAACTGTTGTCAGTAGAGTATCTGATAAATCTGCTGGAGATTTAGGACACCCTGTTCAGTATGATGAAACTCAAGGTCAATGGTATATAAATGTCTCTACTGCAGGAACTGAGGCAAGTATCTATAAGCAATTATTCGATAGAGGTGTTGCTGAACTTGGTGATGTGACACCAAGAACATTTGTATTAAGAAAACCCAGAGATAGATCTATTGAAGATAGTACATATAAGTTCAGATATATTCTTCCAAAAGATTCAACAATTTTTGCAAGACCTCCAGTTGATGGATTTGTATTCCAAGAATCGAATACTATCGATGGAGCAACTGATGAAGAAGTACAAAAGTTCTTAAGTTTTGATAGTCAAACACTTAACAACTCTACAGAATTTAGAAACTTCAAGTTTATTGCAAATGCTGAGTGGGATGCTGCAACTGCAAAAGCAACATATAGAACAGAACTTCCTCATAATTTGACTGAGGGATCTCATGTAGAAATTACTAATATTGTTAGTGGACTTAATACTACTGGTGCTGCAAAGAAAGGGTTCAATGGTGAATTTTTCGTTGATTCTGTAGATAACAGAAAAGAATTTAAAATTTCCATACCAGTAAATCCCGGTGAATTTACAAGTGATACTACTATTCGTAATAAAAATCTACCTAAGATTAAAAAGAAAAAGCATAAAGGAACATACTTCTCATATAAATCTGAAGAAATTCGTCCATATATTCAGAATGAGCAGGATGGAGTGTATCATGTAACGGTACTTAATTCATCAAATAATCCAACAGTATCACCATTTACTAATTTTAAACTACCTCAACCTATTGGTAATCTTTATCCAGAATATGATAGAGATAACCCACTTTCAGATCCAGCAGAAGCAAGATCACATGCAACTAGAGAACTGATTGGAAGGGTTGTTGTTAATGATCCTGAGAAGAGTATCACTAAAGAAACTGTTATTGCAAGTCTTCCTGACATCGGTATTGGTTTTGGTGTAACTGATATTAAGTCTGACCAAGAAACTGATGCAACAACTCATACTATCTTTACTGATAATGATCATGGTATGAATAGGTTGATTGAAGTTGAAATTTTAGAAGGTGGACTTCAATATGGATCTGGAGCTGGTACTACAGAATCACTCTTCAATGCACAATTAGTTGGTTTTGCTGGATCAGTTACTGGATCTCATGCAACGGCAAGGGTAAAGGTTTCTACTGCAGGAACTTTATCTGAGGTTCAAATTATTGATGGTGGTAGTGCATATGGAATTGGAAATACATTATCAGTCATTGGTATTAAGACATCTGGAGTAACTGGATTTGTTCCAGGAATTGTAAGAGTAACTAGAGTATATGATAATGTAGGAGACTCCATTTCGATATTTGGTATTCCTGAAGAAAATTCAGATTACAATACATCATACAGAATCTCTAGTGTAGGTGTTGGAGAAACTAGTAGTTTCAATGTTACTTCTGCAACTGCTGTAGGTATTGGATCTACTTTGGGTGGTATTGGTGCAGACAATACTTCTCTTGCACATGGTATTTTGAATGGTCAATCTTTCTCTGTTCTTTCTGCAGATTATACCTTTACTACAGGAATTGCTACATTCATTGTAGATAAATCCCATGGATTGCAAGTAAATGATAAATTTATCTTTGGTGGTGCAACTGGTTTAAGTACTGCTTTTAATGGTGAACATTTAATCACACAAATAGATACTTCAAACCTTGATAGACTTACTGCAAATATCGGAATAGGTACAACAACACTTCTTATTGGAGGATCTCCAGTAATATATCCTAAAGCAATTACATCAAAAGGTGGTGAAATTTCTATTGAGGATGAAAATATAAGTGCTAGAAATTCTTACTATTATGGAAATGTAACTGCGATACTGGCATCTCCAATGTCAAAAGTTGATACTACATTAGAAATTACAGATTTAGATGATTATGATTTAGAAATTGGTGATTTCCTATTGATTGGAAATGAAATTGTTAGGATAAAGACTTCAGTAACTGGAAATCCAATTACTGTGTTTAGAGGAGTATTGGGAACAGAATCTAAGGCACACAATACCGGTATTGTTATAAGAAGAATTATTGCAAAACCAGTTGAACTTAGAAGACATTCAATTATTCGTGCTTCTGGACATACATTTGAATATCTTGGATATGGTCCTGGTAACTATTCTACTGCATTCCCAGATAGACAAGATAGAGAATTGTCTGCTGAAGAAGAAGTCCTATCACAATCATTCTCAGATGAAGGTGGATTTATTGTCTATACTGGAATGAATAGTGATGGTGATTTCTATGTTTCTAACAAAAGAGTTATCACTACTGCAAATGATGAAGAAACATTCAATACACCTCAGCAAAGATTTAGAGGAGAAACCAGAAAAGTTCCAAAGACAAAACTTGGATTCAATGTTATTTCTGCGGCAGAAGTTAACGTTACTGATGCTGTAAGAGTTGAGGGTGGTGATAATAAGACAACTGTTTCTTATTTTGATGGTCCACTAATTGTTAATAATAAACTTACAATTACTTCAAATAAAGGAGTAGAAACAACAGACATATTCTTACAAGGTAAGGAAACTGTATCAAGGAAATATACTGTTGGTATATCAGATCCACCATCCTCAGTCGAACTTACCAATGCTAACGCAGGAAATCCTGGTGACATTATCTTTAATGGTAATCCATTCAAAGGACAAAATGCTGGTTGGATTTACACAACTGATAATGATTGGTATCCTTGGGGAATTATTTCAACAGATCATGATAGATTTACGATTGAAGGTAACTTCTTTGGAACATTTACTGGTGATGGTCAAGGTCTAATCAACGTATCTGATATCTGGGCAATTGATGCAACAGGTATTCATACTACTCGTAATGTAGGTTTTGGATCTACAACCAGTTCCAAAGCAGATGTTTCGATGTATGTTCAGGGTAATGCGGAAATCCGTGGAACCATGAAGGTATTTGAGATTATTGAAAATACAACTCTTGATAATGTAACTGTTATTGGTTCTGGTGTAACAAACATTGAATTAGATCTTGATAGATCTTCTATCTACTACTTCACACAAGATGCTGGTGATAACTGGGCAGTTAATCTTAGAGCAAATGTTGGTCTTGCACTAACTGATTTCCTTGAACTTGGTGAGTCTATTACAGTTGCTGTTACTACAAAACAAGGTCCAAGTCCATATTACAACAGTGAAGTTTATATTGATAATACTTTAATTTCACCAAGATACTATGGATCACTTACGATAAATAGTGGCAATGCTAATAGTTTAGATCTGTACACATACGTTGTTGTAAGAAAAGACAACACCGGTAGTCCAGTTGCTGACTTTGATGTCCTGTATTCACAATCTCAATATCAGTAAGGAGTTGTAAAATATGCCTTTAATTGGTGCTCAGGGTCCTGGTTCACAGATTGCCTGGAGAGGCAATCTTGATGAATATCCAGATCAGTTTTCATTTCCTCCTGTTGTAGAAGTTAATCCTGGAACTTCAGGAATATCTACAGAAGTAGTAATTACAGGCATTAACTATAAAGCTTTAGTTACTCTTGTAGGATCTGCAGCATCGGTAAGTGTAACTCCATATCAAGAGGCAACTGATACTTATGGAGCAGAAGGTGATTACCTACCCGGTAATGATCCCAATAATCCAATCATTATTAGAAACAAAGATAAATTAAAACTCAAAATTGATACATTGCCTCCTACCGTAAAAGAAGATTACGGTAGGATTTATACTTCAAATATTAAAATAGGAAAGAGACCAGAATCCGTATGGTCAATAACAACTAAACTCGTAGATAATGATCCAGATCCATTTAGTTTTGCTCCTAAAACTGGGTTAGAAGTATCTGATTTTGTTGCCAGTGATAATATTCCAATTACCGGAATAGATGATACAGTTGGAATTGATGTATTCATGTTATCTCAAACTGGTGAGATAAGAATTAATGGAGGTTCTCCTGTAAGATCCGGAAAAATATTTAATGGACAAGGTATAGATATTGTTGATACAACATCAGGTTTTTATACCAAAGATGTAGTAAATACAGTTCAAGTTGGTACGTTTGCAACAACATTCACGCACTCAACCAGAGATGCTGATAAGACAATTGATCCATTTACATTATCAACAATAGTTGATTCTGATATTAGTGTATCACGAGATTCTGTCGCAATTACAATTAGTGGTGCAGACCCTAGTGTAAACAATAATAACCCACTACCTATTTCAATTACACCTGGTGGTCAATATAAAGTAACCCGTGATGGTACGATTGTACAACAGTTTACCGATGTTGCTGGAACTGTTGAAAATGGAGATGTAATCACTGTTAGACAAACTTCTTCTGCAGATTTTTCTACAGAAGTAAGTACGACACTAACAGTTTCAAATCAATCTTCAACTTTTAGAATAACAACAAGACCAAGACCGATTGATACAATTCCAGATCAATTTGTTTTTAATAATATAATTGATCAAAAAAGAAATGTAGTTGTAAGTAGTAATGAAATAGTTCTTGCTGGTATGACAGCATTTGGTGACGAAGGAACCGCATCAATTTCTGGTACAAGTGGTGCAAATGCTGAGTTTAAGGTAGTACGAAATGATGTTATCGTTAGGGATTATAGTTCCAGTTCTTTTGGAGTACAATTAGGAGATAAGATAACATTAAGAGTAACTACATCACCAAATTCATTAGGAGATGTCTCCGCAACATTTACAGTTGCTGGAACAAATACTTTCACTGTATTGAGTGGTGTTAATGGATCAACAACCTCAACATGGAATGTATTATCTGCATTAAGAACTTGCTCAATTGATATATTCAGTCTTACAAATCAGGTTGGAGATTCTGGAGGGTTGCAACCAGGAGAATTAGCAGAAACTTCATTTGTCTCTACTGGTTTTGATGAAGATTGTGGAATAACTGCTACAACTTCTAATCCAAACTCATATTTAAAAATTGGAAATCGTCAAGGAACATCTTTAGATAATGTTGCTATTGGTGATATTATAGAAGTGTATATGAGTACACCATATTTTGATCAAACAAGAACTACAACAGTTACTCTAACATCTTCTTTTGGAACTTCTAGAAGTGCTAATTGGACTATTGGACCAATTAGTCCTCCATTACCAGAACTAGATTTAGATGCTGCTGATAGAAATGTTTCATTTGTTTTCCCAAATGGTGGTACGGCTGTATTAAATTACGTTTACAATTTTGTAACTAATGCAACGGTTACAACTAATTTTGGAGTTACTACAATTCCTATTAATACATTATCAAGTGGAAGTAAATTTGGAACTGCAACGCAAATAAATCTTCCTGCCGGAACAACTAATTTTACAATGACTGTCAGTAACTCGACAGGTTCTACTTCTGACAATGTTGATGTGATTGTTGGAGCTCCACCAAATCCAACAATCTCTATATGTCCATCTAATACATCAACTTGTTCAAGTAAATCAAATAATAATAAAGGTGGAAGTATTAGATTATTCTGGAAGACTACAAACTGTGTTAGGACAGAATCTCCAGATTTTTCTACTGGAGGAAAACAAAATGGAAATATATTAATTAGTAATTTAGTAGAAGATGATAGGGTATATACAATTACTGCTATTGGTGCAGGAAATCCAGCTCCAACAGCAACAGCAACTCATACAGTAAATCTAAGACCATTTGTAGATATAAGCACTGATAGAGACTCGATTGTTCTCGGAGAAAGTGTTACCCTCTCTTGGACATCAGAGTTTGCTACAGAAGTTGCGAACTCTAGTGGATTTAGTACAAGAGATTTAAGTGGATCTTTAAAAGTTACACCTACAACCAGAGGTAATTTTACTTTTGGTATCACTGTAAAAGATAGTGACGGAGTACAGACATCAGATTCTACAAGTATTAATGTTATTGAAGATATATCACCATTTGCGTTTAGACTGGATCCAGATAATTTTGATAATTTAAATCGTGGTGAAAGGGTACAAACTGAACCAGTATTTACTGAAGGAGATCCAAATTCTTTAGGTGGATTATCTCCTGGAGTATCTCTGGTAGCAACATTAACTGGGCAAGGAAATCCAAAATTCATTAAAAACAATTCTACAACTTTGACTGTTACTAATGGAACACCTGCAAAGGATTTAAAATTCTTCTTTAATGCTTCTGATGAATTTAATGTTGAGCATGTTGTATCATTAGCAATTGGAGACAAATCCGACTCAGTTTCTGCTAGTACTGATAAATGTTTTGTTGAAAATACAACAGAAACTCTTGATGGTATGGTTTGGGATATGAGAAGATTATTCCACTTCAATTCAAAAAATACAAGAATATTTAATGATCTTGCTTTTCTTGACATCAGAAGTGGTGGAGGAGATCTTATTCAAAGATTTGGTGAGGCAATACCTGCATATCAAGAATTTCCATGTGTTAATAACGCACAAACAAATTATACTTGGATTGCACCTGCTAATGTAAAAAAAGTTACATTCCAAGCAATTGGTGGTGGAGGCATGGGAGCGGATGGCAGTTTCTATACAAGAAAAAGAAATACAATACTCCAACCTGGAGGTGGAGGTGGAGGTGGAGGAGCAGCTCAATTAGTAACCACAACAGTTGAGGCAGGAACAGAATTTTTCATTAGTGTTGGTCCTGGAGGAAATGCAAGAAAAAGATCTGGTGGAACAACAGATATAAATCCTGGAGTAAATAAAGGAATTACTGCTCTTTTTATTAGTGTTATTGATGAAGCTTCATCTTTTAGGAATATTTCAGATGTAAATGCATCTTGGGATGTTTTTAAGAAGGAATTTCCAGGACAACCATTTTACATACTACAACCAGGAAGAACAGCATCCGATATTACACTTCCATCTGTATGGAAAGAGGATAAACTAGCATATGGTCCAATTCAAGTTGCAAGGCAGGATGGGAGAGGCAATAGTAGTAATACGGTCACTGATTGGTTTGACTTACTTGATTTTAAGAAATTTTCTTCGGGAACTTTAGTTTCTTTAAGTATTGATGATTCTGGAAGTATGAGAAGGGCATCTGTTTCAAAATCAATTGAT
>Ga0163109_10002839_pt1 | contig 13311 bp, 11 predicted proteins | sample CRUFie1St13metaG_FD_108704 | JGI IMG/M metagenome (GOLD analysis project Ga0163109, IMG submission 108704) | Marine microbial communities from the Costa Rica Dome - CRUD Field 142mm St13 metaG | ecosystem: Environmental > Aquatic > Marine > Oceanic > Photic zone | place: Costa Rica: the Eastern... | reverse complement strand
CGGAACCCAGTATTCGTTCCTTCCGAACTCAGCAGTTAATCATGGCGAACATCGGGCATTATTTGGACGGTGCCGTAGAGGTCGATATAGAAGCTGGGACCGTGTCGTGGAATGCCTCCTCAAGGCAAGTTGAGCGAAACATCCGATCTGTCATTCAACAAGTCGCTTCTTACCAACACATGGATGAGGCGATGAATGAAGTGGACTTGTCGGACGAAACGACTGCGCTGATTGAGCGGGTAGCGAATCTTTCTTTTCGGGACCTGCGGCATTGGAGGATGGCCGAAGGACTTTCGGAAGCGGAGCAGTGGTATGTAATGGTCCAGTCGGCTTTGGACGAATTGCGGATGCAAATCGGAATCGACATCAAGGTGCATTTGAATCAGCTACTCATGAACGCGCTGCAGGGGTCGGACGTTTTGGATGCGTCCTCCTCTGAATGGCTAGAAATTGAGGAAGGTCGTGCGTTGCCAGCCATGGATTGGGAGCAGTCGGATGCTACGTTGGATGATTTGTCTGGAAATGATGCTTCGACTTGGCCAGCCTCCACTGTGATTGATGAGGACATGTCGTTCATGCTCGAACGAATTTTGCAGTTGATTGAAGGGCAGGAGACCCGGTTGAGGCAACTGGAAGCGGGAGGCAATCAGCCGGTCGCCCAGCGTATTGGTGGTGCTGGGCTTGCATCCGGCGCCCTGCGTTTGCCGGATTTCATCGATGTTTCGTTTTACAATGGCTCGGCCCAATTGACGCTAAGGGCCCAGTTGCAGCTCAACGAGATCATCGAAGTCATGGGGCGGCACCCACAGGTGCGCGTGGTGTGCACAGGTCACGCCGATCTCCCGGGAGACCGCAAATCGAACTTGGCCTTGTCCAGGCGACGGGCCGAGACGGTTCGCGCTTACTTGCTTCAGAGTGGAATCGCACCGGACCGGGCGTTGTTGAATTTCTTTGGCGAGGAACGCGCCTCGACCACCGGACCGTCGGATCGCAGGGTAGAGGTTCGGTTTTACTTGAATTGAGGTTTGCAACCGATTCTTCCTGACCTTTGAACCTGAAAGGGGTACCATGAAGCTCATTTGCATCGGTAGAAATTATGCGGATCACGCGTCTGAATTGGGCAATGCCCTGCCGGCTGAACCGCTGTTCTTTTTGAAGCCTGATAGCGCTGTTTTGCCGCATCGCCACCCGTTTTACATTCCGGCGTGGACGAAGGAAGTGCACCACGAGGTAGAGTTACTCGTTCGCATTACACGCAATGGCAAGAGCATCGCACCAGAATTTGCCCATCGGTATTTTGATGAGGTATCCTTGGGCATCGACTTCACTGCACGGGACGTGCAATCGGTCTTGAAATCAAAAGGACATCCTTGGGAAAAGGCAAAAGGTTTCGACGGTTCAGCCGTTTTGAGCAAGCAGTGGCTGCCCAAATCAAGTTGGGACTCCGGGTGGGAAAAAGTGCCTTTTGCCTTGAAAAAGAATGGTGCAGTGGTGCAATCCGCCACAGCTGAATCTATGCTGTTCCACGTCCACGACCTCATTTCCCATGTATCACAGTACATGACACTGAAGATGGGCGACATCCTCTTTACCGGGACACCAGCCGGTGTGGGCCCGGTTGCCGATGGGGATGTGCTTGAAGGCATTCTGGACGAACAACCCATGTTTCGCGTTCAAGTCCATGGCTAATCAAGTGTTTTTGGTGGGGTACATGGGAGCGGGAAAAACCTCAGTCGCGAGGTCCTTATCCGTTCGTTCGGGCCAGCCCATGATTGATCTTGATGAAGAATTGGAACGACGAGAGGGATGTTCCATTTCCGCTCTTTTTCACCAAGAAGGAGAATCTGTTTTCCGGTCTAAGGAACGTACCCTGCTGTGTGAAGTGGCGGGAAATGCAGATTTTCCCATTGTGTCTTGCGGCGGGGGCATCACGTCTGATGAGCAGAACATTGTGACAATGAAGGCCCACGGCCTCGTGGTCTGGATCGACACTCCGTTTGAAACAATTGTTGAACGGTTGCGCGTAAATCCCGGTGGGCGACCGCTGTTAGCGTCGATGGGGCAGCCATTGAACGAGGAACGATTGCGCGCTCACTATGACTTGCGTAGAAAGACCTATGCCGAATGTGACGAGCGGGTCAGCGACCTAAATGAAAGGGAATTGGATGCGTTGGCTCGTCGGCTCAATCGTGAAGCATAGCGGCGTCACTTGCGCTCGCTGAGGGATTGATGCTCACCTCAATGTGTTCCTTCAAGTTGGTACTCAACGTCAACCCGCAGAAGTCCGCGCGGACAGGGAATGAACGGTGGATGCGGTCGATCAAAACCGCCGTCGCCACACGCTTGGGTCCGGCGCTGAGGATGTGGTGCACGGCGTACATCAAGGTTTTGCCAGAATTCAGGACGTCATCAAGCACAATAACCGGTTGTCCTGCCAAGGATTCCAGCGATTGGCTCATGGTGATTTCGCCTTCGAGCGGATTGGACTTATTGAGTTTAAGCACGGAGGCCTGAATTTGCAGTCCACCCACGGCTTCAATTATCTCTCCTATACGTTTGCCCACCGGCTCTCCGTTGCCCGCAATGGTAATCAGGTGGAGCGTGTCTTCGGCGTGAAACTCTTCGATGATTTGCCGGGCAATCCGCTGAAGCTTGCGCTCGATCTGGTCGGATTCAAGGATGCGGGTGCTGCTCATGGGTCAAAGGTCTGCTGTTTTTTCGAATACTCCAACCGCTTCGATGTGAGCCGTGTGCGGGAATTGATCGACCAAGGTTAGTTTAGTCAGCGTATACCCGGCTTCTGCTAGCGTTGCGATGTCGCGTGCTTGAGTAGCGGGGTTGCACGAGACGTAAACCATGCGTTTGGCCTTGAGTCGTATGACTTTTCGTAACGTTTTGGGCGAGATCCCCGCACGGGGTGGGTCTAGCACAATCGTTTCAATCTTACCTGCATATTCCGGATATTCTAATAGGAATTTCCCCACATCCGCGGCGTGGAATTCGGCGTTGACGATGCCGTTTTTTTGAGCGCTGCGTCGGGCATCGGCAATGGCTTGCTCTACGATGTCCACTCCGATGACCTTGCGATTCGAAGCGCGTGCCAGCAATTGTCCAATGGTGCCTGTGCCGCAGAATAAGTCCATCACATAGCCTTCGGATGAAGTGCTGTCAGTCCAATTGGCGGTGGCTTCGTCAACGGTCATCGCGTAGAGGCGCTCGGCACTGGCTGGGTTGGTTTGAAAAAAGCTGGCCATTTCGACATCAAATTCCAAGCCGTGCAATGTTTCGGTTACAAAAGGATCACCGTAGATGCAGGTACTCGCACCGGCCCGGGCTTCCACCCGTTCGCCTTTGTCGTCGTTGATGGTATGCAGAACACCCTGAACGCGATCCCCAAGTATGGCCTGAAGCTTGGCAGTGAAGGCGTTTTGGTCGAAATCAGTGATGCCATCTGAGGTCGTAACGAGGTTGATGAGCAACCGTTGCGTGGCGATGCTTTTGCGCACCACCAAGAATCGAAAGAAACCTTCGCGCCGTGGAGGATGCCAAGCGGGCAAGCCCGTTGAAGAGAACCAATCACGAAGGTGGGGCATGGCATTTTCAACGTCTGCATCGAAAAGGCCGGAGTCGCGGTTGAGGTCCTCGACTGCCCACCACGTTCCGCGGCGCTTAAAGCCCAGCCCGAACCGGTCCTCTTTCTCCCCGGTCTCGGAATTGTGCACAATGGCGGAGAAGCTGTATTCCATCTTGTTCCGGTAGTGCCAGTTTTCCGGTGAACCGATGAAGCCTTGGTACACCTGATCGAGGTGATGGACATTGCCGATTTTGCGGTAGAGTTCCAGTGCCGTTTGCTCTTTCATGGCGTGCTGGTCGGCAATGGGGAGATGAGCATAGGGGGCGCCAGGAATTTCTTGGTAGGGAATGGACCGTTCCCGGGGAGATCGTTCCAGCACATCCTCCAGTTTGCATTCGGCATACTTCGATTTGCACTTGACAACGCGCGCGGTGACCCGCTGCCCAGGGAGGGCGTTCTGTACAAAAATGACAAACGGCCCTCGTTCCGTTTCTTGCCGAGCAATGCCTTTGCCTCCAAATGCAACATCCTGAATATCAAGAGTTAACACTTGGTTTTTACGAAAGAGTCGTTCACGTCTCACGGGGGCAAAAGTACGCTGTTCGGCGCTGTATCTTGCGCTCATGGTGCGGAAGCGATTCGAATTGGTTGGTTTGGCGTTGGTTGTGGCTGTAAGTATGACAAGCACTGACGTGTGTGCACAGGCCAAAACCGAGCTATCGGTTTGCACTTTCAACGTGCGGTACGACAATCCCGCTGACACCATTACATGGAATGAACGGAAAAATGAAGTGGCGCTCGCCATGCGGTATTTCGACATCGTGGGTGTTCAGGAGGTCCTGCCCAATCAATACGATGACTTGAAAACCACATTGCAAAAGCACGCATCCTTTGGCACCGGGCGGAATGCTGATGGAAGTGGGGAGGCATGTCCAATATTTTGGAATGCTGATCGGTTTGATTTTTTGCGAGGAGAAACCCGCTGGTTGTCCTTGAACCCCAAGCTGCATGGCAGTGTCGGATGGGATGCAGACCTCCCCCGGATTGCGACTTTGGTGGTGTTGTTCGATCGAAAGCGTCAGCAAACCATCCGAGTGATCAATACGCATTGGTCCCACGTGGGAGAGGAGGCGCGATTGAACGCAGCAGCGTTGGTCGCGGGCTGGAGTGGCTGGGACGGTGAAGCATCCGATGAGCTCGTCATTGTCTGCGGAGATTTGAATGCAGAACCTGAGGCAGAGCCGGTCCGGAATTTGCTTGCTTCGGCCAACTTGAAGGATACCTATGAAGTGGCCCGTTACCGCTGCAGAAAGGCGTTTGGGACATTCACAACCTTTCTTCCCAAAAATTTGGGCAGCGCCACCCGCATCGATTATATCCTGTTCCGCGGAAGCACAATTGTTGACTGGGTATGTGCGGATGAGGTGGTGAAATACGGTGTGTACATCTCCGATCACATGCCATACCATGCCATTTTTAAATGAAGCGGTCACAGGTCATTGCTCAATTTGCCGGTCCATTGGTTGCTGCAGTCGTGTGGGGCATAGGACGCAATCAAGGATTGCCAATCGAAGCGATCCGAGTGCTTGCTGCTGCGGCTTGGATGCTTATTTGGTGGATAGCTGAAGCAGTGCCATTGGGAGTAACCTCGGTTTTGCCGATGGTGTTGTTCCCCGCCATGGGCATTTCGACGGTTGTGGAAACAACGGCGCCGTACGGCTCCCATTACGTTTTTCTGTTCATGGGCGGTTTTCTCATCGCACTCGCATTGGAACGCTGGAATTTGCACAAGCGATTTGCTTTGTCCGTGTTGGTGCTCGCTGGGGGCAACCCCCGCTGGCTCATCGCTGGATTTATGGCTGCGACTGCCGCCCTCAGCATGTGGATTTCGAACACGGCGACCACGCTGATGATGCTGCCCATTGCCCTCTCGGTCTTGCACAAAGTGGATGCAAAAGCGCATCCCAATTTTGCTTTGGCGTTGTTGCTCGGGACTGCGTATTCTGCCAACCTTGGAGGCATTTCAACCTTAATTGGAACGCCTCCGAACGTGGCGATGGCTGGAGTGCTGGAGGAACAGTTCAATGTGGACGTTCCTTTTTTGGAATGGACGCTGATGGCGTTGCCATTTTCATTGTTGATGCTCATAATCGTGTATGCGCTGCTGACCCGGGTGTTGACGCCCGTCGCCCGTGGTAGTTTGAGCCAAGGCCACGATGAAATCCGAGGAGAACTTACTGCGTTGGGACCTTGGAAGCGCGCAGAACGTCGGGTGGCAGTTGTTTTCGCTGTGACAGGACTCCTGTGGGTAGGTCGCCGGTGGTTGGTGGAGTGGACGGGCTTGGAGCTGAATGACACCACAATTGCCATGGCGGCGGGTGTGGGTCTCTTTCTCATTCCCAGTGCGGATTATCAATCCGACCGTTTGCTTTCGTGGCGCGACACCCGCAATTTGCCTTGGGACATTCTGCTCTTGTTTGGTGGAGGTTTGACCTTGGCCAAGGCACTGGCCGAAGCTGAGGTGCTGACCATGGTCGCACAAGCATTGGCTGATTGGGATGGGGTGAGCCAGGGGGCATTGGTGTTGCTTTTTGCGGGGGTGGCTCTTTTGTTGACGGAGGTCATGAGCAACTTGGCTTTGACCGTCGTCATGGTGCCCATTGTGGGGCAAATTGCATTGGAGTGGGGTGTGAACCCCATGTTGCTTGTTATCCCCGTGACGATTGCTAGCAGCTGTGCATTCATGCTTCCTATGGCGACGCCACCCAATGCCATCATTTTCGGAAGCCAACGCATCACCATGAAGGAAATGGCTTCCGTAGGTCTGGTCTTGAATGTGATTGCAGCGGTGTTGGCATGGGTGTGGGGCGTGTGGGTTTTGCCGGAGTGGCTTCAGTTCCTCTAACTTTGTCAGGTGAAACGCATCGCCATATTGAATGGGCCCAACCTCAATCTGTTGGGTACCCGTGAGCCTGAAGTTTACGGCAAGCAGACCCTAGGAGACTTGGAGGCGAGCTGGATTGCATTTGGCGCGGCGCACGGCGTGGAAATCACGTGTTTTCAATCCAATGTGGAAGGTGATCTCATAAATGCCATTCAAGCCCATGGCTTTGATTGCGATGCCATATTGATTAACCCCGGTGGGTACACCCACACCAGCGTCGCCATTCGCGATGCAGTAGCGGCTGTGGATGCACCCGTTTATGAAGTTCACATTTCTCATCCGGAAGCGCGCGAGGAATTCAGAAAGACTTCGCTTGTTCGGGAGGTGTGCGCTGGAGGGGTAAGCGGCCTCGGTGTACAAGGGTACATGGCTTTACTCAGCACGTTGATTAGCGTTCAATGATAAATGGTTGTTGAAGTCGAACGTGACCACTTACGGCTACCTGAATGGTGTACCAACCATTGTTGAGTTTTTGCACGGGGAGGATGAAGGTTCCATCAGTTCCAGTCACCATTTCTTCTGAGGAGTAGACGTTTTTTCCCGTTGCGTCGAAAATGCTGAATTGCGCCGAACCTGATTCAATTGGTTGATCAAATCGAATGTTCACGTAATCTCGGGCGGGATTGGGAAAGATGCGGCACGTAATCTCGGTTGTGTCGGACTCGAAAAGTGGCTCACGTTTGCGATGAATGGAATGATCTGATGCAACGGACGAAATGCAAGAAGAATGCGTTGGGACTTGATCGAGAAAGATGATTTCTCCGCCGACAGTGTTAGACTCCAACCCGAGGTAGGGGACCATGCAGGGCACGTTGACTGTTGCATTGGGCCACATGTTTCCATTTTGCTGAACCATGTGAACCAGGGAGGTCAGAGTAGAATCCTCTTCTAAGGGATAGTGAAGGGTGCCGAGAAGAAGTGCATCATCTGCGTCATTAAATGTATTTGTGCCAAATTGAAATGAAGGCATGTGGGCAGAATGGCATCGAATGTGGATGCCATTTTCATCCCAAAGGTTTTTTCCATACGGCTGCCGGGCGTCAAAACTTGAAAGGGTATCCAATACGATGCCTGTGCCGTTCCCCTTCCATACGTTGCAGCTCGCCGTGGTATGCGCACGAAACGAACGTAGGCCGATGGCGTGATTTTCAAAGCGATTATCCTCTAGAAATACACGTGCCGGAGATTCAGAAATGTCCAATTGCGGTGTTTGGTCCAATCCGTAGAGGAAGGAACACGAGGCCACGCGCGAGTGAGGCGCGAGCTTCTCACATTTAACGGATGCGTGGTCAAAATGACAATTGTCAAATCGTATTCCTGTATTTGCAAAACTTGCAGTGCACTCGAGAACTATGAGGTTCTGAAGAATTGCACCCGCAATTCCCCCGTTTGAAGCTTTAATCGACATGCCTTGAAGGGTGCCCTTTTGCCAGCGCATTCGGCTGTTAAACAGCATTTTGTGTTGTGGAGTGTACCCCGTGGCATCGACTTCAGTGAAGTGACTTTTACCCCCCAGAACCCACTCTGTGTTATCGTGAAAATGGAGGTTAACATGATTCAACCTGTGCATTCCTGTTCCTTCGACACCACGTTTTGCGCCCGCGGCCAAGATCAATTCGACGGCTGAATTGGAATGCCCCTGAATTTCCAGGACGCTGTGCCCTCCGAGGAATGAGTAGCCTGATTCACCTGAGAATTGGATTCTGCCCGATTGGTTTGGCAACTCAGAGCCAACAATCAAGGAGTCGAACGGGTGGAGATGGATGACGCCTTCATTGGACCAAACAGATTCAGATCCATTCAAGAAAATGTGCCCGGTACCGATGGTTTTCACATGGCTATTGGCTCGCTGGATAATTGAACCGAAGGGGTCTACACGGAGGGTGCCTCCATCTAGAATGAACTCGCCCCCTTCTTCAATCACCAATGTCGAATGAGGTCCAATGTGGACAGAACCTCGAACGGTGACGCTTCCTCCATCGGCGATGGTAAATTGTGCATGAGAAGCCCCAGTTCCCAGAACGTCACCTATACGCAAGCTTTGCCCTTCCGAAATGTGAATCGACGGTGCGCACGGACTGGTTTCACATGCAAATGTTGACCAATCGCCCGGGCCATTGCAAGCCGTGGTGCCGATTTCAATCGAACCTGTTGCCTCAATCGTGGAGGATGTGCCAGAAATCAGCTGTTGAGTTGGATTTTGCCAACCGAGGCAGAAGACCGAGTCGGCCTCATTGGTTTCAAACACCAGAGGTTGACCATGGACCAGATGGCTCCAAAGAAAATCGAAGTGTTGGGTGATGTCACAATGAGGGGCAGGGGAGGTTTCAATGGGTTCAGTGGACCAGTAGTCGAAGCCAACCTCTGAAGGAACAAATGGGTGATCAAAGGACAGGTCTAGAGCAGATAGGGTTGGGACATAAACGGAAGCAGCTTCATAGTTGTCGGGTTCGATCCCAACACCGGATAGGGCTTCTTTAAATTTTGCCATGTGTGTTGAGGTGCCCCCGGGTAAGCCTTCAAAGTTGAACAAACCAATGTCGGACCACGCTAGTCCTTCGAGTACTGCGGGGTCACCCCATTCCCAGGAAGGATTGATGAGAGACGCCTCAAATATGACTGGGGCGTTAGGCTCGGTCTCCGGGTGTGTAAGGTTTCCGGGTTGCCCGTGCAATTGAATGTCAATGTAGTCCCAACCCAGGAAGGATTCGTTCGCAGAATACCAAACTGCGGGGGCAACCGTTGGTACGCTCGGATTGCAATTGGCCAGTGCCACATTGACACATTGGGTAGGCAGTCCTTGTTCTTGTTGATGTGCTTCAAGGCTCGATCGTATACCAGCTGAATGAAAAGGCGATCCAACCAGCAGTTCACTGGCCGCTGGAGAGAGCAAAGCTTCGAATAGCATGTGGGCGTCTACTGAAAATTCCGAGAAGAATGAAATGGCTTCTTGCAGGGCGATGGGGAGATAGGCGCCACGAAATGGTGAGTCTAACGCTGCGAAAAGACGAACGCAATGATCCAGGCCTTCCAATTCCATACTTCGCAATGTCTCGCGTGCAACGATGCCCCCCATGCTTGGGCCGATAACGACCAGCGGGTCCACGGATACGCGATGATCCCGGCACAGTTCAATCACGTGCTGGAGCAACTTCGCTTGTTGAAATATGGATCGCGTCCCGTTCTCGAAATCAAGAAAGACCAGATCAAACCCTTCTTCAAGAATAGCCTCGAGCATCGCACCCAATCCCCCAAGGGCATCACTGAAAGCGCCGTCGCAATTCCAGATCAGCTCCCAGTTTAAGTCACCAAATCCATACGTGGGTATGTGGCCTCCTACGTTGGGATCAAATCCTTCAAGGATAATGAGTGGTTTGTCAAACTGACCGTCCGATCCCAGCTTGACCAGGGCTTGACCTGTAACAGCTTCACCGGCATCAAAAATTCCCACCCAATGTGGGTCGTTTTCGTTGGCCATGGGCCATGGAGGTAGGTCCGGCTCCGGACAGCTACTGGTTCCAAGAACAGGAAGAAGCAACTGCCGTTCGTACACCGAATCGTTGAGTGTAAGTCGGAGTCCTACTGTAACAGCTTCAGTTTGGGCCCATGTTTCAGATTCTATGGAAAATCCTGGGGTCAACGGCCATTCTTCGCCATTGACGATGAGTGTCCATTCACCTGAATTGAAGGCTTCTGGGACAGCAGAAGTGGGCAGGATGAATCGACTGATTCCCGGCTTTATATAGCGGTGGGAGCAGGATAAATTCACCTCAGTAGCCTCACATATGGGGCCGAAGGTTGACCATTGCTCAGGAATGCTATCCGTTCTCACAGAGAGGGCTAAGGCAATTGCATTTTCGCCGCGTACGGTGTTTTGGAAAATGGAATCCAGTGCATGAAGTTCTGGACCAATAAACGGGGTAGATGATCGTTCCCAAATGAACTGATTTTGCCAAGCTTTTCCGGGCAGACCGACTTGAGTGATTCCAAAATGTGGAATGGCGCCTACGAAGAGGAGCAGAAGCTTTAGTGCGTAACGCATGGGTTGAATTTTGTTGTTAGGGCATTAGTGAAAGACGGGATGGCGGGTCGTATCTCCGATCATGTCTTTATGGATGTAGAGGGCGGGCAGCTCATCGATATTGCCATTGGTCCGCAGGGCGTAGTACCTGCGGAAAATGGGCATGGGTTCATCGGGGTGAATCCAATGAGGTAGAAGAAGAGAAGGTGTTGGAGGTCGTCCTGGCGTGATCCAGCGTTCAGGCCGATTGCTCGGAGTTTCCCACGAATGAAATAGCCAAAACCCCTGCTGAGTGACTGTCCCGTTGCGGTTGCCGACGAAACGAATGAATGCAACACTCGGAACCGCAAAGGTTCGAGCACTTGCCGATGTTAGGTCTGCGGGAAACCGAACGGTGTATGCGCGGGGCGTTTCTTGTGATGCGAGGAGTAGGCAGATCACACCGTCCCAATGGCCTTCGGGGCGGTCAATGGTTACCCTGCCATCTGCATCGGACCAAACGGTATCACCCAATGTAGTAGCCCCATCGTGGTGCCACCATCCGGATGAAACGGAATCCGAGGAAAACGGAATCAACGGCTGATTCGCGTAAGGCATGCCACCTACATGCAGAACCTGGAATTCATAAGGCTCGACTGCCTTGTTGCATCCCCCCCATATCATTCCTAACCCCGCCAAAACACTCCACTTCCTTCCTCGCATGGGGCAAACCTCCAACGAGGAAGTGGTACTTCAATAGGCTTTTTTACCGGCGAGAAGAAGGGGTTTGTCTACGGGAAAATCAACAGCCCTGTCAGAACTTCCTCAGTCCCTTGTCAATCAGCTTGGCTAGCTGCGCTGCGGACTTGTTGTCGAGCTGTTTACCCAGCACGAAGCGACCTCGGAGGTAGGTAAACTGAAGGGAATCCCCGCCCATGATCCAAAAGCTCTGGTCGAGGTTTTGCATGAATTTGGCAGTGTCGCGTTGGACGACTTCCATTTTTTTGATGTTGTCTTTAATGAAGAAGCGTGCCCGACCGAGGTCGCTGAATGCGTTTTTGACGCTCATGCCTTCCGCTGTAATGCGGATCATTTCCTGTCCGATTCGTCGCCACAAGATGACCTTGAGCACCCGGAAGGCAAAGAATGCCCAAAAAGCCATGAATACAAGAAAAAATGTTCGGTCGCTGCCTGTGGCACCCGCCATTTCCATGGCCGTGGCGCCGCCTACGCCCAACCATGCCAAAAACCAGCCTTCCAACATCATGCGCTGCGTGCGCGGAATGGCTTGGTTGATGATGATGGTCAACGCATCTTCGTGCCATGCGTAGGTGATTCGGTCTCCAATGGACTGTACAGCGGAAGAAGGCATGTAGCGAGGTTACGGGGTGAGGCGGTGGTAGATGGCCTCGTAATGCGGTAGGATTTTCAGGACGTGAAATTCCTGAACACGGGCTTGAGCAGCTGCTTTGAACTTGGCATGTTCTTCGGGTCGATCAAGCAAGTTATGCGCATGACGTCCCATGGTTTCGACGTCGCCAACAGGAGCAAGGAAGCCACTGACGCCGTGTTCTACCACCTCGGGCAACCCGCCGGCATTTGAGGCAATGACCGGTACTCCAGCGGCAAGGGCCTCGAGTGCAGACAGCCCGAAACTCTCCGTTTCCGAAGGCAACAGAAACAAGTCGCTCACGAGCAACGGTTCAATCGGATTTTTGATTTTGCCGATGCTGACTACGTCGGCACGTATGCCCTGATCTTCTGCGCGCTTCTCTGCGCGCGAGCGTTCAGGGCCGTCACCTACGAGCAGCAATTTCGCCGGTTGCTTCGAACGAACCGCTGCAAACACATCCACGACATCCTCGACGCGCTTGACCGGCCGGAAATTCGAAATGTGCGCAACGATGGGTTCCCCGTTCGGAGCTACGGAACGTCGGAATTGTTCGTCGGCCGCTCGCTCAAAATGGGACGGGCAGATGAAGTTGTGAATGACTTCGATGTCCCGGTTGACCCCAAACAAATCCAGCGTATCGCGTTTGAGGCTGTGCGACACCGCCGTCACCGCGTCGGATTCATTGATGGCGTGGGCAATGACCGGTTCAAAGGCAGGGTCCTTTCCGAGCAGGGTGATGTCCGTTCCATGCAGCGTCGTGACAATGGGCAGGTGGACGCCTTCTTTGGCGAGGATGTCACGGGCCGTAATGGCGGCGCTGGCATGGGGAATGGCGTAGTGCACATGCAGCAGGTCGAGGTCGTGGGTTTTGGCCACTTCGACCATTTTCGACGCTAAGACCAGTTCATATGGCTGGTAATCGAAGAGCGGGTAGTCGCTGACGCGCACCTCATGGTAGTAGAGGTTCTTTTTCAAACTTCCCATGCGTGCGGGAGCGCTGTACGTAATAAAGTGGAGCTCGTGCCCTTTGTCCGCGAGCGCCTTGCCCAATTCAGTGGCGACCACACCGGACCCCCCGAACGTGGGATAACACACAAAACCAATGCGCAGGTTCTTCATTCCAATTCGCTCTTGAAACGGGAAGGAATCCCGTATGCTTTATACACTTGGCGCTGCACTTTGGTTCGGATGTCCCAATCGATGAGCTTTCTGTTTTCAGCCGAAGGGAAGGTCCGGTTGCTCAGGAAAACGAAAACAATGTCATGGTCGGGATCGGCCCAAGCCAGCGTGCCGGTGAACCCGGAATGTCCAAAGCTGGACTCGCTGACTTCATCGCACGTTGGACCCGCATCGGGCTCGTTGGCTGGTCGATCAAAGCCACAGGCCTTGCGGTGATCCGG
>Ga0163109_10002838_pt1 | contig 13316 bp, 12 predicted proteins | sample CRUFie1St13metaG_FD_108704 | JGI IMG/M metagenome (GOLD analysis project Ga0163109, IMG submission 108704) | Marine microbial communities from the Costa Rica Dome - CRUD Field 142mm St13 metaG | ecosystem: Environmental > Aquatic > Marine > Oceanic > Photic zone | place: Costa Rica: the Eastern... | reverse complement strand
CTACCCCACGACACTCTCCGGGGGCGAGCAGCAGCGGGTGGCAATCGCTCGGGCGTTCGCCCGACAGCCACGAATACTCTTCGCAGATGAACCGACGGGTAATCTTGACACCCGCACAGGTGAGCGCGTTATCGACTTGCTGTTTGAGCTGAACGCGAGAGCGAGTACGACTTTGGTGTTGGTCACCCATGACGAGAGATTAGCGGCACGCTGTGACCGATGCTTTGCGATGACTGCCGGAAAAATAGTTGAGCGGTGATGATCCAGTGAGCGCAACAGGGTTTCTATCGTGACGTCGGGACTAAGCTGGAAGCTGTTGTCCCGAGAGTGGCGCAGCGGTGAGCTGGGCATTCTGCTTTTGGCGTTGATCATGGCTGTTTCAGTCGTCGTAGGAGTTAGCAGTTTCGTGAGTCGACTGCAGTCTGCCTTGCTGTCGGAGAGTGCGCGATTTCTCGCTGCAGACATGGTGCTTGTCAGTCGAACGCCGGTGTCGGATGAATGGGTGCAAGAAGCCGAGGCGCAGGGGCTGACGACAAGCTCGGGTGTTGGATTCCCCTCGATGGCGGTTGCGGATATAGACCATATGGCACTGGTCTCGATCAAGGCTGTGTCCACCGGTTATCCGCTTCGTGGTGACTTGAGGTGGTCCCGTGAACCCTACGGAGAAGTCATTGCTGAGGGATCGATTCCTGCGGCTGGTGAGGTCTGGCTCGCGCCCAGACTCTTTGCATTGCTGAATGTTTCCATGGGTGATCAGATTCTAGTGGGCGAGGCAGAACTCCAGGTGACCGGCGCCGTCAGGGGAGAGCCTGACGCGACGACTGCTGTTTTTGGTTTTGGTCCTAGGTTACTGATGAATGTGGGGGACATCCCCTCTACGGGTGTCATTCAGCCGGGCAGCCGGGTGGAGTATCGCTTGTTGCTTGGGGGAGATCGCAGGGCGGTCTCATCGTTTACCGAGTGGGTCGAGCCCTTACTCGGTCAGGGACAACGTGTCGACTCCCTAGACGGGTCACAGCCTAGAATCAGTGACACGTTGGACCGTGCTCAAGGTTTCTTGTTGCTTGCCGGAAGTTTGGCCGTGGTGTTGGCCGCCGCCGCGATCACGCTGGCGAGTCGTCGATTCGGAGAGCGTCACACTCAATATGTCGCCATCCTCAAATCCTTGGGCGCACGATCTTGGGAAATCTCTCGACTTTATGGGTTCAGCCTGGCGGTACTGGGTGCGATCGGAACGGTGCTGGGGTGTGCTGTCGGCTGGGCGATTCAGGCGGGATTTATTCAACTGCTTGGGGATTTGCTGCCGGTCGCGCCGGGTCCTGCGGGGTGGAAGCCCGTGCTAATCGGCGTGGTCACCGCCATTGTGTGCATGCTGTTTTTTGCATGGCCACCGCTCGGACGGTTGGGGTTGGCTTCGCCACTCAGTGTTTTGCGCGCCGACGTGGGTATTGCCGACTCGCAGCGTCCACAGGATTACCTATTAGGCGGGCTATCGATCGTCGCACTTATGTGGTGGTACAACGGGAGCGCCGCAGTCACCTTGGCGGTGATCGCGGGGTTGTCGGTAGTGATGGGTCTAGGATTTTTAGCCGCGCGCGGCCTGCTCTCGGGTGGGCGCCGCGTTGGTGGATTCGCGGGTAGTATTTGGCGGGTGGCGCTGGCAGGCTTGCAGCGGCGGAAACGTGCTAATGCGCTGCAGATGGTTATTTTTGCTATGGCGATCATGCTCATGCTGCTGCTATCCGTTGTGCGCTCTTCGCTCATTGGACAGTGGCAGGCGCAGTTGCCAATCGACGCTCCGAACCACTTTTTACTCAATCTAGCACCCGAGGAGAAGCCGGTTCTGGAGGGATTTTTTAGGGAGCAAGGCGTAGCGACTGAGGCGTTATACCCGATGACCCGAGGCCGTATCCTGAGCGTGAATGCCGAGGTGCTACCCGAGTGGCGTGATGTCGAGGGTGAGGGTGTGCCACGTCAACGGGAAGCCAACTTTACGTGGTCCGATGACCTCCCTGAGGACAATGTGTTGATTGACGGCGAATGGTGGGATGCCGACGACTCCCGCGCGTGGATTTCTTTGGAGGAGGGTTTCGCGCAGGACATCGGTGCGGGATTGGGTGACCGTCTGTCTGTCCGTATCGGCGCCACTGGGCTGGAAGCCGAGGTCAGGAGCATACGACAGGTTGACTGGCAATCAATGCGGCCCAATTTCTACGTAGTTTTTCCGAGACAGGTGCTAGAGCAGTACCCCGGTATGTACATGACCAGCTTCAGATTACTGCCCGATCAAAAGCCAGTGCTAAATAAGCTGGTCAGCGTCTTACCTACGGTGACAGTGATCGAACTCGATATTGTCATTCGGGAAATGCGCACGGTGATTGATCAAGTTGCTCGCGCGCTGGAGTTGGTGCTCGGCGTAATTCTTGCGGCGGGCGCGCTGGTATTGATCTCGGGGGTGCGGTCCAGTCTTGATGCGAGACTCAGAGAGAGTGCTATCATGCGTACTCTGGGGGCTCGTACCCGGATGGTTCTGGGGACCTTGTGGATAGAGTTCCTGGTGCTCGGGGCCATGGCAGGAGGGCTTGCAGCGGCAGGTACTGAGGTGGCCGCCTGGGCACTGCAGACCCGCGTGTTCGATATGACTTGGACGCCCACACTCTCGCTGTGGTGGATAGGGCCCATGGCCGGTGCTCTGATAGTGGGTACGTTAGGTGTCTGGTCCTGTCGTCGCGTGGTGACCATCTCTCCGGTGAGTTTGCTAAGAGAGGTGTAGGGAGCCGGTCCCAGATGTCGTTCTGACGCTCTCAGCCAAGAAGATGTGCGACGGCATCCCTCTCTTCGATGAGCTCCTGCTCTGTGGCATCCATCTTTTCGCGACTGAAATCTGAGATGTCCAGGCCCTCGACAATTTGCCAATCACCCCCAGAACATCGGCAGGGGAACGAGTAAATTAATCCTGGCTCTATGCCATAGGAGCCGTCGGATATCACGCCCATCGATACCCAGTCACTGTCGGGTGACCCCAGCGCCCAGCTGCGCATGTGGTCGATGGCTGCGTTCGCTGCGGACGCTGCTGAGGAAGCACCTCTGGCTTCGATAATCGCCGCGCCGCGTTGCTGGACCGTGGGGATGAATTCGTTGACATACCAGTCCACATCCAAGTCTGCAGTAGCCGGCGCGTCGCTGATGACTGCATGGTGCAGATCGGGGTATTGGGTGGCGGAGTGGTTGCCCCAAATCGTCATTTGGCGGATGTCCTTCACTGCCGTGCCGCTTTTTTGGGCGAGCTGGGTTTTGGCGCGGTTGTGGTCGAGGCGCGTCATTGCCGTGAACTGTCGCGGGTTAATATCTGGTGCGTTGCGCTGTGTGATCAGTGCGTTGGTATTGGCGGGATTGCCCACTACCAGCACTTTTATATCTCGGCTGGCGACGCTGTTAATGGCTTTTCCCTGCACGCCAAAAATCGCGGCATTGGCCTCTAGCAGATCTTTACGCTCCATCCCGGGCCCTCGGGGTCGGGCACCGACAAGTAGAGCGTAATCGCAGTCTTTGAACGCAACTTCGGGGTCATCCGTGCAGATTACGTCTGCTAGCAGCGGAAAGGCGCAATCATCCAATTCCATTTTGACCCCGCCCAACGCATCCATTGCTGAAGTGATGTCAAGCAACTGCAGAATGACAGGCTGATCGTTTCCCAGCATTGAACCCGACGCGATGCGGAAGAGCAGGGCGTAACCAATCTGACCGGCTGCTCCGGTAACGGTGACGCGAACGGGTGCTTTCATGATGAGTTCCTTGATCTATGTCTTAGATGCCACGTATTCCGGCGGTCGAGATTGTCGTGTCAGACGACAGAAAAGACAAGTCTGCGCGGGCTGCAGGATGCATAGAGTCCCTGTCTTTGGCGCCTCTGTTTTGCGTGTGTGTGAGGGGTTTCATATCATCCGCGCGTTGTGTGAGGCGCATGCGATAATGTAGGCGATGCGGCCGCGGATCCTACTGTTGCCGGCCAATGCCTAAAGTCTCCGTTGAGGTGGTGATATCCGCTGCGGCAGCAGTGATGGTGAAACAATAGCGGTGTTTGGAAGCCAGCGGATTTAGGGCTGTTGATATAACGCAGCATCCTTGCTGTAGGTGACATGAGATGGCGCTGGGAGAGTGCATGACGGTAGTAAGTGAAAAGTCGACTGAGCAGGCTGAGCGGCTAGACGAGCGCAAGGGCCGGTTCGAGTTCAACAAATTGCGCAAGCGACTCCGCCGGCAGGTGGGGAAGGCGATCGCTGATTTCAACCTAATTGAGCCGGGTGATCGTGTCATGGTGTGTGTCTCAGGCGGAAAGGACTCCCATGCTATGTTGGAGTTGTTGATCGCACTACGAGAAAGTGCGCCCGTCTCCTTTGAAATTGTGGCAGTGACTCTGGATCAAAAACAGCCCGGCTATCCCGAAGAAGTACTCCCTGAATACCTTGAGACCTTAAATATCCCGTTCTACATTTTGGAGCGCGATACCTACAGCGTGGTGCGCTCTGTCATTCCCGAGGGTAAGACGACCTGTGGGCTGTGTTCGCGCTTGCGTCGCGGCACGTTATACGGTTTTGCCGAACAGATTGGTGCCACCAAGATCGCACTAGGGCATCATCGTGATGACATCGTCGAGACCGCATTTCTGAATATGTTTTTTGGCGGAAAACTTAAGGCTATGCCCGCTAAATTAAAAAGCGACGATGGCCGACACATTGTGATTAGGCCTCTCGCCTATTGTCGCGAGAGTGATTTAGCGGCTTATGCAGAGACCATGAAATTCCCGATTATTCCCTGCAACCTTTGTGGCACACAGGAGAATCTTCAGCGGCAAGAAGTGAAGCAGATGCTGCGCGCTTGGGAGAACCAATACCCCGGACGGACGGAGACCATATTCAGGGCGCTGGGCAACGTCGCGCCCTCGCATCTGATGGATCACGACCTGTTTGATTTTAAGGGCTTACAAGGAAGCGTCGATGATAGTGCCGAGCTGCCCGATATTCGTATAGTAAATCTTTAATGCAGCTCCTAAGTTTACAAGATGTAGCGATTGAGCGGGGAGAACGACGACTCCTGTCAGGTGTTCACCTGACAGTTGAGGCTGGCGATATCTGGCAGTTGGTGGGTGCCAACGGCGTAGGTAAAACGAGCTTGTTGCGAGCGCTGGCTGGTTTGGCGCAATTGGGTGTCTCCGGTCAGATTGTGCACAAACAAGCACGGCTTTATCTGGGGCATGCCCCCGCACTGAAAAAGAGCCTCAGTGCGCTCGACAATTTGCGATGCCATCCTGCCAGCGATATTTTGGCCTCAGACGAGATGATCTTCTCCGCGCTGGAGTCACTGAATCTTGCGGGATACGAGGAGCAGCCCGTTGGGTCTCTGTCTGCGGGGCAGCAGCGGCGCGTTGCGCTTACGCGGTTGCTCCTGAGTCAGGCACCACTGTGGCTACTGGACGAGCCGTTTACGGCATTGGATGTGAGCGGCTGTGATTGGCTGGACACCCAAATCCGCTCGCATGTGTCAAGCGGTGGCGCCGTGGTCTACACCAGCCATCAACCCAGCCGTTTCGGCTCCCTTCAGCAAGATGTCGATCTGGTCCGCTATGTTTGCTGATATCCCGTTGCTCTCCCTTCGTGAGGCGTTCTCCCGGCAGTTTCGGCGTCACCTCAAAGCGTTGATGGGCAGCCCTGCGGATATGGCGAATCCGCTACTGTTCTATTCTATGGTCGTCACGCTGTTTCCGCTCGGTCTAGGACCCGATCCCGAGCGGTTGTCTGCCATCGCGCCTGGTCTACTGTGGGTAGTGGCACTTTTGTCGAGTTTGATGGTGAGCAGCAAACTGTTTGACTCGGACTATGAGGATGGCAGTTTGGAGCAGCTCGCTATTGCGCCCTATCCTTTGTCGATATTGTTGATGGGGGAGATTGCCGCGCATTGGCTCGCTACGGGTTTCCTGCTTGCAGCTGTGTCGCCGCTGTTCGGCATCATGCTGGGTTTGCCGGCTGCAGGTTTGGGCGTACTTTTCTATAGCCTGATGCTGGGTACGATCTGTCTCACGCTGATAGGCGCCATGGGTAGCGCGCTCACGGTCAGCATCCGCCGTGGCGGATTGCTGATGTCGCTATTGATCATACCGTTGAACGTGCCCGTGCTGATCTTTGGCACGACCGCGGTATCTGAGGCGGTGATTGGCGGTAATCCCCAGACATGGCTGACGCTATTGAGCGGCTTGGCAATGGGTTCGCTGGCGCTCGTGCCGATCGCCATCAGCGCTGCACTGAGGGTTTCGCTCGACAATTGATGGTCGCACAAATGTGTCAGCCGATGACGGGCGATTGCCTCATGCGGCCGGGTGAGACGCTATACTAGGCTCTATGTGGACCTTTATTCACAAAATGGGATCGCCACCCTGGTTTTTTCGCTTCAGTGGTGCCGTGGTGCAGTGGTTGTTGCCCATCACTATCGGCCTGCTTCTTTTGGGTGCCGCATGGGGCTTGCTAGTTGCGCCACCTGATTTCCGCCAGGGCAATTCTTATCGCATCATCTACATTCACGTGCCCGCCGCAGTGGTCGCGCTAGTGGGATATTACGTGATGGCATTAGCCGGGGCAGTCAGCTTGATTTGGCGCATCAAAATGGCGGACGTCACGATGCGCGCAGCGGCGCCTGTGGGGGCGGTGTTAACGGCTGTTGCCTTGGTGACGGGCGCAATCTGGGGCAAGCCGACCTGGGGCACCTGGTGGGTATGGGACGCGCGTATTACGTCCATGTTGATTTTGTTATTCCTTTATCTCGGTGTCATGGCCTTGTTTGAGGCATACGAGAACAAGACCGCCGCCGCGAGAGCATGTGCTGTGTTGTCGCTCGTAGGCACCGTCAACATCCCGATCATTTATAAGTCGGTGGATTGGTGGTACTCCCTCCACCAGCCTGCTTCAATTAAATTCACTGGCGAATCGGCGATCGATAGCAGCATGTTGTATCCGCTGCTCCTTATGATCACCGCGTTTTACTGTTTTTTTGCCCTGACCGTATTGCTCAATATGCGCGCCGAGCTGATGTGGAACCACCGAGAAGCGAACTGGTTGCAGCAAATGGTGAGGAAGGTCTGATGTACTTTGACTCACTCTCGGCAGTGTGGCACATGGATGGCCATGGATTTTATGTCTGGCTTTCCTACGCACTCACCTTTTTGCCTGTCGCCATCATGTTGTGGCTGCCAATCCGGCGGCAACGCCAACTCTGGCAGTGGATCGTCGCCGAACAGCGTCGAGTGGATTCGCGTCATGTAGATGCTCAGAGCAAATAAGCCGGCCGAGGTTTTAAGATTCATGCACCCTATACGCAAACAGCGTTTGATCTTGGTGAGTCTCGTGGTAGTCCTATCCAGTGCCGCGGTGGGTCTGGTGGTATTCGCGTTGAGAGATAACATCAATTTGTTCTATCCCCCCGCGGACGTGGTGGCGGGAAAGGCGCCGGTGAATCGCAGCATCAGGCTGGGTGGCATGGTGGTAGAGGGCAGTATTGAACGCAGCGATACGGAACTCGATACAACATTTTTAGTGACAGACTACGAGGCATCTGTTGTGGTGCGTTATAGCGGCATTCTCCCGGACCTTTTTGCCGAGGGAGAGGGTGTTGTGGCGGAAGGCAAGCTCGACAGCAATGGCGTGCTGGTAGCGACGCAGGTGCTCGCGAAGCACGATGAAAACTACATGCCCCCAGAAGTGGCGGCGGCCCTGGAGGGTAAGACCGCGCCGGGTGAGGCCTCCGTACCGTGATTCCAGAATTAGGGCATATCGCGCTAATCATTGCTTTCTGCCTGGCGGTTGCGCTTGCGGTAATTCCCGCGTGGGGTGCCGCCCGACGGAACGTATCGGCCATGAACCTTGCGCCAACTCTGGCTGTGAGCGTCACGTTGTTTGTTTCCATTGCTTTTTCAATACTGGCAACGAGTTTTTTGCAGAACGATTTTTCGGTGGCGGTTGTCGCCGCCAACTCCAATAGTCTGCTACCGCCGATTTTCAAATTTTCTGCCGTTTGGGGGAATCACGAGGGCTCCCTGTTGCTATGGGTGCTGATTCTTTCGGGTTGGATGACCGCAATCGCGTTTTTCAGTCGCGGGTTACCGCTGATTATGGTGGCCCGTGTGCTCAGCGTTATGGGGTTTATCGCGGTTGGATTCCTTGCTTTTTCATTGCTCACTTCGAATCCCTTCGAGCGACTTTTGCCGAATACTCCCCTCGATGGAAATGACCTTAATCCGCTGTTGCAAGATCTGGGGTTAATCATCCACCCCCCGTTGCTCTACATGGGTTACGTGGGACTTTCAGTACCGTTTGCGTTTGCGATTGCCGCGCTACTGGGGGGGCGTTTGGATGCTTCGTGGGCGCGATGGTCCCGGCCCTGGACGAATGTGGCGTGGGGCTTCCTGTCACTTGGCATCATGCTGGGCAGTTGGTGGGCGTATTACGAATTAGGTTGGGGCGGATGGTGGTTTTGGGACCCTGTTGAGAACGCTTCATTTATGCCCTGGCTAATGGGCACGGCTCTGGTACACAGTCTCGCTGCGACGGAGAAACGTGGTGTGTTCCGGTCATGGACCGTGTTGTTGGCAATTTTTGCATTCTCTTTGTCGCTCTTGGGTACCTTCCTCGTCCGTTCTGGCGTGCTAACGAGCGTCCACGCGTTTGCAGCGGATCCGGAGCGCGGACTCTTTATCTTGATTTTTCTTGCACTGGTAGTAGGCGGGTCGCTGCTGCTTTATGCAGTGCGCGCCCCCTCGGTAGCAAGCAGGGTTTCCTACACGGCGGTCTCGCGTGAATCATTGTTGATGGTGAACAACCTAGTGTTCACGGTGGCAACCGTGGTTGTTTTAATGGGCACCTTGTTCCCTCTCGTTATGGATGCGTTTTCCCTGGGTAAATACTCTGTAGGGCCGCCTTACTTCAACGCTGTGTTCGTGCCGTTGATGGCGCTTGTCATGCCGTTTATGACGATGGGGCCCTTGTCGCGATGGCGTGAGGACACGGCCAGACGATGGCTGCATGAATTGATAGTTCCGGGTCTCGCTGTGGTGCTGCTTGCAGCCCTGCTGGGCACCTTTAACGCCGAAGGCTTTAACGTTTGGATTGCGCTGGCGGTGTTGCTGTCAGGTTGGGTGTCACTGGGTGTTTTGAGAGATCTGTGGCGCCGGGTCGCGTCAGGTGACGGACGGCTACGATGGCATCGTCTCAACGCGAGTTTTTTGGGTATGACCACAGCTCATCTGGGCTTCGCTGCGGTGGTGCTTGGAGCGGTCTTCGTCACTCAGCTCAACGAGGAGCGTGATCTTCGCATGGCGGTAGGCGACATTGAAACTCTTGGCGGCTACCGTTTTGAATTGGTTGAGATCGGTCAAAGTCAGGGGCCGAATTACGCCACGGACTTTGCGGTTTTTGACGTTACCGAAGCTGGTCAGCGCATTGCCCTGTTGGTGCCAGAGAAGCGCCGCTATATTGCGAGTGGTCAGATTATGACCGAGGCGGCGATTGATGCCAGCCTGTGGCGGGATGTTTATATCGCCTTGGGTGAGCCGATTGGCGATGATGCTTGGGCCGTGCGCCTGCAGTATAAGCCCATGGTGCGGTGGTTGTGGTTGGGTGCACTGATGATTGGTCTGGGGGCGCTGGTAACGATTTTCGATCGCCGGTACCGCACGCAGGCCGCCCGCAGCGAGCTACCCACAGCCGGAGCAGTCGGTGTTGCGGGCTGAGCGCTTTCTTCCTTTACTGGCGTTTGCTCTGTTGGCAGGTCTGCTCTACAAAGGATTATCTATCGATCCGACCGCCTTGCCAGCCGCGAGGCTGGGGCAGCCTTTTCCGCCTTTCTTGCAAAAGGAGCTCATCAGCGGCGATGAGTTAACCGAGCAGGCATTACTGCCTGGTCCCGCATTGGTAAACGTGTGGGCGACTTGGTGTTACTCCTGTCGGGTGGAGCATCCTTTTCTGCTAGGGCTGGCTGAGCGCGGGGTAGCGATTTTTGGTTTGAACTATAAAGACGATTCCGTAAAAGCGCGGGACTGGCTGGTGCAGCTGGGTAATCCGTATAGGCTGAATATTGTCGATGAGGATGGTGCGCTGGGTTTGGATCTGGGTGTGTACGGCGCACCTGAAACTTACGTGATCGATGAGGCCGGGCGGATTGTTCACCGTCATGTGGGTGTACTGGATGCGAGCGTTTTTGCGCGGGATTTTCAGCGTTGGTTTCCGACGGATTGGGTGGCGGATGGTGTTTCGTCAGCCGGAGAGCAGAGATGAGCGTGAGTCGGACGGTGATTTTATGGGCATTGCTGTCACTGCTGCCGCTCGCAGCGTGGGGTGTGATTGAAACCTACAGTTTTTCCTCTGCCGAGTTAGAGGCGCGCTACCACAGCTTGAGTCAGGAGTTACGCTGTCCCAAGTGCCAGAATCAGAACATCGCCGATTCCAATGCACCCATTGCACGTGATCTTCGCGTGGTGCTGTATGAGCAGTTGGAGGCGGGTGCGTCGGACGACGAAATTTTAGCCTTTATGGTGGCGCGCTATGGTGAGTTTGTCCGTTACCGCCCCGGCTTAGATCGTAACACCGCCGTGTTGTGGGTCTCGCCCGCATTATTACTGTTAGCGGGCGCACTTGGTCTGCTGTGGCATTTAAAAGGTCGGCGAGTCAGCTTACCGGCAGCTCTCACCGCGCAGGAGCGGGAAAAGCTTGAGAGGCTGATGGCGCAAACGAGCGGGGAGGCTGATCCCTGATGCCGACTTTCTCGCTAGCTGTCGTCGCCCTGATTGCGCTAGCAGTCGCTATGGTGTCTTTATTGCCTCGCCTTTGGCATCGCAGCGGCCGCGTGGAAACCAATGCCGATTGGTTGATGCTGCGGCAGAAAGAGCTAGAGGGCGATGCCGAAGCTCTCAAACAAGATGCGGCACTCCGCGTGGTAGAGGAAGGCGATGTGTCACCCGGTGCGCTAGACGTTGCCGCGCCACAATACGCTTGGTGGGTTCAGTGTCTTGGTGCCGCGCTGTTGATTGCGGGGACCGGTTGGCTTTACCTGGCGTTGGGTGCCTGGGAGGACGTCGAGATTGCCGAGAAATTGGCTCGTCTAGAGAGCGCGGAACCTGCTGACGTTATCGCACTCATTGGCCGTATCGAAGATCGCGCCGAGGCGCGCAAAGCCAATACGGATTACGCCCTGTTGCTGGCTGAGTATTACCTTTCGGGGGATGAGCCTGCAGCAGCAGCGCGCTATTTCGACCGTTTGATTGCGGCTGGTGCAGCGGCGCCCGAGATCCTGGGAAAAGCCGCGCAGGCGGAATTTCTGGCGGCAGATCGTGTACTGAGTCAGCAGGCCAGATTGAGAGCTGAGCAGGCTTTGGCAGTAGATCCTGCTGAGTCCGCAGCGCTCGCTACGCTTGGCATGGCGGCATTTGAAGAAGCCGATTATCGCGGCGCTATTACTTATTGGCAGCGCTTGAGGGTGCTCGAGGCGCCGGGCAGTCCGGGCCATGCGATGCTCGGTCAGGTGATTGCGCGTGCAGAGCAAGAGCTGGCGAGGGCGGTAGGACCGGCATCGTCTTCCTCGACGACAGGCTCGGCGTCCCTGGAGCCAACCGAACAAGGGGTCATATCGGTGCAAGTGATGCTACCGACCGAGCTGAGGGCGCCAACCGGTAGCGCGATGTTTGTGTTAGCGCGACCGGCGGGCGCGGAGTCCGGCATGCCAATTGCGGTCGTTCGGGAGCCGGTCGATGCTTGGCCGATCACAGTGATACTGTCTGACGCCACCTCGATGGCCGGTCAACGCCTGTCGGATTTCACGTCCGTGTCGGTTGAAGTGCAAATCTCGCTGACGGGGCAGCCCGGCAGGGACAATGCCTGGAGCTGGGCGCGCCGGGATAACCTCATGGTCGGGAGCGACGAGCCCGTCCGCATCCTGTTATCACGCGATTAGTCGATATTATTCGCGACCAAACATAGTGTTGTGTGCGAGAAGCGGATACACTACATGTTGTGCTTTTGAGTGTGCTGCGGCGGTCCTTGGCTGGTGCACGGTAAGTTGATAACCCGGAAACATTAATGCGCCTGAAATCCATCAAACTGGCCGGCTTTAAGTCCTTCGTCGACCCCACTTCGGTCCAGTTTCCGGGCAACATGTGTGCAGTGGTGGGTCCAAACGGCTGCGGCAAATCGAACATTATCGACGCGGTTCGATGGGTCATGGGTGAGAGTTCCGCGAAGACCCTTCGCGGAGAATCGATGACCGATGTGATCTTCAGTGGCACCACCAGCCGGCAACCAGTTAGTCAAGCGTCCATCGAGCTGGTTTTCGATAACTCACAGGGAAGGGTTGCGGGCGAGTTTGCCGCATACAACGAGATTTCCGTGAGGCGCGTCGTGACGCGCGAAGCGCAATCAGAGTACTACCTGAATGGCGCGAAATGTCGTCGTCGAGACATCACTGACTTGTTTCTGGGTACCGGTTTGGGTCCCCGGAGCTACGCCATTATCGAGCAGGGTGTGGTGTCGCGTTTGATCGAGTCGAAGCCTGAGGAGTTGCGCGTCTTTATTGAAGAGGCGGCGGGGATTTCAAAGTACAAGGAGCGGCGGCGTGAGACCGAAAACCGGATGCGTCGTACCACTGAGAACCTTGAGCGGCTGACCGATCTCAGAGATGAGCTGCAACGCAATTTGGCGCACCTGGATCGTCAAGCGCGTGCAGCAGAGAAGTACGCAGAGCTCAAAGCCGAGGAGCGCGCAGTCCAAAGCGAACTGTTCACGATTCAATGGCGCAACTTTAGTGAGAGTAGCGTCTCAGTCTCCGGTGAGATCGGCGCGCTAGACGTGGGGCGCGAGGCCGCAAAGGCTGAGGCGGCGCACACGCTCAGTGAGATCGAGACGCAGCGTTCAGCGCAGGCCGAGGCCGCCGATGCGCTCAACAACGCACAGGAAAAATTTTACTCGATCGGGGGCGAGGTGACCCGTATCGAGCAGGCGCTAAAGTATGCGCAGGAGAGGCGGGGTGAGCTTCAAAGAGACCTTGATCAAACCAGGAGTAGCCTCGAGCAGACGCGACAGCATCTGGATATGGACCGAAGGCGACTGAACGATTGGGAGCGTGAGCTCGAGCAGTCTGCGCCAGCTTTGGTCGAGCTGAAGGCCGGTGCGCAGCGGGCGAGCGAGTCGCTCGCGGCGGCTGAAAGCGCGGTACAAGCCTGGTCTCAAAACTGGGATGCGTTTAACGAGCGAGCACGGGAGCCCATCCAAATTGCTGAGGTT
>Ga0163109_10002837_pt1 | contig 13321 bp, 4 predicted proteins | sample CRUFie1St13metaG_FD_108704 | JGI IMG/M metagenome (GOLD analysis project Ga0163109, IMG submission 108704) | Marine microbial communities from the Costa Rica Dome - CRUD Field 142mm St13 metaG | ecosystem: Environmental > Aquatic > Marine > Oceanic > Photic zone | place: Costa Rica: the Eastern... | reverse complement strand
TCTTCAATTTTTTTTGAAAAACTTGATCCTAAACTAAGTAAATAGATATCGTTGTTAGAAGTTTGATTGCTATAACTAGTAAAAATTTCACTTAAATGACTTGCTTCAAAATTAGACGCACTAAAAGAAAATGTTTTTACCTGACTTGATCTTAATATTGGTTTATTGATTCCGTATTCTAAAAAAATATTTTTTCTATAATCTTTGTTTATCGATGTATTTGAAGATTCTGTATTGTCATATTTTTTAAAATTTGATGTTTTATCAAATAAAATATTGTTAAAATGACTTTTAAAAGTTTCATTGTTTTCGCAAACAATTTGTATTTTTTTTATTTTTCTTGTAAATCTTTCTTTGTTAGAAAGAAAAGGTAAAACAAATAAAAAATTATCTGAACCTGCTGCTGGTGTTACACAAAATATTTTATCTTTTAAAAAAGATTTTGTAATATTATTTGTAAGTTTAGGTTTTATAAACATGTAATATCCTTTATTCTACAACTAAAGTAAATAAGTTAACAAAAGAAAAATAAGAAGATATTGCAAATGTATTATTATCAGAATTATCAAGATTAATGTTTCCATTATTAAAATTAAACAAAACATCTAAATCTTCAGAACTATCTCTAGTATCAATTATTTTCCCAACAAGATAAACTCTTTTTGTTGTTAAAGATTTTCTGTCATAAAAATTCCCAGCTTTAATAAAACTAAGCTTTTCGATCTTGTTTGTTGCTTCTTTTACTTCAAACATTTCAAATAAAAAAGAATTAATATCTGTATTATCTTCTAGACTATATAATCTTTTTAAAATATCGTTATTTTTTTCTAAGTCTCTTAGTATTTTAATTATTTCTAAGTCTCTTCTTTGAACTTCATCACTATCTTTTAATTTATTATAACTAGAAAATAAGAATCCAGATGTATTTTCTTCTTCCAAATCATCAATATTTTTAAAAATTTCTTTTTGGTATAAGTCTTCACCTCGTGTATTTTTAGGAGGCAAATATAGAAAGTTGTTTTTATGAGAAAATCTTTTATCTAAAGAAATAACTGGAAGTTTTCTTTTTTGAACATCAATAGAATTTATAGTATCATATAAATTTATATTTAATTTAAAATCTAATTCATTATTTAAATAGCCACTATCAAAAAATTTAAGCTTGTTTTCTTTATTTAAGACTGGTTGTGTTGTCAAATAACTTAAAGATTTTAAATAATTTCCAGTTGACAAGTCTGATATAAATTGATTAACAGTTGTATCAAATTCCGTGCTGTTTTGAAAAGATTCAACATTTAATATGTCATTATTGCTATTCAAAAAGTAATTACGTAGATCAAACTCTTTATTGATTTCGTCATTTAAACTAGAACTAACTTCTAAAGGTAAAAAATGCTTTTCAGAATCAGTAATGTTAGATTTTTTAGTCTTAGAAAGCTCATGATCTTTTGTATAGACTATAGATTTATCACTAACTGTTGCAAATCTATACCTTATGTCTCCTGACTGCATTTGTGATCTACCATTTTCTGTAATCACAAAATCAATAATTCTGCTTTTTTTATCTAAGATTCCTGACATTTTGCAATAAAACTTTCTTTTAAAAATTAGTATTCATTAGTTAATTATTAGTCTACTATAAATCTAAAACCTGGCTGCTGTATTCTCATCATAAAAACTATTATTAGGGTTGAGTTGCGATAGTATGTCTTCTTTATTTTCAATATAAGGGTAAGTACTTCTAGCATAAAGATCTTTGTTGAATGACATTATATGATGAGCAGGTATTATGTTTTCATAATATTCATTCACAAACTTTTTGTTAACAGGTCTTTCATCAAACTCAGCTTTACCGTTATCGTCATTGTAAACAGATACTGTATTTGTAGAACCTTGAATTTTATCAGCAAAATGTCCAAATCTTTTATTACTAAAATGAAACTTATTACTTAATTTGCTACCATTCTGAACACCATATTTAAAACCATCAAGTTTTTCAATTGGATACCTGTTTTTCCCTCTACAGAAACCGTAAAAAAAGTTTTTAATTCTATCTTCTTGACTTTGTAAACTTATATAATTTTTTGGCTCTACTTCTATTTGAAAAATTGGTGTGCCGTATCTTCTTAAATGCTTATTTATGTTTTTATCTTGTGTATTATCGATTAAGTCATCATCATATAAATCTGTAAAAACTTTAGAATCATAATTTGCAGTATCATTGATGAAAGTTTTAAATACTATATTGTTTTGTATATTGTGATAATAGTAAGGTATTTGATTAACACCTGTTTCATTTGCTGGACTTCCATCGTATATGCTTGTGACAGTGTTATTATTTGAATCTGAGGTTGGTTTGAGTAAAGAAGATTTTGAATTTAAATTTATTTCAAAATAAGGTGTTTCGTCAATACCAGAACCATGATGATCTGCGTAACTAAACTCTTTTAGTTTGTCTTCATATATTCTTATTGTGTCTGTATTCTCTATGTTTAAAAGTGGTGCATTGACATCAATATAATCTTTATTTAATAGTTTGTTATCTGTGTCAAATGCAACTGGTTCAACAATGATATATTTGTTAGCTGGAGGATTTGTAACAGTGCTTTTTATATTTGCAGTCATTTCGTGAATTTTATAAACTAAAAACTCGTTTGTTTCTATATAGCCATTTACTGAATTTTTGTATATTTTTGATCTATAAACTTTTTCATTTAAAAATCTTCTAGTTCCTGATAGTTCATCACCTAGTGAATTTTGATTTTTAAGATCAATTTCAGATAAATTATTTTCAAAATATTTTCTATGTGAAAAAACTCTTGAATTATATTTTAATTTATAAAAATTGTCTAAAAGATTACTTGAATTATTTTTTAAATTAATGATAGGGTTTTCTTTACTTCTAATACTTCCTACATTGTTAAAACTACATAAAGAAATATAATAATTTTTATTAGAAAGTATTAATTTTTCATTAATTGAATTTAATGTGATACTATCATCAGGATTTATAATATTATCGCTTGCATTTACATTTATAAATGTTGTTGTACCAGCTCTGTATCTATATGGAAAAACATTAGCATTATTTATTAATAAATCGCTTGTAGTAGAGGATACATTTCCATAAGATGAGTGATTAAACTGCTCTCCTAAGTTTACATATGGAAATTTTTCTGTAAGCTTAGTAGGATCATCATAAATTACAGAAAAATTATCTAAAAACGTATTATTAATAAAAGGAGCGTATGCAGAATCTTTAATACTCTTTAAACTATTTCCATCATTTAAAGTTGTAAACCACATAGGTGTAGAGCTATCATAATCTACGCTGTTTGTTCTATTTTCAAATCTTCCATAAGAAATATTATTATCATCATCAAAAAAGCTTTGTTCTATTTCTAAAGTTTCCCAAAAATAAAGTGGTATTGCAAGTTGATAAATATAATTTATTATATCACCTGTAGTTATTTTAATTCTTCTAATAATTTTTGCAGTTTTTAAAACCATTTGGCTGGAATTTGTATTATTTTCAAATAAAAATACATCTATTAGTTTTCCAATTGGTGAGTTTAAAATGCTTCTTTTGTTTTCTACACTTAAATTTAAAATTAATTGACTAAAATTACTTTGACTTATTTCAAAAACTAAATGCCATTGTGGACTATAATATGGACTAAAGGTAGCAGTTGATATTTCACAATTTTCAGTTTGTTCGCAATATTCTAAAACGTTCATGTTAGAGTTAAAATATTGAAGAGATGGTTGATTTACTTGAACTTTAGAGTGTACAGAAGTAATTTCTTCAATTACCTTGTCTGAAACTAGAAAGGATTTATATTCTTTGCTTGTAAAACCAGCATCAGGATTTGTGCCAAAAATACTATTACTAAAACTTTCAAAGTTTTGAATTTGTATTCCGTTTTGGTATCTTCTTAGAGAAGAATTAGGTAAGCAAAAAGATTTTATTGATTGATATCGACTTTCAACAGTTTCTTGAACTTCACTAGAAGGTTGATTTGCTTCAAATAATCTTGATAAAATATATTCTTGATTAACATCTTTGATAATTTTCTTTTCAAAAAGATTTAAATCAATTGAATAGCTGCTTGTATCATAATAAATTAAGCTTTCTATATCGTTTTCAGCAACATAATGTACAGTAAAGTCATCAATAACTAAAATATCATCTCTTAAATTATTTTTATATTCTTCTAAATGGTATTTTTTATGCCAATTATTTATTATATTTTTTGTAAATTTTAAATTGTTTGATGCTATAGTATGATCTAATTCAGAATTTTCTGTAATTATAATTTTCCTAGAAGGCTTTAGTGGATTATCAAAGTTTAAAAAATTTGTGTAGCTTATGCCATTAGACAGACTGATGTTTTTTATTGATTGTTTATTAAATTCTCGCCTTGCATCTTTAATATCAATTAAATTCATGTAATCGTTTTGTTTAAATATATTATCATATACATGTCCTAAAGAAAAATTAACTGTATCTCTGATGTATTTTCTACGTGAGTCTTGAATGTCAATATCAGTATTTATCGTCGCAGCTGTTTTATGTGTATATTCTTCTGCAGATGTTAAAACACCAGTATAAGTACCAAACTTTCTAGAAGATTTTTTGTCAATAATGTCTCTAGAATAAAACAAATCTTTGTTAGCTTCTTCTTGATCAAGACTAAAAACATTATCGTAATAATTGCCTTTGGTTTGATAAATTGTTGAGCCTGACTTTTCTATATAATCATCCCCAATTACAGTTTTTCTTATAGAATCAGACTCATTATTTTTATATTGAACATCATTTACATAATCTCTACCAATTAAAGTAATTTCAATTTTATCATGTAGTCTAAATGCGGTAGGCATAACTTGACCATTACAGTTAGAAGTCACTCCAAAAATTAAGTTATCTTCAGGCTTTAATAAATAATTTGACTTTACAATAGCGTTAGGCTCGTCTCTATTTTGTAAAATCTTTCCTGACTTTGATTTAAGCCCTCTGTTTTCATAATTTAATTCTTCTTTATTTATAACTCTATCAGATAGCAAACCTAGTTGATTTGCTTCGCCTAAGCTTTTACCTTCTAAGTTGTATGAATGATTATAAAACTCTGTATTATTACCATTAGCATCGGTTTCAAAATAATTACTTTTTAGCTTATATTCTGACTCATCAGAATATTTTGAGCTCATTTGGTTTTTACAAAAACTAAGAATTGTAAATTCTTCTGGACTGCTTTCTGAAATATTAAGATTTAAAACGTTTGAGTTTTGATTTTTAATAATATGTGTATCAATATTTTTAAAAATATTTTCATCTAATTCAATACTATCAGTTTTAGCAGTTATTACCATGTTTGAATAAGATACAAGGTCTCTAGTTCTATTTGTGTCTAAATCTTCACTATAACTTTGTCTAATTATGTGAGTCTTGTTTGATTCTTGTATAGTATTATGTGAAAAACTATCAGCTGACCATGCATCATGAGACTTAATATAAATAAATTCAGGATCTTCACCATTTAAGTCTTGAGGATTTAAATCATTTGATAAAAAGAAAAAATTAGATTTATTAAAGCTACCAATATTAAAATTGTATTCAACATTATTAAATGTACTATCAAAATAAACTGATTGACTTGATATTAAATTATTATAATTGTCAACACTATATAAATTTCTATTAGGAACTATATGACTTGCTATCCTTAAAGAATTGTTGCTAACATAGTCTCCTAAATAATCTTTTAATTTTTTGCCGTTTGCATTATAGTCCGAAGAAGATGCATAACTATTTAAATAATTTTGTGTTCTTTCTTGTAAATCTATAAAATTATAATGCTGCAAAGGATTAATTTTTATTTTGTCATCAATGTAATTTAAACCTGCTTTTCTTTCATTTAAAATAAAGAAGGTTAAACTATTTGAGATATAACCTTGATTATCATCTTTCATTGCATAAGAATTATTAAAATCACTTAAATTATTTACATCTGCAGAATTATCAGTTTTTAAATAGCCACTAAAAAAATTTCCTTTTTTAACAGGCATTTCACCTTTAGAACTATACTTTCCTTTAATTATTACTTTTTCTAAAAGAAAGTTTTTACCTATATAATCTGACATTTTTATCATATGATTTTGATGTGGCTGCCAGTTTGCCTTATAAGGAAAGCCATATGAATCTGTTATTTGGCAAATAGGAATCTTATTTAAACTATCATCTGTCTTTGATTTTACAAAACTGCCATCATTTCTAAATCCTGGAGTAGTCAACAAAGATTTGCTGTAATGTATAGCAGTTCTAATATTTCTATGATTTTTTAGCATTTTATCAAGGTCAGTTTGATATATTGTACCAAATCCAAAGTTAATTGACTGAAAAACATAATCAGAAATTATATCTGTTTGCTCTTTTTTAAGACTTGCAAGTAAATTGTCTAGGCCAATACTGCTAGAGTAATCTTTATTAAAAAGTATTCCATTGGAATAGTTATTTCTATGTCCTAGTATTGCATTAAAATTATTACTTGAAGGCTTTATTCCTTCTAGATAAGTCCATCTTTTATTATGATTATCCCAATAAGCAGTTGGCATAAAATGTGAGCTTATTGAGTATGCTGTTTCATTTGTAAAGTTGAAAAAGTTTGTATTTACAATTTCATCTTTGCTTTGATTAGATGTAAAGTCTGATTTCGAGTTTGAAGGATCTTCTTTATTAAAAGCAAATTTTGTATTTAATAGTTGTAAATCAATATCACCTGAAAAATCTAATTCTATTTTTATCTTTTTTTGATTTAAAACATTGTAATTTTTCTTATTTTGTGGATCTATTGTTTCATTATAAAAACTTTCAGTATTGTTATACTCCTCTTCATAAATACTGTCATTAAAAGGTTCATTTTCTTTAATTTCTTCTTCAAACCTTCTTTGATTTAAAATACTGTCTAATTGATCACTTTCTATTTTTTTTGTTAATCTTGGAATATTATCAATATCACCTAGATCATGTGGAGAATTAATTAAGTCTGAGTTTGAAAGAGAAAAATTTGTTTGAAACAAAGGGTTAGATGTGTGAATTCCTGCAGTTTGATTATTTTTTAAATCAATATAGTATTCATTAAAATTTTTAATTGGATTAATTTTTGTAATTGGTAATCCAATTGTAGAATTAACGTTAATTTTATTGGCACCAAAAGATATTGTATTGCTATCAATAAAAGGTGATTCTGTATTACTTCTTAAAATTTTACCTGTTGTAATTCTTGAAGAAGGAAGTACTCCACTTTTAAAGTCTTTGTTATTTAATATTTTTCTAAAGCCTTTTGACAAATAACCAGACGTGTTTTTATATTTTTTTGCTCCAACTTTCATAAAAACAATATTGTTTGTACTATTAGAGTCAATACCAGATAGAGATATAAAAAAAGAATTAGAAATAGGTTTAATTTCTAGTTGAATTGTAATTTCTTTGTCTAAAGAAAGCTTTGAATTGTCAACACTTAAAATTTTTCCATTTTTTTCAAAAGCACTTTCATCTATAGATCCTTTATTTACATCAACAAAGTCTATTTCTTTTAAGCTGAGTACTCTATTAATCTTAAAACATTCTTCAATTGTTGTAGAATTTTTAAAAATTACATCACTATTCTTATTGACTTTAACTTTTAATTCAAAAATAAAAGATTTATTTTGATTATTTTTTGTAAAAGAAACTATGCTTGAATTTATGGTTTCTGATATTTTAAAATTATTCCTACCCATTAATTAATTTCTCCTATATAAGTAATAGAATCAGGTTTTCCTCCAAAAGACATGTCTAAATCATATCCTGAGCTTCCAATGGAAACTTTATTATGAGATACACCGGGTTTTAAGTTCTTGTAAAGATCGTAAGTTTGATCAAAATTATCGTTAAAAGCGGTTTCAAGAAGTCTACCTTCAGTATAGTAAAGTGTTTTATTTGTTAATACAGGCATACTTCCTGCTTGAAAAGAAGATCTAGAAGATGTACTTTGAAGATTTAGTTCTTCTGCTTCTTCGTCAGAAAAACTTTCCACTACGTTGTTATTAATAATATCGTTAATTGTTATATCCTGACGTAAAGTTATTGATCTACTTCTAGCATCAGTTCCATTCTTAACAACTTCTGCTTTTATACCTTTTATTGGATCTTCTGTCAAAAGTGTTCCATCAATCTGCTCTATTGTTTCAAATACAGATATACTTCCATTAAATTGTGATAAATTACTAGAGTTGTAAAATCTAGGATATTTTAAATCTTCACTTAACTTAAAATATTCTCTCATGTTTTCCATGTTTTCGACATCTTCAAAAGGTTCATCTGCTATATCTTGAAAAATCTGATTTGCATTTCTTTGTCCATACACTTTTACCATTTTTTTTGGATTAAAGCTAGTTCTTATTTTATTACCTTTATTTCTTTTGTCATCTGAAAAAGGTGTTATTTTATGACTTAATACTTTATCATCTTGATTATAAAAGTCGCTATTTAAAAGCTGATCACAACCAATTTTTGAGTCTAAAGAACCTATGCTTATTTCTACATCTAAGATTCTTTTAATGCTTGAAATTTTTCTTTTTTTTTCGTTTGGCGTTAAAAAGTCTTTTATTTTGCTTTCAAATATAATTTGATTGCTATCAAACCAAACAATGCTAGGATCTAATGTGATTGTAGACATTTTGTCACGCTTTCTATATTTTAACTTAGTACTTGTTTTCTATTTTTATTATAAGAAAAATCTCTTCTATAGTTTTTAATTTCTCTAGAAAAGTTTACCTCAGCAAGTGGATTACTAATAGGTGTATTACTATTTTTATTCTTATAGACGTATTTATGTCTTTCGAGAACATGAGATTCATAAACTAGGTTAAAACCTTCAAATCTTACTCTACTTGGAACAACATCATAAAGAAGAGATGATAAAATATTATCAAAATATTTAAAGATATTACCAATTGAAGAATAATTTATAAAATTTGTATCACTAAATTTATCAAAATAGTTGTCGCGTATTGCTTCTATTTCTTGGTAGTTGTATTCATATCTACTGTAGCTATTTGATATTTTTGATGTAAAACTATTTATATCAGATATAATCTTTGATATATCGTCGTTTATAATTTTTACAACTGACATATCAACTGAAATTCTGTTTACATTTTCATAAATAAAATCTTTAGGAACTTCATTAGAAGGAAATAAATTATAGTTGCTTACTAAGTTTTTACTGTTTTCTTCTTTATAACTAACAATTTTAATCTTATTGTATGAATTAACTTCGTCAAACTTTATATTATCTACTTTATTTAAAAAATTACTAAAACCAATAACATTAGAATCGATTTGACTTGTGTTTTTTGTTATTAATTTCATTTCATTAACTGGGCGCTTGCTTAAAACTCCGTCTATAGTAATATTTTTTAAGTTATTAGATATATCTTCTATGTTCCACTCTCTGGTACTCGTTGCACTATCATAAACACTCTGAATATTTTTTACTTCAAAGTCTGAAATTATGAATCTTTTAGCATCTGCATTTATAGTCCCATAGTTATCAATATTTTTTATATGTGATTTTATTTCTTTTTCAAGTAATGCTTTTTTCCATAGTCTAATTTTATAAATTTGACCTTGAAAAATAGGATTAATATTACTTTGAATAAAATTAACTTGGTTTGTATAGTTGTAATCACCTACTTTAAAAGTAAGATTTCCTTGCTTAGAAAATAATTGCGATAAATCAGGTATTTCTGACGTTATTTTTTGAACTTTTTTTAAATCTTTAATTTCTATCTTATTACCAACATCATCAATATAAGCGCTATAATAAACTTTATTATTTATAACTTGTTGTGTAATTGAAAAATATTTTTTACTAGAAAATAAATCTACATTTTCAATTATTATTTCTTGATTATAATCTAAAGAATTATGTACAGATTTAATTTTAACAATAATATTTCCAAGTTTAGTATTATTGTTATTTTTTCTTACATAATGTACAGAAACCATATTTTCATTATTGTTGTTATCTATTCTAAAAAGATATTGCTCATTATTAAAACTTTGATTTCTTTCAAAATCTTGATTAATTTTTCTTTTTTGTAAAAATTCTTTTTTATTTATTAAATCTTTAAAATCAAAAAACATTTCAATAGACCAGTCTTGACCCATGCCATTTTCTATTGCGTCGTCAATTTTTGTTTGATCGTTAATTTTTGATTGAATATTCTGTATTTGCAAATATAATTTATTATCAGCATAAACATTATTACTAAAATCTGGTATAGCTGAAAAATTTATAGAGTTTCCAAAATTAATAGCAAACTTTTTAGTATTACTTAATGTATAATTGTTATTTTGAACAATGTTGTTAATAGAAGAGTACTCTTTTATATCGATATATTTATTATGATCTATTCCAAAAGATGAAAAAACAGATTTAATACTTTTAATTGTTCCTTTTGATCTTAAAAAGTCCTGTGTATTAATTAAAAATCTTTGCCATAAAACATTTTGTATTTTTCTAATGCTGAGTTCAGATAAAATATCTTCAAAGTTTAAATTTTCATTATCAAGTTTGTTTTTTGTTATTGTAGGAAATATTTCTTTAAATTCAATTCCATACATTTTACACATTAAAGGAATTTGCATACCGACAATTTGTTTTTTATTGATAGCATCATAGTTAATGTTAAGTAAATTTGTAATAGAAGAAATATAGCATTTGAGTTGATCAAAAAATCTTGCCCAGATTAAAACAATATTTACAAGCTCATTATTAGCAGGAACTGAAGCATTTAAGCTTTTTGTCTTTACTAAATTTCCATTATCGTCAACAATAGACGAAGGCAAAGAATACGCATCTTCACTACTAAAAACTGGCAGATTTTGAAAATCTGCTGCAGACAAAAAATAATGTCTTGGCATTAAATTAAAAATTAAGTTAGGATTTTGACTGTCATATTCTTTTGCAACATCTATTAAATTACTTCTATTTATAATGGTTTGTGTAAATGCTGGATTTAAAACAGGCGAATCTTCTTTTTTTTCTAATTTTAAAGGTGTATTTTCGTTGACTTTAAAGAGAGAAGTATCAGTTAAAATACTAATTTGATTATTAATATTTTGATAAACAATACCATGTAATTTATTACCTGAATAATCAATTAAAAGACAACTGTTTCTATAATTTCCCTTTGGTTCGTTAAATCTTAAATAAAGAGATAATCCTTTTTGAGAAAAAATATTTTTATGCATACTTTTTTTAATAGTTTTTTGACTTCTTGTTTTATGAAAAAATCTAAATTCATCTATTTCACCAAAAAAGTTGTTTAAAAGATTACTTTCATGCGTAATATTTGATGATACTAAAACGTTGTTATTTAAATCAGCAAATATGCCGCCAATGGAAAAATTAATATTTTTTTCTTTAAATCCTTCTCCAAAAGCTTTGTTTTGTAAAGATCCACTAGAAATAATATTTGCACTATCTATAATATTTCCGTTGACTAAAAAGTCTATTTTTTTATTATTTCTTAAAGAAGAAATACTAATAGTAATATTTTGAAACTCGTCTTTATTGATTTTTGTTTTGCTTGTAAGTAAACTACCTTCTATATAAATAGAAAAATTTAAATGACATTCTTCAGAATTGTTTGCAATATCTGAAAGTGTACAAATAAAACCGTTTTTAACAATATTCGTACCGTTATTATCAACAACTTCTATTTTGCTAAATACTACTTGATTGTTATTGTTATCGAGAGATGTACCGTTAGGTTTTAACCAAAATTCAAATGAAAAATTACTTCTTTTAGGATTAAGCAATCCAATTTTGTTAACTTTGTTTTCATTTAAAATTCTACCTTGCTCATCATATATTACAACAGTTTCATTTCCTGAAAAGCTTAAGTACCCTTTTGATGAAGGAAAACTATTTTTTAAAATATAATTTGTATAACCATCAGTTTTATTTTTATATTTAATATTTTCTAATTCATCTTGATCAAAAGGAGTATTTAAAATTCTATCAAAAGCATATGTGACTTTATTTACTGCTGAGTCAAAAAAAACATGATTACTAAATTTGGAGTAATCTATATTTTCAAGTTGTTGAGTTGTATATAAGCCTCCGTAGTCATCTATTCTTTTTAAAATAATTGATAGATCGCTTTTGCTCAAACTTTCAGGATTTATTATATTTAAATCTTTTATAATTTGAGATAAATCATCTGAACTTGTAGATGAAAAATTTAAATCTTTGGATATTGTACTAAACAAAGAACTATCATTTGATTTTGTATTTTGTATAGCCATTATTATACAATCCTAATTGAGTATTTTTCATTGAATATAAATTTATCAGTATCAGTTATTATATCTTTGTACTTAAATTTAAAGTTTATTCTCATGTTTTTAAACATTTTTGGAACAAATAAGTCAAAAACATACTTCTCACCATCATAAAACATTAAAGTTGCATTGTCATCATAGTCGATCAAAGTTTTTTCAGTCTCTACATCAATAACTGAATATCTTACATTACCTATATTTTCACTAGGTAATTGAAAAGGAACTTTAACTGCGTCATATTCTTTTCTAGTATCAGTAAAGTATACTTTTAAGGAATAAACTGAGTTGTTTGCAATTACATCATTCTCGTCAACTGATATTACTGAAATTAGATTTTTAAAATCAACTTCTAAAGATTTTTCACTTGTGTTAAAGTTAATATCTTGAGATTGAACTTGGTATTCTACTAGTTCATATGCGTTATTGCTACCACTTCCTGCACCTGTTGCTGTAAAAATTGTACCTATATTATTATCTGCAGCTCCAATTGCAACAAAATTAGTATCTGTTGATGTATTAATCTTATATCTTTTTCCAATTACAAAACTACCTGCAGATATTAATTTATCAGGATCTGCTTCATCCAACCAGTACCAAAAAGCTTTTGTTTTTAAAATACTATTTTTAATCAAGGGTGATATAATAGAACTAAATCTATCTAAATTTATTGAAGTTTCTTTAATTCCTGCTAATGTTGTACCACTAAAATTTGTAACGTCAGAAGTTGCATTATCATTTATCAATGTAGTATTTTCATCGCTAGATTTTATTCTAAACTTTAGATTGCATCTAACATTAGGTTTATTAAAACTAGTTGTATAATTTCCAGAATTGCTATTATATAGATAAATTTTTTCTTGTTTCCCTAAGAATCTTTCCTTCTGAAAGGAATTAGATGGAATATGAAACGAAGAATCTGGTATT
>Ga0163109_10002835_pt1 | contig 13324 bp, 20 predicted proteins | sample CRUFie1St13metaG_FD_108704 | JGI IMG/M metagenome (GOLD analysis project Ga0163109, IMG submission 108704) | Marine microbial communities from the Costa Rica Dome - CRUD Field 142mm St13 metaG | ecosystem: Environmental > Aquatic > Marine > Oceanic > Photic zone | place: Costa Rica: the Eastern... | reverse complement strand
TAAGAACCAGGCGGATTGATGTTCAGCCATAGATTTTGTATTTCTAAGATAGGCAGTCCAACTTGTTTAGTGCAATGTTCGATTTCATTATTCACGTACTCTACAAGCTTATCAATCTGTTCGCACTTTCCTGATAGAATATCAGAAGATTGGTATCCGGCAAAGTTACTTGCTATTCTGCCTCTATCCTTACGTTTTCTTTCGTAAGCCCATTTCTTTAATTGAGAATTATCAACTACGTGTATTACACTTGACCATACAACAGACGGAAACCACAATTCTGTGTGCATAGCCATTTTTTAATATCCACGTTCAAATTTTTCTTTGGCTTGTTTTTTAAGCCATCTAGCTCTGCCCGCGGCTTTTTGTTTTCTTTTCACTTCACTAGGTTTAACATATTCTTGTCTGCGTCTTACTTCTTGAATAATACCTGCTTCTTGTACTTTCTTTTTAAATTTACGTAAAGCACCATTAAAGTCGTCGTTTCTAACTACAACAGTAATCCCACTTCCTATTGAGTTATCGTAATTTTTGTCTTTCCATTTTTTGTTAAATCTCAAATTAACCTCCTATCTTGTCTTTTATTTGATTTAAATCAAAAATTCTATTAGAACTTATTTTATTATACAACATTTCTTCACCTTTTGTCAACCAATAAGTATTATCAAAACTTATTAAATAGCTCATAATAGTCCGAATACTTACAGGTAGTTCATCTAAGTTGACAATAACCAAATCACACATTTTGTGTAAATTTAACAACCAATCCTCATCTATATTGGTAGGTTCATATATGTATACGTTTACATTTTGTTCTGTATTACCTAAAATTTCTTGAAATTGCTTTTTATCGAATTCAGTGAAGCAAATACATAGGATACTTTTGTTTTTATTATAAAGTATATCTGGAGGTGTAATTAAATTAATTTTGCTCATTTTTTATACGTTGCCATATACTGTTTTCATTTTGTTCTTCGTTCTGTATATAGCCTTCTGGATACACAACTTCTGTTAGATCAGGTTTTAGTCTGTTTTGATTCGCACTTGTTTGTCTGCTACTTTGGTTATGTATGCTCTCTTTTTTTTTGAATCTGTAAGATTATTTTCCCAAGGAAGGTTATGAATACGTCCTGATATGTATGCTTGTCTATATGTATCAGGGTCTTCGTTTGGATTTTTCTCCTGCCAAATTGATCTAGCCTCTATCCAATCTTTATCTTCTGCTTGGGCCTTTAAAATGTTTGCCCTGTCCTTTATTTCGTTTTTTTTAAGATTGTCTTCACCAAAAAGCATGCCTTCAGCTTTTGCTTCTTTTTCTACTTCAGCTTCTGCGGCTTCTACCCATTTATTCCATTGTTCAAGATCATAGTTTGATTCTTCCGACGATGACTCTTTTTTTTCGACTGTATCAGGTTCAGCAGGAATTAATTTAGGATCCTCTTGTCCTTGTTTTTCCCAGTCGCTACTAAAACCTGTTGCTAAATGACCCGCATCTAATTTAGTGTGAGAAACTTGTTCTTTAGTGCTCTCCATTGTTTGCCGTTCGTGAACACTGTCTTCATCAGTGGCTTCTCCATCTCGTTCATCGTCAGCCACATCGTTTTTTTGTATATCGTCATTAGGTTTGTCCCCATCATCTGGTCCATCATCTTCAGGTTCAGGAGGTGTATTTGTATCATCTGGTTTATCATCATCTGGTCCTTTATTTGCGACTATCATCTCGGCACGTTTTTGTTCATACTGCCGCCAAGTATCTTTGGAATTAGGTCTAGCAAATTGGAATGTATATTGGCTAGCAATCAATAAAAGAACTGCAAGTGGATCAAAAACCACTATAAGAATAATTATTACCCATCTTACTGCTTCTTCTAGAAGATCTCTATCAGCTTCTTCGCCGTATATAAATTCTGCAATATATTTAATAGGGCCTACTTCAGCTTCTAAAGCTCTGTATTCTACTTCAAGAGCATATTTTTCATCTGTAAGTGCATCTACTTCTGCATTGGCTTTTTTAATTTTGAGAAGATTTTCTTCTATAAGTTCAGTGTTATTATCTGGTGCAACACTACCTATTTCTTCTCTTAATCTATTAATAACACCGTTACTATCTGCAATTTCCTTTTCAGCAATATTTCTTAATCTTGTTATTTCATCTTTTGCGGAAATAATTAATGGAGATTCTTTAGACTCTAATACTTCAATCTGCTTTAGTATACTTTCACGTTTAGCAACTAAACCTTCGCGATATGCTTCAACTTGTGCCGCAGTATTTGATCCATAGTTTCCATCTACTCTTGTGCCTACTATGCTTTGTAAACGCCTAATACTTTCTCTATCTCTCCTATTCAAAAGATCTGATAATGTTTGGAGATCTGCATCTATATTATTAACTTGTACCAGATAAGGCTGAACTTTTTTATCTTGTCTTTTGACCTCTTCTGTGATTATTTTTTGTTGTTCATCAACTAAAGGTTTGATTCGAGAATAAGCTGTGTCAATTCTTTTTTGTTCTCTATCAATTTGATCTTGTATTGTATCATTTTTATTTGCGCCTTGATTTTCAGCTTGTTCTATTTTATTTTCAGCTTTACTAATTAATAGTTCTTGGCGAGTAATTTCTTTGGTAAGACGTTCTATTTTTTCAATAGACTCAGTGCTGGCAGATGTTTGTTCTATATGTGCCTTTGACAAAAATCCAAAGATACCCATAGACGTAATTACCATAAGAATGACAACTGCTATACTAAGGTAAGTTTTAAGCCACCAGGTTGCTCTCTCCCAATAACGATGTAACCAGACTGCGGTAACCAGTTTTCCTATTTCAAGTGTGCCGCCCATTATCATTATAGGCACTGCGGCCGCGGCAAAAATAGCAACTAAACCTGCTACTGAGTAATAAATTGCTACCGCACTAATAGATAGTGCGGTTATTAGTGTAAGTATTGCTAAGAACATATTATATTTACCTGTATTACGACTTGGAGATAAATGTCCATTTATCCCTAACAGGACTATAACATGCTACATCTTTGAAATCTTTAACTTTGTTACGATAATCAAGTTGTGTAAAAAGAATATGACAAACTTTACCACCTTGTGGATATCTACCAACAAGTTTTACAACACCACTTGCACCACTTTCTGGACCATGCCAAGAACATGTTTCTCCAGGTTGTGTTCTATTCAAAGCAAAATATACACATCGTTGGTGTCTTTGCCTATCATCTTTTGGAATAGTATAAGCATTAGTGTTACCCCAATTATAAAGCAAACCGTAAAAACTATTTCCGGTATTAGTTCTATCAGCTGTTGACATTTCACCATAATAAGGTTGAGATGCACAAGCAGATAAACTAATAAGAATACCTAGCATCAACGGCTTCCCAATTAATATTGCCATCTTTCGTTGGGAACGCACATATAAATCCTTTAACATTGGCTGTCCTTCCATTAATGTTTACACGGTCCTCGTAAGGTATACAATCTTTTGCCATGCCTTGTGCTTTAACAAAGTGTTCAACCCTAGGCTTGTCAGAGCAGTCTATCTTTTGACTGCTACTGACTTTCTTACCGTTTTGAATATTGATTGTTTCGTCAGTATAACAGTATTGCGGTTCTACAGCCGCGGTGTCTATACCGGAACTAGCACAACCTGTTAATAAACTAACCGTTATTAGACTGAAGAGCAAGTACTTTAGCATCTTTTGCCTCTTGAATAAGTCGATCAAAAATTTCTAATGGCATCTTAATTCGGACATAAGTATGCACTCTGCCAGTAGATCCTAGTTCATATTGATATCGTTTTACTTCAAGGTGTTCACGAATCACTGTATCTTGAACTTTATGTTCAACGACAGTTCTAGTTGTTCTAACGTCATTGTTAATATCAACTACTGTACTAGAATTTACAGTACCATTAATACGTTCTGCATACCCTTTTACTGCAAAGGCATATGCTTGAGCCTCACTTGCTTGTTCGAATCTACTTTCACCCATACCGCAAGAGTATGCATAATCAGTTTTCCAAAACAACCAACCTTCAGATCCAGCTTGCTTACAATCTAAATACCATTTAGGATTTGCTTTTGTTTCACGTACTTCAATTTCTTTCATAGTGCTACATGCACCTAAAGCTGAAAGAATAGTTAGGGCCATACCTACTTTTAAAATGCCTTTCATTGTTGCCTCCTTAATTTTCAACAAAATAATGTTTGAACGCACCTTTAACATTTGCGAAAATGCCTATGATTTGTTCTTTGTTACGATCTAGCTGATCTTTGCCTTGTTGCCAACTATCTGTTTGAAAATCCATAATGTCATTATATTCCTGGATTACAAACTGCGATGCCTTGTTGTTCACTGCAAAATCTTTTGCATTTTCAACAGTATCGATAATTGGATTTCCGTTAGCATGTGCCTGTGATGCAAACACAAACATTGATGCAACAAAAATCTTAGTAATCTTCTTCATTAATGCCTCCTTCAAAGCCTATTCATTAGTATTGTATATACTATAGCATAGCATTAATACAAAGTCAATACTTTTGGTTAAATTAATTTACGGAGAATAACTTGGCGGCTTCTTTTGCCTTTTGTTTTACAAGCTCTGTGTATTGAGGATTGGTGCTCCAAGCACCTAAATAATCTATTTGTTTTGCAACATCGATTATACCAAGTTCTAATTGCATCTGTCTTTCATTTCTAAAATCTTTATACACTTCTAATCTATTCAAAATAGATACCATATCTGCTACTGATTGGCATTTTGTAATATAAACTTTGACACCCCATTCAGCATTTGGATTTTCTTTAGGCTTCATTTGTGCAACAGATTTATCCCAAGTCCTAATACCAAATAAATTATTTCCCTTTGTAGCAAATCTGCTTGTTCCATACCCTGATTCTAAAACAGCCATTGCAATTATAATGTCCTTATGGACTCTTTTTGTAGCAGGTGTCTTTAGGTCAACAAAGTTTACACATTTATATACAGCTTGCATAAATGACTCATTATCATTATAAATTAATTTTGGTTCTGTTACATTATGTTTAGCAAAGTCTTGTTGCATCTCTCCAATTACATTGTTTTCTATATGGAGGACAACTTTGTTGTTAGGATAAAAAGTCCCAGTATGAAAGGCTATGGCTACACTAGATAACCACAGCCCAATATATAAAATTGTACGTATTAATTTTATTGCCATCTATAAAAAATATGTGTTCCTATTCTACCTATCAGATTAAGCTCAGGTGCCCATTTAGGACTTACGTAAGTAGCATGGTAATGTGTAGATCCTGTAGTGATGCCTCTATGCTTTTGCTCTCTTACAATTCTGTAAGCTATTTCCTGACATTTTCTCCAAGCGTCATTATCTCTTACCTTGTCAGACTTACCATCACAATACCATGAAAATTGACATTGATGACGCTTTGGTATAAAGATTCTTTCACTTTGAGGTAAATCTGGATCTTGTTTTGTTTTCCAAGATTCTTTATGTATACCTTCATATACTACTTCACAAATTGTATTGGGAAATCTAGTATCTGCAACTCTGTTGAGAACAACATCTGCAACGGCATACTGTCCTGCTTCTAGTTCTGACTTGGCTTCAAAATATATATTTTTAGCCATGCAGTATAGTTCAGGATGTGTAGTTTTCGTATATAGTTCGCCTTCGACAGATTCGGGTAACAGTGTGACAGCCTGTGCATGTGACACCTGGACCGATATTGTAAAATACAATACTGTCAAGACGAATTTAATCGTCAACCTCATGTAGTATTTACAATGGTGCAAAAAATCTTTAAACACTAACATTTGTCTCTTCCTTGTTTTTTGATACAGTATCTTGTATAAACTGTTTAGGAATGTTCGGATTAAGCACAGTCAATTCTTCTACAGAATATTCACTAGGTTGTTTTATTCCATATTTTTTTAATTGATCTAATGCCCATTCGGTAGCTTGTTCTTTTGTTTGAAACATTAACCTCTCCTCATTGTGGCTATTTCGGTTGCTTGTTTTGATCCTGTTTTGTCTTCGTCGTCGGCAAAAATAGGAACCATGTTAGACTTGTGCATTGTTGCAATGCCTACAAGTTTTCTTTCTCCTGTGTATTGTAAAGATTCTTTTTTAACACACGGAGCAAAGGATTTGTCACTGTTAAGGCTAGGCGCATCAGTAGTAGGACGTTCCCATACATTCCCACCTTCATGTCGCCAATCAACACTTACTGGTGCTGATTTAGTTCTTGGCTTATGTTCACCATGACAGTATGCAATATACTGCTCTAAATCCATCTGCAAATTATGAGCACCTAAACGTCTCATTTCTTTATTGTGTTTTTTCAAATCTGTTTGGTACTTTGCCAATTTTGCGACAGTCATTTTTTTCTTTTTAGGCTTCTTGGTGTTTAGAGTGGTGAGGCCACGTGCGAGGTGCATAGTCATTTGCTACTCCTTAATAGATGTTTATATGATTATAACAAATTTACAGTGTAAGTCAACCTAGTTTGGTAACTTTTCAAAGTCCATGTCCAAATACATTTCATTAGATAGAATGGTATCTAATTCTAATTCATCCATGCACATTAATGCAAAAGACCAATCAGTATGATCAACGTATAATTCATGAGGAGCACAGTCTTCAAAATGATCGAAACTTCTATCAGTTACGAAAATTTGGTTCATATCACTGAACATGCTAATAAAAGATATTACTAAAAAATATTTCATAGTATTAATATACTATAGTTTTTGGAAAAAGTCAACCCTCAGAATCTAAATAATTACGAAGCATGTTACCAAAACCTTTTTTGAGTTTGTCGTAATAGCTTGGGGATTTTGTAGGAGCCTCTGGCTCAAGAGCTGTTTTGACTGCTGAATCTATACTTTTTTTGTCTACTGATAATTTGGGCTTTTGTTTTTGTATTGGTTCATCTAATTCTGCAGGTCTTTTGGGCGGTGTTGGTGAAGTTTTAATCACACTTCTCATAGGTTGTCCTTCACCATAGATTTTTTTAGCCTTTCCAAAATTTACAGGATTCCATGCTTTAGCAAAGTCTTCAAGTGTCGCTTCGTCTCTTTTGTTCTTTTTTGCTATTATATCTGCAAATTTCATTTTATGTTGTATTGTTTCTAACATCATATTAGTCAACATATCTATAGAAGTCATATGTTCTAAATTACCAAAATCAAAACTACCTCCTATATCTCCGTAGGTTTTAGGTTCTACCTGTCCAGGGCCTACGCCAAAATCTAATCTGCCTGTGATATCATGATAAGTTGCATACGTGCTTCCCCAATTTTTTCCAGGGTTTTCAATTGCCTTCACTACGTCAATACAACCTCTTGGCACTTTGAAACTGCTAGATGCTATAGCATTTTCCACTCTGTTTGATATGTATGAATCACTAAATTTACTCGAGCTAGAAATAAATCCTTTCATAGTTTTTACATCTAAAATTCCATTTACTGATATACCACATTCTTTTTGCATCATTCCTACAAAAGCATAAAATGCTATTCTTGTTGTTGCTGGACCGCCACGCATCATAACATTAGAATGCACATATTTCAAACCCATTCTTTTACACCACATCCTAAAACTACTTCTAGCAGAATTATGTATTTTGTTTGGGTCTTTTTTAAATTGCAATAAAGGTGAATCTACACTAGGAGTTTTTTTTAAAAGATTAATAATTCGCTGACCTAGTTCAGCTGTATTATCTTCTTTTTCAAAAATGATATCTTTGACTAACATAAATGTATTTATCGAGGAAGGAAATGCCGACCCTTTTTACAAGGTCGGCATAGAAGTTTTAAACAGCGATAAAATAAACTACGCTGATTGCGGCAATAGCGATACTGCCAGCATTTAGTTCTGCATGTTTTCCACTTAATGCTTTAATTACTGCGTAAGCAATAAAACCAAGTGCGATACCATGTGCAATACTAAATGTTAGCGGCATTAATACAGCCGCCAATACTGCTGGTGCATATTCTGTAACATCATCCCAATCAATATCAGCAATGTTACGTAAGAAATATGTAGCAATAAAAATAAGTGCAGGTGCCGTAGCAAATGCAGGAATACTTTGAGCCAATGGCGCAAAGAATAAGCAAAGTCCAAATAAGATTGCAACCACTACTGCGGTTAAGCCTGTCTTACCACCTTCCTTAATACCAGCACCACTTTCAATATATGATGTAGTATTCGAAGTACCAACCAATGCTCCTGCTGTTGTAGCCACTGAATCTGCTAACAATGCACGATCAATTTGTTCTACCTCTCCATCTTTGTTAACTTTACCTGTAAGGTTAGCTACACTTGTAAGTGTACCAGCTGTATCGAAAAAGTCAACAAACAAGAATGCAAATGCAGTACCAATGAATCCAGCAGTCAGTAACATACTGAAATCCATACTAAGTGCATGTTCTGGACTTGGGATTGCTCCTGCAAATCCATTAAGGTCCGAAATACCTGTTACCCAAGCAATAATAGATACTGCAAGTATGCCAAGGATAATTGCACCAGGTACTTTGCGTTTATCTAGTATTGCCATAATGATAAAACCTAATCCTGTAAGCAATACCGGCCAACTTGTAACATCACCTAAGCCAACTAAAGTTGCAGGATTATCTACTACTACTCCTGCATTCTTTAACCCAATAATAGCTAGAAACAAGCCGATGCCTGCACCTACGCCAAGTTTCATACTTCTTGGAATACTATTAATGATGTACTTTCTTGCAGGTGTTATACTTAAACCAATAAACACTAAGCCTGCTACAAACACAGCCGCAAGTGCTTGTTGATAGGTATATCCCATACCAAATATAACACCAAACGTAAAGAACGCATTAAGTCCCATACCTGGTGCAAGTGCTACTGGCCAGTTAGCCCATAGCCCCATTATCAATGTACCAATTACCGCGGCAATAATTGTTGCTGTAAATACAGCACCAAAACCCATACCACTTCCTTCTGTAGAAAGAATAGCAGGGTTTACCACCGTGATATAAGCCATTGTGAGAAAAGTTGCCAAACCAGCCATTACTTCCGTTCTTACAGTAGTACCAGCTGATGACAATCCGAAAAGTTTTTCTAACATATATATCTCTCCTATTAGATAGTAATAAAATGTGGCCCGTTCTGTTGCCCGGTGGAACCATACCGCGAAACTCACTGCTTATTAGGCAGCGATAAGTTCACGATCCATGGACAAGTCCAAAGAAGTGAACGCTTCAGGTGCAAAGTTATCGTTTGCATTTGTAGTTTTTCTTGCGTTAACCGAGCTTGCGCCGGACGACTCCACTTTCCTAATCATCGTCTGTCGATCCTAGTTCACCCCCGTCATAAACACACCAATAATATTTTGAAAACACTTCACGCCAACGATCTCCGTAAACTTTTTTATATGCATTTCTTAAAGTGTCTAATTCCTGCTTCGTGTGTTTATGGTGGAGGTGCGGGGTACTGCCCCCCGGTCCAGTCCAACTTTTGAATTGCTTCAACATCGTACTATATTTATAGCATATAACGAACGGCCTTGTCAACCATTTCTTTATATACTTGCAAATAAAAAATATCTCCAACAATGTAAGCGAATGACATCCAGAATAACGAAATGACACCTAAACGAATTCGTTCTTTTCGTTTGTGTATCCACATTTGGAATTCAGGATCGTCAGACGCATAAAAGACAACCGGCCGACCGTGGTACAGCCGACCGATTCCTTTATATGGTTTAAATTTTTTATTTGGCTTTGTGTCTTTGAAGGTTTGACCACCTTGCATAGCCATATCTAATCACATATTATTTTTCTTCTCTTGGATTTCCTTACGTCTTTCTTTTGTAAGTTTGCCAAGGTCGCCAAGTGCTTTTCTTGCACGGGCCGCCGCTGCCTTTACACCTTTTGTTTCAAAAGCTTCTTGTTCAGCAACATAATTATTGAACGCTTGAACTATCTGTTCATGTATACTCATATTTATCTCCTAATTTAGTTTCAAACCAGTGGTCAGTTCAATGTAATGATCTGCTATAGGTTTGTGTGTTTTAGCAATACTGATGATGTGACTACGTGTAACATCAACACTACTGTCTGGATTTAATGATACCATAAAAGGCACAAGTCCTACACCTTTCTGTGTCATTAGACACATCATTGGTTTTTTAACTGTGATAATGTCATCATTAATTTTCTCAAGCCGACCTACAAGTTCATCACCGTTTACACATTTTGCTGATATAGTATCACCTTCTTGAAAATTTTTCTCAATTAACATATTAACCGTGCCCTGTTCCGTTATATCCTGTATCCTCGATATATCTTAAAAATTGTTCGTACCCACCAACTGAATGTTTATGCACTTTTATTTGTGGGAATGTTCTAGCACCAGGAAAATTTTCAAAAACAGCATCTCTGTCAAAATCTTTTCCTAGTTCTTTGTATGTGTAATCAAATCCTCTACTTTCACATAATTGTTTTGCTTTCATGCAAGAAGGGCAAGCTGGCTTACCCCATATCTCTATGCTCATAAACTAAATCCTTTCAATACATCTTTAGTTACATCTTGTTTAATGCCCCCTACGATATATGATTCGACCTCAGTTTCTTGCGGTGCTACTTGTAATCCTGAACTACTTAACCAATGTTGTGTCCATGGTAAAGGATTAGTATTTACAGGCTGATCAAAAATTGCATCATAACCTAGTGCTTTAAGCCTACGATTGGCAATATATTCAACATACTGATGTAATAGTTGTGTATTCAATCCAATCATACTGCCGTCCTTAAACAAATATTCTGCCCAGGCCTTTTCTTCTTCGACACAAGATTTCCATAAATCATATACTTCTTCATCACATTCTTTTGCAATCTTTGCCATCTGTGGATCATCTTTGCCTTGTGACCAAAGTTTCAAAACATGTGTGCTTAGGGCAAGATGTTGTGCTTCGTCTCTAGCAATAAGAGAAATAATTTTAGCACTACCTTCCATTAGCTTCAATTCACCAAAGCCAAATGTGCAAGCAAAAGATACATAAAAACGTAATCCTTCTAGTATATTTACAGTCATCATAGCCAAGAAGAGCTTCTTTTTGACTTCTTTCATTGAACCTTCTTTAAGATGTATGAAATTGTCGGCCGCCTCTGTAAATGCATCATAGTGTTTTGTAACACTAACAGCTCTTTCTAATATTTTTTCGTCATCTAAAATTGTGTCAAAAACTTCACTTGGATCTGGATACACGTTTTTCATAATATGTGTGTAAGATCTTGAATGAATAGTTTCAAAAAAGTCCCAAGTAACAATACAGCCTTCAAGTTCAGGTAATGACACATGAGGCAAAAACGCTAAACATGGACCACGACCTTGCACACTATCTAATAAAGTTTGGTACTTTAGGTTAGCAGTAAAAATATGTTTTTGCTCAGGTCTAAAGGTTGCATAGTCTGCTCTATCTTTTTGCAAACTTACTTCTTCAGGTCTCCAAAAATATCCTAACATGGTTTGATTAAGTTTATCAAACACAGGAAATTTAAATACATCATATCTTTGGGTGTTTTGATCTGCTCCAAAAAACATGTTTTGTTTTGTAAAATCTACTTTGTCTTTGTTGAATACTGTTTTTGCCATCTTTTATCCTTTATCTCACTATATATTACTATCTAATTATTATAAAGTCAACCTTAAATAGCACATGCTTCACAGTATTCTTCATACTCGTCATCAGTGCCATTAAATTCTGATCTTTCAATTGGTTTTGTTTCTTCTTCAACCTCACTAGGGTCAGTCTTAAAATCATAGGTATTCTGATAGTAAGATGTTTTCCATCCTAGCTTATATGTAGTTAGCAAATCTTTAATCATTTGGCTCATAGGCACTTCATTGTTTTCATACTGTGTTGGATTGTATGACCAATTACCTGATATTGCTTGATCAAAGAATTTTTGCATAACTGCAACTATATTAATATAACCTTCATTGCTAGTCATTTCCCACAATAATGTGTAATCATTTCTTAAAGAGTAATACTGCGGAACAATCTGCTTAAGAGGCCCTTTTTTGCTTTTTTTAACGGACAAGTATCCTCTAGGAGGTTCGATTCCGTTGGTAGCGTTCGACACAACGGAACTGCTCTCTGAAGGCATTTGTGCGGACAATGTGCTGTGCCGTAAACCGTGTAACTTGATGTTCTTGCGAAGAGTATCCCAATCATAGTTTAACTTATTCTTAACAATTTCATCCACATCTTTTTTATATGTGTCAATAGGTAAAATTCCGTCTGAGTATTTAGTGCGGTTAAAATATTCACAAGCTCCTCTTTCTTTTGCTAATTCATTTGATGCTTTCAATAGATAATATTGAAAAGCTTCTGTAAGATCATGTACAAGTTTCCATGCATCTGGATTCGAATAAGCTACTTTATTCTTTGCAAGATAATGTGCAAGTCCAATATATCCAATTCCTAAAGATCGTCTTGCCTTAGTACTAACTTCAGCCGCTTTTATTGGATATCTTTGATAATCAATTATTTCTTCTAATGCACGGACTGCTAAATCACATAGCTCTTCTAAATCATCTAAAGTCTTTATTACTCCTACATTGATTGCACTAAGAATACACAATGCTATCTCGCCTTGTTCATCGTCTATATGTGTCAATGGCTTTGTCGGTAATGTTATTTCTTGACAAAGGTTACTCATATACACTGTGTCTTTGAAACTACTGTGTGTATTGCAGTGATCTACATTCATTATATATATTCTTCCTGTTTCTGCACGTTCCTTAATGAGAGCAGAAAACAATTCCATTGCTGGAATAGATTTCTTTTTAATACTTGTCTTTCTTTCATATGATTCATAAAGTTCTTTAAAGACTGCTGGCTCGCCGAAATACGCATCATACAACCCTGGTACATCGTGCGGAGAAAACAAAGTTATTTCTCCACCTGATAAAAGTCTTTCATACATAGTTTGATTGAGTTGAATTGAATAATCTAACTTTCGTACACGATTATCCTCTGTGCCTTTGTTATTTTTAAGTACAAGAATGTCCTCAATTTCTTGATGCCAAAACGGAAAATGAGTAGTAGCACTTCCGCCACGTACACCATTTTGAGTACAACATCTTACAGTTGCTTCAAACTTTTTTAGGAATGGGATGATTCCTGTGTGTGCAACTTCTCCTCCTCGTATTTTGGAGTTGACGCCTCTGATACGTCCTGCGTTAATGCCGATACCAGCTCTTTGAGCCGTGTATCTACCGATGGACATTGACGACGCAAAGATCGAATCGAGTGTGACGTCACTGTCAACAAG
>Ga0163109_10002833_pt1 | contig 13325 bp, 13 predicted proteins | sample CRUFie1St13metaG_FD_108704 | JGI IMG/M metagenome (GOLD analysis project Ga0163109, IMG submission 108704) | Marine microbial communities from the Costa Rica Dome - CRUD Field 142mm St13 metaG | ecosystem: Environmental > Aquatic > Marine > Oceanic > Photic zone | place: Costa Rica: the Eastern... | reverse complement strand
TATTAATACAATATTTTCTAGCCACTTAATTGAACACATACATCAATTTGAGATAGATAAGTTTTTAGGTGAGTGTTGCAGAGTTTTATCTAAAGATGGGATTTTAATAACTGCAACTCCATCTATAGAAAAAATAGTGAAATTGCTCTATGGAACAAATGAAAATGACAAGAATTTTTATATGAACTCACACCCTATTGCACTACTTGGGAGAAAGCCCACTCCTGCAAGAATTATTAATTGTATGAGCCATATTAGCTATGGACACAAATTTATTCTTGATTACGATACCTATGAAGATTTATGCTTAAATGCGGGTTTTAAAAAAGTGGAAAAATTAGATATTTTGGATATTGAAGACTTGAATCTACGTAAATCCCTAATTAACAGAGGAAGGAAATACTGGCTTCATACAGAATTATGGATGTCTAAAAAAACTTTTAGATGATGATTTTCTGAGAAAACTTCCTGAATTAGCATTAACTTTATATTTGGGTGAAGTTAGTCTCTCTGCAACTTTTAATGCTAATAAGTCTCCAAATGATCGAGTTTTAACTTATTAGTAATTATCGACTAAGATTAAATAACTCCTATTAATTTAATTTTGAAAAAACGTCGGAGATTTAGACTTTTTTTAGAAAAGATACTTCCTAAAAAGGTAATTGTATTTTTATTTGCTATTTATGGGTTTCTAAAGGCACCCAAAAGATCTTATTCTCAAAAAGGGGAAGATCTTTTGGTTTATAGTTACTTTGAAAAAAGAAATACTGGCTTTTATTTAGATATTGGCTGCTACCATCCAAGATGGATTTCAAATACTTATTTACTTCATAAGAAAGGCTGGAATGGTGTAGCTTTAGATATAGATCAGCATAAATTAGATACTTTTAAGTTTTCTCGTGGTAAAAAAGTAAAAGTAATAAAAGCTGCAGTAATTCCCAAAAAAACTAATAAAAATACTATTGAGGCTTATAAATTCTTTTCTAAAAGAGGATGGTCTGATTCTGATACTATAGATCTGGAATTAGCAAATCAGACAAAACAAAAAGGGAGAGGGCAATATATAGTTGAAAAAGTTCCTTGTATAGATATTAATTCTCTCTTGGAGTCAATCCCTAAAGTTGATTTTCTTAATATTGATGTAGAAGGCTTGGATACAAAAATTGTTGAAGCTATAGATTTAGATAGATTCAAAATTGATTTAATATTATTTGAGGATAATACTACCTATGACAGTACAAAAGAATTATTTATTAAACTTGAAAATAAAGGATATATTCACTTATTTACCTCTGGCGGAAGCATTTGTTATGCAAAAAATAAGGCTCTATGAAAAAATTTTTATTAAAATTTTTTATAAACAAGTAAATTAAACTTTCTAGTTTATAGAAAAAGTTTATTTAGATTATTTTTATTAAATATTTATAATTAATCAATAATAGAATAAGTTTTTATAAATTTAAAATATTTTTCTCAAAGATCTTTAAGTATATTAAATTATTATGTGTTTACTATTAATTTATTTTTAATACGTTTTATTTAATAAAAAAATATTTTTTACAACATCTTCAAGAGGGTTAATAATTGTAGTTATAATTTACTAATAGCTTTTTGATTTATGAATAGAGTCTTTTGGTGTTCTTCTTGCTTAGCAATGTCTACAAGAAATCGCATCTCTTTCAATAAAAAAGGTGAGTGTAATGCATGCCAATGGAAAAAAGAAAAAGAGGCTATAGATTGGTCAACTAGAAATAATGAGCTCTTAAAATTATTAGATATTCATAGATCAAAAAATGGAGAATTTGATTGTATTGTGCCTGTTAGTGGTGGCAAGGATGGAAGTTATGTTGCCTATAACTTAAAACATAAATATGGAATGAATCCTTTATGTGTAACTGTTACTCCCCCTTTACAGTTGGATTTAGGCAAAAAAAATTTAGAAAATTTTATAAATAGCGACTATACAGTTTTATCAATAAATACCAATCCATCGACTATGAAGTACCTTAATAAGAGAGGCCTTTGTGATATAGGATTCCCTTATTATGGTTGGCTTGTTGCAATCCAAACTATCCCTGTTAGATTCGCAATTAAATTAGGAATTGATTTAATTTTTTATGGAGAAGATGGAGAAGTTGAATATGGCGGCTCTACTGAAACAGCAAAAGATCCAATATATGGTATTGATTATATGAAAAAAGTTTATTTAGAAAATAGTACTTATAAAAGCTATAAAAAAATATTAGATGATACTGAAGATCAAGGATTCAAAGATTTAGATTTTTTCAAATTTCCTGAATTGGGAAAAACTTCTAACCTTAAAATTACGCATTGGTCTTATTTTGAAAATTGGGATCCGTATAGAAACTATATATTGGCAAAGGAGCATTGTGGTCTAGAAGAAGCAGATTCAAATAATCTTGGGACATTTACAAATTTTGCTCAAAATGACCAGGCCTTTTATGCTTTACACACGTATTTAATGTTTTTAAAATATGGTTTTGGAAGAGCTAATCAAGATGCTTGTATTGAAATAAGGAGAGGGGCAATGTCAAGAGATCAAGCTATTAATTTAGTAAGACTTTATGATGGTCATAGGCCAGATGAGTATAAAAAATTATATTTGGAATATTATGAAATGCTTGAATCTGATTTTGAAAAGGTTTTGGATAAATGGGCTAATAAAGATGTACTCTCTAAAGAATCTGGAGAATGGAAATTGATTCAAGAAATAAACTAAGTGAAGCAAAAAATTTCTATTGTTGATTATGGTATGGGAAATGTTCATTCAGTTATGAGCGTTGTAAAGTATCTAGGTTATGACGCGATTATTACAAATGATCATGATGAACTTTTAGAATCTACTAAAATTATTTTGCCTGGTGTAGGTGAATTTAGATCAGCAATAATAAACTTAAAAAGATTAAAGTTATATGAATTAATCAAAGATATTTATAAATCAAAAAAAACAAAAATTTTGGGAATTTGTCTAGGTATGCAATTGCTTGCTGAATCTAGCGAGGAGGGAGGTTTTCATAAAGGCCTAGGAATTATTCCTGGGAAAGTAAAAGAGATAAAAAAAGTAAAAGGATTAAGAATCCCACATATTGGCTTTAATGAAGTAACTTTTCCAGACAATTCATTATTAAATGGACTTTCAAAAGAAAAAAAAGATTTTTATTTTGTACATTCATATTGCATTTATGAAGAGGAAATTAATTCGGGTAAAATTGGTATAAGTGAATATGGGGAGAGATTTATTTCTTTTTATGAAAATGACCCAGTTTTTGCTACACAATTTCATCCGGAAAAAAGTCAAACTAATGGACTTCTTCTTTTTAAGTCTTTTTTGGATTTATGAAATTAAAAAAAAGAATTATATTTACTCTTTTATTTTGTAAAGGTTACTTTTATTTAAGTAGGAATTTTAGACTACAAAAAATAGGTGATTTGGAGTGGTTAAAATGTAATTATAATTTTAATAATGTCTCATTTTATATTGATGAATTAATAATACTTAATGTATCAAGAGATTCTGGGAATATTTTAGAATTTTGTGAATTTATAAAAGATATTTCTAAAGAAATATTTGTGCCACTTTCAGTTGGTGGAGGAATAAATACTATAGATGATGTAAGAAATTTATTCTCCTCAGGAGCAGATAAAGTAGTAATAAATACTAATCTTTTTGAAAATACTAATATTGCAAAAGAAATTTGTTCACTTTATGGAAAACAATGTTTAGTCGCTTCATTAGATCTTAAGAAAGAGTATGGAAAGTATTTTATATATTCTAAATGTGGATCTCAAAATCAAGGGGAACTAAATGATTTTTTGATCAATCAAAATATAATTAAATATATCGGTGAATTCTATATAAATTCTATAAATAATGATGGAACTGGAAATGGCTTAGATATCGAATTAGCTGAATTATTTAATTCTAAAATTAATACCCCGTTTATTATTGCTGGCGGTATCGGTAAAAGTGAACATATTCTTAATGCATTATCAAAAAATTATATTAATGCAGTAAGTACAGCACATTTGCTAAATTTTATCGGAAATTCTCTAGAGAGATGTAGAAATGCGGCTAATATTAAAGAAATTAATCTAGCAAAATGGATTCATATTAATGATTTTATAAATTAATCATTTGAAATTACTAATATTTTTTAAGTAATAGTAAATTCAATTATTTTTTTCAACAATTTTTTCAATTTTTAGTTCAGTAAATATTTTTATAAATATCATTATTGCATCTTTAAAATCATATTTAAATTCTGCCGCTAATCCTTTATTTGTATATTTATTAATCAACAATGACCAACCTGACTTTTTAAATAGGTAAGAAATTACTTGAGAAAAACTCCATAAAGCATGCTACAACTTGTAAATCTCTGGGTGCATTTTAAGGTGCATATTTCAATAATTAAACTCTATAAAGTACTATAGGAATTACGGAAGTTACTAAAGAAATCTTTAAATTGATTGATATGACTGACGTTTTGAGATTTGGGGCCATAGCTCAGCTGGTAGAGCACCTGCATGGCATGCAGGGGGTCTGCGGTTCAAATCCGCATGGCTCCACTTAATTTTTAATCATACCAATATTTTTCATACAGCACTTAGTAATATAATATAACTTTTTTCACCACTTGTACCAGCTTGTTTATCCGATTCTGCTATCTAGAATGCTCTTAGAAGTATTTTTTTGTTGCAGAAATTAAATCTCCAAAATGAGTTGCTATGACTAGGTAACTAATAAAATTTATGTTTCTTGAGGTAGAGAATTTCTTAAAGCCAAGTATTAATTTCATCAAAATATATTTCTCTAATGTTATATATTAATTTGTTTATGCATATTCTATTATTTATTACTAAGTTTGCTTAGATAAGGAATTAGTAATTATTATTCCATCTAAAAATAAAACAATATAGATATATAATTCCATAAGTTCAAATGGCACATCAAAAACATTTCCTTTGAAAAATCTAATCAAAATCCTAACTAAAAAATATGAAATTAAAACGTACATCCAATATAAAGATGGCCCTTTAAAATATAAAAAACGAAATTTCTTTATGATATTTATTTTTGATCCAAAAGTAACTAAAAAAATAAAACCTAATAATAAAAAATTAATTATGCCTAAATTGGCTAAAGTAAAACTAAAAGGACTATTAGGCAGGATTTCTGCAAATCTAGGAACTATTGATTTGATATTTGTAACTATTTTTAAATTATGTAAATTCATTTCATTTTGACTATTATTGTTAACCCAAAAAGGGATAACCCGTGGAATAAAATAACTTAACTCTTCAAATAATAAAAAAGAGAGAAATCCAATCCTTAATAGAACTTGAGTTCTTCCATATAATATTTTGAGTTTTGAAAATAAAAAAACTAATAATATTATTGAAATTGCTAAAAAAAGAGCTTGAGATATTTCTATAAAACCTAGTTCAGACTTCAGGAAATTTTGTAGATTTTGATTATCAAAACAAACATATAAAATTATAAAAAAAGAAAAAAGGAAAGATGAAAGCTTATTTATCATGATGTTATTGGTTTATCTTTATTAATTAAAACTTATCTCAAAAAAATATTTTTATTTTCTAATTTTTTTTCACATTTCCATCATAACTTAAAAACACACCGACTAATTAAACTAAATTTTTGAAAAATAATTATTAGTTAAAATGTGCCTAAAAAGATTTAATCAGCATTACTAAAACTCTTTTCTTTATTTATTATTTTTTCCTCAGTTAATAACTTATTGAACAAATAAATAAATGCGAGAGATACTGTGGCAAGTTCTCCTAACTCTTCAAAGTAAATAAATGCCGCTTTAAGATAACCTAAATTGGGTAAAGTAAAAACAACATATTTAGAGAAAACATCAACTCCCAAGGCAAAAAAAGTTAATCCAGAAAAAAACAAAAGGTTTTTATTTAAAAATTTCCTAGATTTAATATTTAATGAACTTACCTTAAAAATCAGAAATATAATAAATGATATTAAAAGAATTAACCAGTAAAAAATCTCTGGAATAATTGAATCTATGAAATCATGTATCAAGAAAAAGTCATCAATAAAGAGATAGAACCAAATAAAATATAAAAAATATGTTTTCTTATAAATTACATTTCTGGAAATTAGAAATGAAAGAATACCATTCCAAATTAATATTAAACATTGAAAAGAAGAAAAATAACTAGCATCAGCTCCAGGATGATAAAGTAGCTTTCCAGAAATAACTGCATTAACATCTGGAATTAGCTCAAATTCAAAAGCCGCAAATAAAGAAATTGTTAAATGATAAATAATTGATGAAATTATTAGCTTTGTTAGAAGTTTAACTGATGGATCAAGTTGTTTTAAATTATTCTTTATTTTAATAATGTTCATATAATGATTTAAACTATTTATTAAAGGTAAAAAAATTTAAGATACTTCTTAAGTATAAGTATTTAATTTGTTCAAATTTAAGAAATTATTTGATAAAAACAAGATTTATTTAAAAAAGATTCATAAAAGTAATTTTATATTCATATTACTCTTGTTTTGTACAATTTTTGCACATATTCTGGCATTTTTGCTTATGAAAATAAGCAGTGGCTCTTTATGGTTTTATGGCCAAAGATATATTCATCAGCAAGATTTGTTTAACTTAACTCTTGACGGGGGTTATTTTGAACACTATCAATATATTTTATTACTTTGGTGTGCTTTACTTTCAACCTTAGTTAGCCTTAGAGAATTTAAATATACTTTTTCAATACCTTTTATATATACTTTTTTATTTTTAGATGATGCATTCAGTTTTCATGATTACTTTCATAAATCATTCATTCCAATCCTTAAAAAAACTTTCCTGTCAAATCAAGATATTTTTCGTGTAAAAGATTTTTCAGAGATTATATTCTGGGTGATTATTCTTATAGTTTGTTTATTATTATCAAAAAATGGTTACCAAAATGGAAGCAAAGCATCTAAAAAATTTATATCCAATAATTTTAAATTTTTTTTAATCCTTTCATTCTTTGGTTCTTTTGTAGATTTAATTAATTCTAATATTATGAATTGGCTTGGTTTTTTAAATCTTTCATTATCTCAAAGTTGGGTTATAAAAAATGTAGGTAATTTCATAGAGGAAATTGGAGAAATTACTGTCATCGCTTGCATTTGTATTTGGTTATTTAGACTCGCATCTAATAGTAAATCAAAATTGAAAGAGTTAATCTGATTTCAAAGATCATAACCTATCGGTCCATAGAGAATATTATAGTAAGATTAAATGAGCTAATAATTTATTTAAAAATCTCAATCACAAATATATTTACACCTGCTTTTATTGAGTTGAAAGATAACTATCAAAAGATTAAAATTTTCACTTTAAGTTGCCTTAACTTTGATTAGTTTAGTAACAGTAATTATATTAAGACATAAATAATTCTTGATTTAAGAAAGTAGGTAAGAAATTATCAATAAATACATAGCATGCTTATTAAAATATTTTTTGATTATCAGAAAATAATGTTTTAATTCGATTTTTTTGATTTTCTGGAATTATGGAATTATGGAAGGCACCTTTATAAGGTTAATTATTAAATTTAGAATTAAGAATAAGTTTAACCAAAAGTACAATTCTCGTTCATTAACTCCATAAAAATTACTTTAGATAAAAGAAATTAAATTTTGATAATTTCGGATTCTCCCCAGTCATATTTTTGATTGGCTTCACGTAAATCTATAAAATCAAAATCTTTAATTAAATTTTCTAATTTTTGGTAAGCATTTCTTAATCCATAATAGGACTTAAACTTCCTCAAATTTGAAAGATCATTTATCATAGGTTGCTTAAAATCAAAATCTCTTGGATGAAAATAAGTCATAACATAATTGCTTCTTTTAGTTAAGATCTTTATTAATGGGTAGGGAATTAAACGGAAATAACCTCCTCCCGAAAAAATTAAATGTTTCCCAGCTAATGAAAAAGTATTAATAGGAAATTCCTTGATATTTCTTCCATTAACGGAAACAAGGACGGGTGATTTTGATGGGAATTTTTCATAACCTCCATGCGATCTTGACGCAGGGAAAATACTACAGTCAATCTCTATACCTTGATTTATTAATTCATCAAAAACCCATTTATTTCCCTCCTTAAGAGAAAAACCTGGTGCTCTATAATATTTTACTTTTTTCCCAGTAATATCCTCAATCATTTTAATAGATTTTTCTAGGTCTATCTTAAATTCCTGTCTAGTTTGATTGTATGCAAGAGTATGTAAATTAGAGTGTGATCCAATCTCGTAACCTAAATCATCTATCTGTTTTATTACTTTTGGGAATTTTTTTGCCACCCATCCAAGACAAAAAAAAGTGGCACTCTTATTATTATTATCCAATATTTGAAATATTCTATCCATATTTTTTTCTATTCTAATCTCGTATTTATTCCATGATGATTCATCTTTTGTACTTTCATGATCAAGGATATGGAACCATTCTTCTATATCAAAAGTTAGTATTTTCATTAATAAAAAGTATTCCCTCCTCTCAGAAATTCTTGAATATCAGATCTTGTAGGAAAAGAGTAATACGTTTTCTTTTTATTATCATTTGGGATAAGAATAACTTCATCATTTTTAATTTTCTTTATCGCTTCGGCAATTGCTTCCATACCTAGTTTTTTTGTTTTTTTAATAAGGTCACTATGGGAAATTTTAGTTATATCAAATTTCTTTTGAACAATTATTGGACCACTATCAATTCCTGTATCCATAAAAAAAACACTTACTCCGGACTCTTTTTCTTTATTTTTAAGAATCCAAAAGGTTGGCATTAAACCTCTATATTTCGGAAGGAGAGATGAATGTAAATTAATGCAACCATAAGGGGCTAATTTAATAAGTTTTTCCTTAAAAATCTCGTTACCTAAAATGGATACTAATAAACTAGGATTGTAAGACGAAATTAACTTTAAGCTTTCATTATGATTGATTGGTTTTTTTAATTTAATAATTTTAAGCCCTATTTTTTTTATTGTCTTCTCAACGTTAAAATTATAGTTTAATTTGTTTAATAGAAATTTAATCGCGTAGTATATAAAAAATTTAAATCCAAATATATAAAACGTTTTTATTGATTTTTGGAGTAAAGACTGTTTTTTACCAAATGGAGAAGGTTCATATAATATTACGCCCTCTATAGTGACTCCCTCCGGTAATATTTTGCAAAGATAATCTATATTTTTTGCTAAAAAAAATGGTTCCTTTTGTGTTATTAAAATTATTTTCATCTCCCAAAATACTTATGAAAGTTATAGAGTTCTAGATAAGTAACTAAATATATTTTACAACATTTATTTAAAGGATATTCAGGATAATTAAATTATTAAATTTTGGAAATAATAAACATAAGATTTTTAAATAATATCCAAAAATATTTTAATAAATTAGAATAAACTACATTATTAAAATATAAACTAAGGCGAAAATAATTAAAAAATTATAGATTAATAAGTGATTTTTATGGCATGCGAGAGGAAGGGCTTCTAGTAAACTTTGCTTAAATGAAAATAAAATCTATATAAAGAGGTTTAGTTTTTTCTCAAAAAATTTGAAAATTTAATGTTCCGAATAAATTACCTATTGGTTAATTAACTCTTAAGAATGAAATTTTTGGTTTGTTTTCAAAATTTTGATAATATTTAAATTAATCAATTATCATTTAGTATAAAGCAAAATAAGAAAAGTTTTTATGTCTTCAGGCTTAAAAAATAGATTTGGGTTATATATGGATTTACTCCAATCATCTAATTATTTTAAATTAGTTTGTGGAGCTGGTAATGAAGATAAAAATGAAGTTGAGTTTTTAACCTATGTATATACCCTTGCTGGATGTGCGGGCTTTGATGTTTCTGCAAGCCCTGAAATTGTCAGTTCGGCAAAAAAAGGCATCAATGCTGCCTTAATAAAAGCTCATGATTTGAATATTAAGTTACCCTTCATACCTTTCATAACAGTTAGTGTAGGAATGCCAGGTGATCATCATGTTAGGAAAGCTTTAATAACAAATGACTGCGTCGGGTGTAATTTATGCATACCTACTTGTCCAACTGATGCAATCCCTGAAAATCTTATTATCATTCCTGAATTATGTATAGGCTGTGGTAACTGTGAAGCAGCTTGTCCACCAGCAGCAGATGCTATTAGATATAGTCATAATTCAAAAGAACTTTCTACATTATTACCAAAGTGTGTTGAGGCAGGTGCTGAAAGTATTGAGCTTCACGCAGGAGTTCCTGATGATGATTCCACTATGGAAGAATGGAAAGTCGTATCTGATTCCGTCCCTAATGGGATGATATCAATGTGTTTAGATAGAAAACATTTAAGTAATGAAATGCTAATTGATAGAATTAAATTAGCAAAAAGAATTGCAAGTGATAGGTTAATAATCCAAGCTGATGGAATACCTATGAGTGGAGGAATAGATGATTTTAATACAACTTTGCAAGCGGTTTCAATTGCAGACTTTATAAATAAAGAAATGAAGCGTAAGGATAAAATATTTAGGGATCTGCCAGTACTAATTTCAGGAGGTACTAATTCTTATACTGGAACTTTAGCAAGAAAATGCGGAGTACCTTTTAATGGAATAACAATAGGAACACATGCTCGAAAAGTGATTTCAAAATTTGAAGCAAAGCCAAATGATTTAACAGATGAGAAATTAAATTTAGCATTAAATAATGCAAGAAATCTAATAAGACAAAATTTATATGCTTAGAAAAATAACTTTTATTAATTTTTGAGAGAATGAATAAAGGTCCTTTAGACAAAAATTTATTGGATAAGTTTAGAAAATCTAAATTTTATAAATTAGATTTTGGATTAAAAGAGTTTAAGAAAAAAGATGATATTCAATTTTTGATATTTTTAGCAACTTTATCGGGATTTTCTGGAATTGATATAATCGCCAAGAGTGAATATATAAAATTAGCTTGTGATGAAATTCATAAAGCCACAAAGAAATCAAACGAATTACAGATTAATTGCAATCCTCAGATTTTATTATTTGCAAGTTTTGGAATTAATAAATTATCTAATTTAAAAGAATCAAGCTTCTATAAAGAACTTGATATGTTTAGAAATACACCTTTCCATGTATTAGATATCCATTTCAATGAAATAACTTTTTTAGATAATTTTGAAAAAGTTGATATTATATGTGATCTTTTTAAAGATAAAATTATTTCGGTAAACTTAAGTCGTAAGATATTAAGTAATGCACATATGATAGATCTCTTAGAAAAATGTTTTAAAAATATGAAAAAAAATTTGATTATTGAGGTCGAAGGTATGAGATTTTATGATGATAAATTTAATCATAATTTACAAACAATTTCTACTGCTGATATCATCAATAAGCAATTTAAACAAAAAAGTTTTAAATATAAAAACGTACCAATTATTTTAGGAAACTGTCATGATTTAGAAATAGAAAATCTATCGCGCGAATGTAATGTTTCATTTAATGGTATAAGCATAAATTATCAGAGTATAAAAAGTCTTTTTAAACAAAAATCATACTTATATAGTAATGAAAATATTATTTTCTCTGTAAACAAGATCAAATCAAAATATATTAATCTTCAATAGAAAAACTTACATAAAATTATTTATAATAATTTTATGAAAAAAACTATAAATGAATAAAGATTTTATTTTAGTTATTCCTGCAAGGCTTGAATCAACTAGATTGCCAAAAAAACTTCTTATTAGTATCCAAGGTCAAACCATAATTCAAAGAACTTATAATCAAGCTTTAAAGGCGGTAAGAGATAAAGAAAAAATAATTATTGCCACAGATTCATCAGCTATTCAAGATCATTGTGAAAACTTTGGGGCAAGAACTCTTTTAACATCTAAACAATGTTTAACCGGTACTGATAGAGTTGCTGAGGTTGCAGAAAATATAAATGCTAGTCAATATATAAATTTACAAGGTGATGAGCCATTATTCCCGAGCGAACAATTAGAATTATTTATAAATAATGTTATTAAAGATAACCAGAAAATTTATACGGCCATTACAGCAATCAAAGATGAGAGGGATTTTAGGAATTATTCAATTCCTAAAATGGTATTTTCAAATTCAAAGAAACTACTTTATTCAAGTAGAGCTGCAATTCCTGCCAGCAAAAAAGATGTTTTTCAAGAAGCTTATAAACATATTTGTGTTTATGCATTTAATAAAAGACATTTAGAGAATTTCAAAAAAATAAGGAGAAAAACTAAATTTGAACTTATAGAAGATTTAGAAATTAACAGATTTTTGGAGCTTGATATACCTGTAAGATGTATTGAATTAGATAGTGGGGGTAAAGCAGTTGATACTAAAGATGATTTGGCAGAAGTAAGAAAAATTATAGAAAAAATCTAATTTATAGTTTTATGATAATTAGTGGTTTCAGCTTTTAACTTCTTCATTAAGTGAGAGGTATCAACAGAAGCTACTGGCAATTCAATACCTAATTCTAATAAAATATCGAGTTCTTTTTGGTTTCTATAAATAGCAAGGATTTTCTTTTTATTTTGTATCGAGTGCGCTATGAGAATTTTTAAATAATTAATAATTTCATTATTAAAAATTTCTCCAGGCTTTCCAATCTCCACTGATAAGTCATATGCTCCAAAATAGACAAAATCTACAGTTGGCTCTTTCAACAAATTTTCAGCATTTTCTATACCTTTTAAAGATTCAATTAAGATACCAATTGAAAGTTTTTCTTTTAATTCTTGATGATTATCTCCATAATTATATTTGGTTACAAATGGTGAAAAACTTTTCTTTCCAAATGGAGGTAATAAACATTTTTGTATAATTTCATTTAATTGAGAAATTGACTCTATATGAGGAAATAATATTGCATCTATTCCAGTATCAATTAGTTGTACAATATCTTGGTATGAAGAATTAGGTATTCTAGCAACAGTTAAAAGTGAGTTAGATTTTGCAGCGAAAACGCATTCTTGGACTGTTTTAGTATTGTGAAGCCCATGCTCAAGATCTAAAATTGTAAAATCAAAACCAGACTTCGCTATAAGATCAGTAATAATGTTTGAATTCATTATTTGCCAAATACCTAATCCTCTTTTTAGAAAATTCATGATCTTAAGTAATTTTAATTATTTGTTTCAATTGTAATTTCAGATAAATCAGAAATACAATATCGAGAAAATTTAGAAAGAATTTCAATTCCTATTTGTCCTGATTCTACAAGTATTGATGCTTTTAATTTTCCATTAAT
>Ga0163109_10002830_pt1 | contig 13334 bp, 24 predicted proteins | sample CRUFie1St13metaG_FD_108704 | JGI IMG/M metagenome (GOLD analysis project Ga0163109, IMG submission 108704) | Marine microbial communities from the Costa Rica Dome - CRUD Field 142mm St13 metaG | ecosystem: Environmental > Aquatic > Marine > Oceanic > Photic zone | place: Costa Rica: the Eastern... | reverse complement strand
TAGAAACCATACTTAATGTTTGTTCACGTCTAAACATTGAAGATAAATTAACATTTACAGATAATAATTTAACTTTAAAGACGGATTTATTTTCATTTTATTCATATCCATATTTTTTAGGATGGAATAGTTTACAGAATGTTAAAATAGAAGAGAAAGAAAGTTTTAAATATAAGTTTTTATCTCTATGTAGAATTCCCAGGTATCATAGATATAATATATTAGCAAAGTTAATTGATAATCGTGCAATAGATAATACTGCTTGGTCTTTTAATTTTAATAACCCATCAGCTAATCTTCATAAAGCATTAGGACCTTCTGAGTTAGAATATGGAGAACAGAACACTGCTTATAAAATAATAGATGAATTTAAATGCTCTTTTGTAAATATTGTAACTGAATCATGTTATTCTTTAAATAATGTAGTTCACTACGAAGAAGGAGGATTTGATGAATATAGTATGTTTATTACTGAGAAGACAGAGAAATGCTTTTCTTCCGGTCTTCCTTTTATTATGGTTAGTACTCCTTATTTTTTAAAAGAACTTAAAAACTTAGGTTTTAAAACATTCGACAAATGGTGGGATGAAAGTTACGATTTAGAGGAAAGTTACAGAAAGAGAATAAGGATGATAGGTAATGTAATTGATGATATTAATAAAAAATCATATGAGGAATTAGTTAAGATGTATAACGAAATGATACCAATTCTAAAACATAATCAGAATATAAATAATAGTTTTGTTATTCCAAATAGTCGAAACTTTAATTCATTAATCTACCCAGGTATAAGTAAATACAATATAAAATATTTAAAATTTAATATTAATGGAACTATCTAAAATTAAAAATGATTGGGATTGGGTTTCTTATTTTGAAGAGACTATGGCTGAGTACTGCGGTTCAAAATATGCAGTTGCTTGTGATTCTAATTCAAATGCTTTAAGGTTATTATTATACTACCTAGAAATAAAAGATGAGGATTTAATTATACCTTCTAGAACTTATGTATCAGTTCCTAATCAAATTATTTTAAGCGGTAATAGACCAAAGTTTGTTGATTATAAATGGGACGGAAGCTATAATATAGGCAGTACTCCTATAATAGATGCTGCAACTATGTTAAAGAAAGGAATGTATACTCTAGGAAGCTATACTGTTTTATCTTTTCATTTTAAAAAGATATTAAATATAGGTAAAGGAGGAATGATTTTAACTAATGATGCATACTTTGCTGAATGGGCTAGACCTATGATTTATGATGGAAGACATAAAGATAAGATGTATGTAGATGATGATTTTGAATGTATAGGTTGGCATATGTATATGACTCCTGAGGATGCTAAAAAAGGAATTGAAATATTTAATTCCGGAAAGATAAAAGATGATAATCCTAATGTAGGATCCTCTAAAACTTATAAAGATTTAACTAAACAGAAGATTTATTCACCCTATATTTAGTTGGAAATCTGATAGTTTTTTCTTATATTATAAGATATAAACGGTTATGAAATACATTAAATACGCATTCATTTTATCTCTTTTTCTCTATAGCTGTAGTAAAGATGAGATAGATGACATTACTATTGATCCACCAGACCCTCCGGTAATAGTGGACTGTGAACTTGACTACACTACACTTCAGTCAAGCTATAATAAAATAAGTTCACATTATCAACCAATGAATATTCCTTTTGTTGATTATGCTGCTCTTTTAAATACAACATTAAGCCCTGTAGGGTTGTTTGGAATATATGCTGCATCAGGAAATTTTGATGGTAACTCTGACCCTGATGTTGTGATGGTGACTAACAATGGGGATAATCCATCGGAAAATGAAGTAGTAATAGCATTAGATGGAATAGTAAGGATTGCTTTTAAATCTCCTCAGGTTGGTACTAGGAAAATCTCTGTTAAAGATCTTAATCAAGATAGTATTGATGATATTATTTTATTTGGTCATGGACCAGATGTAGCTAACTCTTCTGGAGATTATACTACTATTATCTATATGTATGGAAATGGATCTTATAAGGTTGCTGAAATAGGATCAGTTAGTGGCTATCACCATACTGGAGCAGTAGGACCTTTAGGTATAAATGGAGGATTACCAGACGTCTTAGAAATTAATTCACAGGCTTTTACAAACGATCCTGATGGATTCGTTAACCTATATTGGAATAATGGATTAAGTGAACTATGGATTCAAGATGAAACTAATATTCCTAATCATTGGGTAGCTAGAATTTACCATTCTGAATTATTTGATTTTAATAATGACGGTATTATGGATTTAATTTTAGGAGGTCATGAATGGGAAGAGAGTTGGATGGCTACTGCTTCTGGAACAGTTCAATGGAGAACTCATATTTTAAAAGGACTTGGTAATGGACAATTTGATATAGAGAATCCTGTTATATTACCTTCTATAGTAAACTGGGGAGTTATAACAGATTTTGATATGTATGATTTAGATAAAGACGGTCAGACTGAGATTATTATTACTCGAACTACAGGTAAAGATAATACCCCGGGTATTCCTTGGGAAGGTCAAATTTACGATGGGCATATAATACAGATTCTAAAAGGATCTAATTTTAGTTGGTATGAATGGAAAAGGATAGAGCAACCTTCTGAGATCTTTAGTAATCCTACTATTCATATTGAATGGCCTTATGCTACGAAAGTTTATGATGTGAATAAGGATTGTCTTTTAGATATAGTTCCTGAAAGTGATAAACTAAATTCATCTACATATGCATCATATAATACTATCAGAGGACTATATTATGAACAACAAGAAAACGGAAATTTTTTAATTAAGTATAAACGATGAGAGAAACAATTTTAGGTTATTTAATTTTTGGAATAATATGGGGAGCATGGTTAGAATACTATACTACTCAGAATATTTTAGGTCCATTGGGCAGACCTTGGATCTGGAGAGAAAGGTTTTTTCATACTCTTCTATGGCCATTAAGCTTAGGAGTATTTATTTATGAATTTATTAAAGGATTATTAAAATGAATATATTAACTACATCATACAAGAAGGCTTTAAAGGTTATTGACTCTTGTGAAAATGAAACTCAGCTAGAAGGAGCTAAAAGGTATATTAATAACTTCTTCTTATTCTTTGCTAGTGAGAAGAATACTAATATGGGGAAAATATTTAATGTACCTGAAACTATAAGCTCTGCTTATCAAAGATTATTAATTAAACATGCTGAAAAAGGGGCAACTTTATGACATTCAAACCAGTATTAGAAAAATATAGTCCAGGATGGGGGAATATTTTCGACCTTGACTTTACTAGTGAATTCAAAGAGTATAATATTAATTTAGATAATATAACTTTAGAGAGTAAGGGCAGCCTTGATGGTATCCTTCCCCAAGATAAGCTAAGAGAAGTGATTTACTTTAAAGATATTCAGGAATCTTCTTTGTATAGGTTTTATAAAGAAAATATTAATAAAGAGTTAATAGATGACCTTATTAACTTTGATGAGCAGACAAAAATAAATTTTAGAGAAAACTACCCTTTTTCGAATTACGATTCTTCTTTAGAGTTTTTAAACTCTTTTACTGGTCTAGGAGCAATGGTATGTTTAGATCAAAAAGGATTTAGGCTTCCTAAACATTTTGATAATAGGTTAATGATGGGAAGCTTTGTTATTAATTTAGATAATAACACAGATAGTACTAAATTTTGGATTAATGATAATCTAAGTCATTCAGGACCTACAGAGTTTGGAAAGGGAGTATTCTTTTTTAATAATCACCATACTTTACATAGTATAGAGGTTCAGAATGATAATATACGAAAGGCACTAATTATTAATGTAGGGATAAATAACTGATGAAAAATATAGATTGGTATTATGTACTCATAGGAGCAGCTGTAACTATAATAGCTCAAGTAGGAGCATGGTTTCAGCATAACTTACAATTTAAGTATCCTAAGTACGATGAAACGTTTTGGGGTTGGTATGCTTTATCCGTTCCTCTTACTTATGTTTTTGTATTAGCTACAAAATATAATGTATTAGGATATGGAAGTGTATGGGGATCTAGATTTGTAGGCTTTGCTATTGGTATGGCAGTTTATGCTATAATGATACAGATATATTTTCAAGAGAAGTTTACTATGAAGATAGCAATACAATTATTATTATGTTTTACTATCATATTAGTTCAGGCCTTTTGGAAAGATGTCGCAAAATAAGAAGAATATAATAAAGTGTAGTCAATGTGAAGCTGAATTTCCTACTGGTTATGAATATAGGATGCATTGGGAAGAAGTTCATTTTTATCCTTACTTAAAAAAGGATGGTTTTGATCACGTATCAGCTTTAAAAGGTAATAAAAGAGAATTTGGAGATGTTTAGAAATTGGGAGTTTATGGATTATTTAGCTTATTTACTTTTATTAGTATTAGCTATACTTTATATAATGTTAATATTTGAAAAATAAAGTTAGTCAAACAGTTGGAATCCTGAGAAAATATTCATATATTTATGTAATAAATAAGGCGGGGTAGAGCAGTGGCCAGCTCGTCGGGCTCATAACCCGAAGGTCGGAGGTTCGAATCCTTCTCCCGCAACTAAAAATAAAGGTTATGAAGTATATTAATAAAGATTATGTAATGCAGGAGATTATTGATACTGCGCATTTGATGCAGTTAAATAATGAGACTGTACCTGAGATAGATTCTACTTATATGGATCTATTAATTAAAGCGTTTCTATTTGATTGGAATGAGATCGGAGATCCTTATGGAGATTGGGAAGGAACGTTAAGAAGTTTCCTTAGAGAAGAATTTAAAACTAGTGCTATAAAAAATGCCAACTGATAATAAACAGAGGTATGCTGTGACGTTAGACGTTTACGTATACGCAAAGGATGATTATATGGCTCGTATGGAAGCTCATAAGATGGCGGACTTCATAGATGAGAAGTACGTTAATGCGAGAACGAATGTAACTGAGATAGGCTCTCAGCCATTTGGTTCTTTACAGTATAGAAAGTTAGACGATAAATCCAGACCATCTAAGTTAGATGCAGAGGATGATAAACCATTACCATTTTAATATGAGATTTAAAAATTTAGGATTTATAAAACATCCAGTAGTAGATGGAATTATGGCTCAGGTATTTACCGATAAAGGTAAACGTATATCAATAGTATGCGGAGAGGGTATGTACAGTTCATCTAGAGCTGGGAATAGAAAAGCATGTTCTAGTGTTGAGGATGCTGCAAGTTTCGAAGTAATGATAGGAGATAGTGATCCAATAGGATGGCAATCAAGAGAAGATATAGATAAAATATTAACTGAAAACTTTAAATAATATGCAGACGTTCTTACCTTATAATGATTTTAAAAAGTCACTAGCAGTATTAGATGATAAGAGGCTAGGTAAACAAAGAGTAGAATCGTTTCAGATATTAAATAATTTATTAGGTCGTCCTAAAAAGGATGGCACTCCTTATAAAGGTTGGACTAATCATCCATGTTGTGTGATGTGGAGAGGATATGAGAATGCTTTGAAGCTCTATTTGAATGATAGTATCAACGAGTGGGTTCTGAGAGGAAGGAACAATACTATGGAACATGAAATAATCTCCGGAGAGATAAAGATGCCATGGTGGATGGGGTTCGAAGACTTCCATTCCTCTCATAGAGCCAACTTATTAAGAAAGGATTCTGAGTACTATTCTAAGTTTGGATGGACGGAAGATCCTACAGACCCTTATGTTTGGCACGATAAAGAGAACAAATGGTATAAGCAAATGGTAGGTATTCCGGAAAAAATATACTATGAAAAAGTTGCCTCCCCGAGATATTCTTCTTATATTTAAGTATAATATTAATAATAAAGGTTATGATAAATTTAAGTTCAAAAGAGATCAAAGGCTATAACTCTTCAAAGGTAGCTAAATCAGAAAAAAACGATTGTTTTGTTAGAGCACTTGCTGCTGCTACAGATACTGACTATGACTTAGCTCATGGTGTTGCTAAAGATACTTTCAATAGAGAGAATAAGAAAGGTACTCAGAATATGGATATTATTACTGAGATGAAAAAAGCTGAGAAGGAAGGTCTTCAGATGGGAGATTTAAACTTCAAGGTAAGAGTATTAAAAGGTCATCATACTCATAATACATATAAATTGTATGGTAAGTTTGTTGATAGAAAGAAGACGGTAAAGTCTTTTATTAAAGATCATCCTAAAGGTAACTTTTTAGTTACTGTAAGTAAGCATGCATTTGCTGTTAAGGATGGTAAGCTAGTTGATAATAAAGGTGAAGAATTTAGACCAACTAGAAAAGTAGACGGTGCTTATAAGATTATGAGTACTAGCAACGTAGGTAAGCAATTGAGCTTATTTGCATAGTAGATGGCGAGGGGGAGGGGGCGTTGTCTCTCTCCTCCGAAGGAGCCACGCGCGAATTTAAAAAAGTTATATGTTAATTGTAAAAATAGGTAAAAAGGAAAATATAAATCAAGCATTAAAGAGATTCAAAAGGAAGGTAAGTAAGTCAAAGTTGATGAAAGAGGTTAGAGAAAGAAAGACTTTTATGAAGCCTTCTATGAAAAAGAGAATAAATAAGCTAAAGGCTATTAATACTAATAAGTGGTTAAGAGAAAACGGTGAATTGGAATAGAGGAGATTGGCAAGGACGTGATAAGCGTCAGGTTGAGAACAATTACAAGGTAGTTGGTTACTCAGTCATCATAGGATTAATATCATTAATATTAGCTATCGTACTTGATAAATGGTTATAAAGATGTGGAGACTTTGGGCAAGAGCGTTAGGTGAAAAGATAGGAGAGAATAATAAAAGAGCCGATAAGGTGGCTATAATAAGAACGATTATAATACTCCAGGCTATAATAACAAACGTATTAATAAGTATTAACATTGCATTAAATTGGTCAAAATGAAAAAGTATACAATAGATAAGGTACCGAATAAATATAAGAAGAGCTTGAGGGGGTGGGGCTTTGATCTCTCCACCGAAGGTGCCACGCGCAAATTCTCCAAACCTCCTACCCTTCCTCACATAAAAGATATAGTAAAGGAGATAAAGGAGAGAAGATCTTGTTCGTATTCTGGATTGAGGAGTACTGAGAGTTATATTGAAAGAAGGTAGCTGAGGTAGTGTACGGCTTTGCCCATACATTGATACATCTTACATTAGATACTATAGGAGATAACCTCTTAGATATATAGATCCATTGCATCCTTACCCTATAATACATTGAAGTATGTTATTTATATCGAGTGTATATATTCATATAATCATATACATATAGAATCATATAAAGATATATAGGGTTGTATAAAAAGAACCGTGGTAGGTGTATAGTTTTTAGATAAGAAACATCAGTCCTGTCTGTCTCCCTACCAAAAAATTCTCTATATAGCACAAAAAAAACCATACAAACAGTTGGATATATGCAGAATAGTTCGTATATTAAGGTATAAAAATAAAGGTTATGATAAGTTATTCAGATAAAATCAAAGGTTCCAAACCCATTATAGACTTAATAAATACATTAGGTAAGGATCAATCCTTAGATTTAGTATATGGTAAGCCCGGTAGGGACAATAGAGACTTTGTTGTAAAGATAAGAGCCTATGAAGACTTTAAAGGAGATATGTCCTATAGTATATGGGGCCCTTATGGTAGTGGAATGAATATAGATAAGATAGGCCGTACTACAATGAAGGCTTATACATACGATATGATGTCTCAGAAGACTACATATACATTTAACCTATATGACTTTAGAAAATTAGATATATATGAAGCTATTTAAATCTATTATAAGGCCTATAAGGCGTAACTGGGAGCTTATTACATCATTCTTATTTATAGCTCTAGTGTTCTACCTTCTGTATATAGCTCTATGGATATTCTGTCCTTGCTAGTTGGTTTAGGATAAATTAGTTCGTATAGATCTTCCTTCCGGAATCCGTCCGGCAATTTGCCTGTATGTTGAGATCAAGGTGATATAACAGTGACAGTATAGTTCCCTAAGGGGTTGGTAGTCTGCGTGATTTTGCCATACCTATTTGCATAAATCTGATAGATTTTAGTGATATAGTAATATATATTTATATATTATTAGAATACCCAAGTAATTAACTTATACCAAAACCATATTCCAAACGCTATAGCACCTATCCAAAAGGCCCATATTCCAAATACCTCTATATACGGTCTTATTTTATTCCACATATATGTTATTTATGTCTGAGTATATAGTATTCTACTGTCTACTTACTACTCTTCTATATGCCTCTTCGTATACCTTTATGAGTTCAGTGGGAGCATTGTCCTCATTATGTATTTTACCAACTTCTTCATACAGTTCGGTTCGTTTTCCATGGGAGATTGCGGAATAAACGATATCTTCTATAGTTTGCATTGGTTCAAATCGTCATATATTATTAATATAAGAACTTTTCACCGGGTTTCCAACGATCTACGGGGAATTTTTTGGAAAAATTTTTTCCATATAGGGTATTTTATGCACAAACCCTTCGGGATACTCTTTTTTAAGGTGTATAAACTCGTTTCCTACACATTTTATCTCATTTTTAGTCATATGAGAGCTATCTCTTGCAAGTAAATCACCTTTAGGAACTAATTCTCCATAAGAATTGGTAATACCTACACATTTTCTTCCTTCTTTATTAGTTAAAACGAAGTCGTAGTCGAAAACCATCTTAGGAACCCATGGGCCCTTTGGGTAGACATGGTGAAAAAAGTATGGAACCTTAAGTTCTTTAGCTATACCCTGTATGGCGTATGTATACCTTATATGATTATAGTACATATACCTGTCGGTAACCATAACTCTGTGTTGATAATCTTGAGAGTAGGGTGAATAGTCCGGGTCATCACCATCCCATTGAGGTTGAAACGGGAAAAACTTAAAATCCTTACCCTCATAAAAATTTCTTGTTACATAATCTATAAAATCATACCTAGGGTATACAGGTTGAAAGTGAAATATGTTTTTTACGTTAAAATAATGTGCGTATTTTAATAAGTTATAAAAAGCTGTCTCTATTCCACTACCGCCGATTCCTAAATTCACAATAATATTACCGGTATACTGTGAAACTATGAATGGCCATGTGTTTTCCCAATAGTGACCAGAGCCTATAGTATGACTACAACCAAGAAAAACGTCTACCTCTAAGTTTTTATTCGGGGTATATTCAAAGTCACTGCGGAAACCATCTGAGTTTATACTATACTCAATAGGTTTATCAACAAAGACCTGAAATAGCTCAGGAAAATGCTTATAATGGTAGTCAAAAAGCTCTTGTGAATCGGTTAAATGCCATTTTAGTATTTGCATACTAATAAATATCTACCAGAATCTCCAGGAAAGACATACTAATAAAAGGTAAATATTGAATTCTGCCCAATCGTCCTCTCCTTCTTTATCAATATATTGGAATCCTATTAGTGGTCCGTGTGCTAAACCTATAATTTTAAAATCCATATATCTTAATATAGCGAATTAAATTCAGAGGTCCAACTACTATTTATGATTATATGATACCTTTAGATAAAAATACCTTATTTTCTATCTTTGAGGCTGGTGATGAAGAGATCTATAAAGAACATGGGTTAGAAGATCAGCTTAAAAATCCTTTTGTACTAATGGGAATGATCGTCAAGGGTCTAGAAAACTTTGATATGATGGATATGCTATATTCAAAAAGGTATCCTGAGCATTACAAGAATGTAAGGGATATGACAAAGTATAAATACTATAATAAACTCTACAGTTATTTAGAAAGAATAGATTCCAAAAATTTTGATGAAAAGTACACTATAGCTGATTCCTTTGGTAAAGAGAATTGTTTTGTTGCTTTTGAAAATATGCTTAGATATTATGAGAAAATAGAGCATTATGAAAAATGTGCAGTTATAAAAAGATACCAGACCCTGTTATTAGAAAATCTCTGTGAGAAAAAGTAAAGAAATTTTTTGTGCCTTAGCCCATACTGGAAAGTTAGTTAATGGTAAGGATTTTGAAATATGCTGTCGAATTCAAAGAAAAAAAGAAGACGGTGATATACCCGGTGAGGAGTATAGAGAGTATGTAAAAGATCATTTACGTAGAGGTATAAAGCTTAATGAATGTAGAAAATGTTGGCAAGAAGAAGATGCCGGTATACTAAGTTATAGGCAGAGTAACAATAATGTTCTAGTTAGTCAAGAAGAAAAAGAGCTTCTAATAAGTGATTATGACATAGTCTTAGGTATCCGTCACTTAGAAATTATCCTCTCTAATATTTGTAATTTAGCTTGTCAAATGTGTGAACCTCTATTATCTACAAAATGGATGTCCACTGTTAAAACTAATAATGCTTTTACAGATGAAGTATTTGGACGTAAATATACCGATTCTAGTTTATATTATAACACCTATACCGAGGAAGATATTAAGAATTTAAAGGTTATTAAGTTGATGGGCGGTGAGCCATTTTACATGAAAGATTCATATACTTTATTAGAAAGGTTAAATGAAATCGGTCGTTGCGGAGAAATGGAGTTCCATACCCCTACCAACTGTATGATTTATCCTAGTGAAGATATACTAGATATTATACTTTCTTTCCAAAAAGTGTACATTAATGTTAGCTTTGATGGATTAGGAGAGTTGAATGACTATATTAGAATGCATTCAAATTGGGATCAGGTTATGGGTAATTTTAAAAAATGGCACGAATTTTCAGTTAAGAATGAGCACGTAAGTTTAATTATGAGTAATACAGTAACTATTTTAAATGTAAATAAGACTCATGAATTCATTAATTATTTTCTAGATTACTTACCTTCGGATGCGTTACATCCTTTTCCTACAGAGTATCCGGAGCATCTTTCAGTAGCTCTATTACCTAAAGAGATAGGCCTTCCTTTAATTGAACCGTTAAAAGATGTGAGCTTAGAAGTGTATAATATGGTAGAGAGTGTAATAGGTACTTCTCCAGCAATTAAAAGAGAGTTAATAGGTTTAAAGATAAAGGCTCATTTTAGAAGTGTAGAAAAGGTCTTAGGTAAGACGTTTAAAGAGGTTAATCCTCAAATGGCAGAGATAATAGAGGATTTAGTTGGAAATATGAAGTAAAGTTCTTATATTTAAGTAAATAAAGGTTATGGGATTAAAAAGATTATCATTAGAAGAGGCTCAACACTTAATCAAAGCCGAACACGACCAAACAGATGCCCCTATATATGGGTTTACTTTAACGCCTAGTACTGATCCTCAGAAACTAGCCGAAGGCTGGGAAGACGTTACTTATTATACTAACCGTAAGGTAAGAAATAAGATACCGGTAGGGATGCAAGGAAGCCAGTGGATATATGTACTATCTAATGAAACTATGCCTGATATAGTTAAGATAGGCTTTACAAAGAATAAACCTTCTGAAAGAGTTAAACAAATCAATAGTGCTACTGGAGTAGCTCAAGACTTCATAGTAGAATGGGCTTACCCTTGTTTTAATGCTCATGACTTAGAAAAAGAGATACATGCCTACCTACAAAAAGAAGGCTTTAGAGTAAATAATAAAAAAGAGTTCTTTTATATCACTGTAGAAGATGCTAAATCTGTTATAAAGAGAATAGGAGAACCTTATAAAATGGTTATAGATGAAAATAGAAAATAAAATCGCGGTGCAACTTCGCGCGTTTCGCGCGGCGGCCGTAACTTGTTTAATACTACTTACCTCATGCGAGAAAGATGACCTACCGCCCGACACTTGTCCCGATGGTTGTCAAGCTCAAATGCTTTGGAATTACGAAAAAGATGCTAATGGTTATTATCACGTACCTTTAGATTGGACAGGAGAGTACTTACCCTACTTCTTTGTAGATGTTACTGCTTCGGAAGTAGATCCTTATTGGCAATATAACGGAGAGTCGGTAGTTGAGGCTCGATTCGATAGTAATACTAGTTGGGTTATTGGAGATAGTTTAGTTATTTCTGTTCCCTACTATACACCTTTTGGAAATTATACGTCATCCGGCTTACCTTTACCGGCAGGTTGGACAGATGTGAACTTAACACAGTATTCCGGTGAAGTAATTAATATTGCTCAACCAACAGGTATACGTTTCTCTAAAAAGAATGGTCAGTTAACTTCAAGAAGGTACTTAGGTCCGTTTATTCCGGAAATGATAAACGATACGATTACGGTTTATATGAAAGTTTTATGGGATGCAGGTCCTAATACCGTAGTAAAAGACACCTATTCAGAAAAATTTATTGTAGAATAGTTGCTTCTTTGAATTATTTTATATATCTTAAAGATATGTTATATGAATATATAAGAATATTAAATATAAATATATAGATATATAAATATATATAATAAAATATAACAGATATTAATAAAAAAAAGGTTACTTATGTTATCCGCCGAAAATATTCAAAAAAATTACCAAAAACACCTTAAAATTATCGACACCTACATAGGTGAACGTAAAGAAACAGTACTAACAATGATTAATCATATGGAGGATAATTATGTTATGGCTCCAGCTAGTGGTAGATCTTGGTACCATAATGCTTTTGCAGGTGGATACGTAGATCATGTTAATAGGGTAGTGGAGTATGCGGTGAAGCAGATGAGGTTATACAAGGAAATGGGTGGAGAAGTTGATTTCACAGAAGAAGAACTTGTTTTTGCCGCATTATTCCACGATTTAGGTAAATTAGGTGATGGTGATAGTCCAAACTATATACCTCAGACTGATAAATGGCGTCAAGATAAGTTATCAGAAATGTATACTTATAACCCAGACTTAGACTTTATGCTCATACCAGACAGGTCTTTGTTTATTCTTCAGAAATTTGGAGTAAAAGTAACTAAAAACGAATTTTTAGGCATAAGACTACACGATGGAGTGTTTGATAAGGCTAATGAGGCATACTTTTTTAGTAATGTTGAAAGTTCTAGACAGAAAACATCAATAGTTTCGGTCCTTCACTCAGCAGATTTTCTAGCTTCTAAGGTAGAATACGATATGTGGAAGAGAAACGGCGGTAGTTCGTCACCTAAAACACAAAAAACTAAATCTACTACAGGCAAGAGAGTAAATTCTTCAGAAGGACTTAGTAAAATGTTAAAAAACTTATAGAATGTCAGAATTATTCACAGCATATAACGTAATAGTTTCCATTTTAGTTGGAATATTGTTACTTTTTATCTATATTTTAAGAAACCTACTTATTAAAGTAGAAAAATACGAAGATGTTACTGTTGATCAAACAGGATACCTTCAAAGAATCTCAGATAT
>Ga0163109_10002829_pt1 | contig 13335 bp, 12 predicted proteins | sample CRUFie1St13metaG_FD_108704 | JGI IMG/M metagenome (GOLD analysis project Ga0163109, IMG submission 108704) | Marine microbial communities from the Costa Rica Dome - CRUD Field 142mm St13 metaG | ecosystem: Environmental > Aquatic > Marine > Oceanic > Photic zone | place: Costa Rica: the Eastern... | reverse complement strand
TTTATTATAAAGGTAAAGACAATGATCAGATCTTTACCAAAGTGGTTGCTGTTACCTGAGATAGTTTCAAACAACAAGCAAGAAATAATGTTTTCACATGGATCTCAGATAAAAGCAATACCTACTTCTGAAGATGCTGGTCGATCTGAAGCACTCTCCTTACTTATTGTCGACGAGGCTGCTTTTGTGAGAAATTTTGATACTATCTGGACCGGTATTTATCCAACTATTTCTACTGGTGGTAGAGTTATTATTTTGTCCACGCCAAACGGCGCCGGCGGACAATATTACAAGTTATATACACAGGCAGAAGCCGGCCTAAATGAGTTTAATGCAATTAAGCTGCCGTGGGATGTACATCCAGAAAGAGATCATGATTGGTTTGAGATGACAACATCAAATATGTCTAGGCGGCAGATTGCACAAGAATATCTTTGTGATTTCACAACTAGTGGTGATACATTCTTAGACAGCAATGTCATAGACTGGATGCGTCACAACGTCACCCAGCCTCTCGATAGAGCGGGTGAAGATAAAAATGTTTGGATATGGAAATATCCACTTACAGAGCATGATTATATTATGTCCGCTGACGTCGCTAGAGGTGACGCAAAAGATTACTCAACTTTTCACATAATAGATTGTAGTACGGGCGAAGTAGTCTGCGAGTATAAAGGAAAAATAAGACCTGACAATTTTGCAAATTTGCTTAATGAATTTGGCATGAAGTACAACAAAGCGATACTTTGTCCTGAGAACAACTCTTATGGTTACGCAACTATTCTTAAACTTATAGAATTAAGGTATCCTAGACTCTATTATAAAAAGAAAAAGAATGCCGCGTATATAGGAAATTATATACCGCCAACAACGCCAGATCAAGCGGGTTTCAATACGAACGGAAGGACTAGGGGCACAGTTTTAGCAAAATTAGAAGAAATGCTACGAAACAAACAATTAATATCTTACTCTTCTAGGTTTTATGAAGAGCTTAAGGTTTTCACTTGGCAAAGTGGAAAAGCACAAGCTAAGCGTGGTTTTAACGACGATCTAGTAATGAGCTTAGCCATTGGATCGTGGCTTTATGATGCTAGCTCAGACTATAGCAAAAACTCTAAAGATTTAAATAATGCTATGCTAGCCGGCATGTCTGTACAAATAAAAGAATATGATCAAACACCAGAAGCTGCTTTGAAAGACACACATTCAATACCTATATTTAGATCTACAGGAAGAGAAAATAACAACAAGATAGTTAAAACAGACCTAAATAAAGCTTTAAATCGCAGTAATATTCCTAAAGATATGTATTGGGTAATAAAATAAAAGAGAAGTATTATGGCTGATAATCCAAATTTGTTCCAGAGGCTGACCCGATTATTTAGGTCTGGCCCTGTTGTTAAAAGAAACGTCCTGAAAAGGCAAGACAGTAAAGTTTCTACTGCTTTTGAAACTTTTAGAAAGAATCAATCGCAAGTTTATTCGGCTGCAATGTCCGCTTACGGTACTTATGACCGAATGGCAAGGTATTCAGATTTTTCAGAGATGGAGTATACACCTGAGATTGCTAGTGCTCTTGACATATATGCGGAAGAATCTGTTGCTGCTGATGAAAATGGAAAAACTTTGCACATTTATTCTGAAAATTCTAAAATTAGAGAAATTCTTACAGAGTTGTTTTATGACACACTTAATGTAGAGTTTAATTTAACAGCATGGGTTAGAAATTTAGTCAAGTACGGTGACTTTTTTCTGTTTAACGACGTCCATCCAGACTATGGTGTCATCAACGCTTACCCACTTCCAATTTCTGAAATAGAAAGAGAAGAAGGGTTTGATGAAAAAGATCCAATGGCTGTAAGATTTCGATGGGTTACACAGGGTAATCAAGTCTTAGAAAACTGGCAGATTTCCCATATGAGGCTTTTAGGTAATGATGCATTTTTACCGTACGGATCTTCGGTTCTAGAACCTGCTAGAAGAATTTGGCGACAGCTAATTCTCTTAGAAGACGCAATGCTTGTATATAGAATCGTCAGAGCTCCCGAAAGAAGAGTTTTTAAAATAGACGTTGGTAACGTACCGCCTGAAGAGATATCAAACTATATGGAACAGGCTCAGTCCAGTTTAAAACGTGCTTCTGTAGTAGATAAAAGCACGGGTAAGGTAGATTTACGTTATAATCCCTTATCGGTTGATGAAGACTATTTTATACCTGTGAGGGGTGCTGATTCTGGTACTTCGATCGATACCTTAGGCGGTGGTACAATGGCCGGAGAAACAAATGACGTAGAATATATTCAGAAAAAGCTTTTCTCTGCACTCAAGATACCAAAAGCATATTTAGGATATGATGAGGGTCTAGGCGCAAAAGCTACGTTGTCTCAGGAAGATATAAGATTTAGTAGAACAATCGCAAGAATCCAAAGAACTGTCTTGAGCGAATTAAATAAGATAGCGATCGTCCATCTTTACTGTCAAGGTTTTACAGATGAAGACCTACTTGATTTCTCACTCAAGCTTTCTAACCCTTCAACAATTGCACAGCAACAAAAATTAGAGCTTTTTAGGACAAGATTTGAAGTTGCAACAAGCGCGCTAGGTACGCCCGGGCTGGTTGATAGAAACTGGGTTCAAAAAAACATTATGAGGCTTTCCGACGAAGAAATCAAAGCAGTAAGAAAAGGTCTTGTAAAAGATAAAATTAACGATTTGGAAATAGAGTCGACACAGGTCACTTCAGCAGAAGGTCCTGAGGTTTCTATGGGTGGACCTCCATCTCCGCCTCCGCTTCCCGGGATTGACTTGGCATTAGGTGCACCTCCAAGTGATGAAACCCCTGGGCTTAGTGAGTTGTCAATTACAGATGAGGACGCTCCAATACGGGCACTAGGTGCAATTACGAATTACGACAAATTCTTAAACGAAGAAGAAGAAAAAGACAAAGAATCTAAAGAAGATGACGAACTAACAGAGTTTGAGCAATTTCAAAAGGACTACAGGAAGGACTATTTTAAAAAAAGGTCTAAGGCCAAACATGCAAACAAAACTGGATTAGACAATATGTCAAGCACCTATCAGCGCCTTCGGTCACAAAACGAACCTACGGGAATGAAAAGAAACGCGATGGATCTTAAGCAAAGTATTAAAGGTGTATTACAAGAAGAAGAATTCGATCTTAGTGAATATTTAGATACACAAGTAACACAAAATGCAAAGCTTACAAATAGAATTAAATCAACTTTACAAAGATTTGATATAGAATACGGAAAACCAGCGCACAAAGGAATCATAATATCTGAGAATAATTCATCAGATGAAGAGGAATAAAAATGGCAAAACATAACAAAAAAAGAAATATTGGAATAGTGTACGAACTTTTACTTAGGCACATTTCGAACAGCTTAATTGAGAATAATATTTCAGAAGTAAAAACCGCAACCAAGATAATCGAAAAACATTTTAACAAAAACACAGAATTGTTTAAAGAATTTAGGTTGGTCAACGCTTTGATAAATAGTGATGTTAAAAATACAGAAGTCGCTGCAGCAATTATGACGGAAGCCAAAGAAGCTGCCAGAAGAACGGATAAAAATGCGATTGAGAAAGAAAAGTCTTCGCTTATAAGGGACATTAACTACAAAATTAAAGACAAGAATTTTTATTACAGAAACGTTCCTAACTATGTAGACTATGCTAACGTTCAAAATCTTGTCAATGAATGGCGAAAGAAAGATCGATCAGACTTAAAAAAATTAGTTGAATTAGAATCAAAAGCAATCAATATTTTGCTCAGCGAAAAAAATCAAATACAAAAAGACGCTTTTTCAGAAAAGAAAAGCTTAGATGCGAAACAGTCTGATAGGTTAGTAATTAAACTAATGACTGAAAAAATTAATGCAAAATATACCAGCATGTCGCCAGATCAAAAAGAAATCATTAAAAATTATGCATTATATAACAATACAGAAAACACAAACAAACTTGTTTCTTTTTTGAAAGAACAAAAGCAAAGGTGTTTAGATAAAGTTACAGATTTTGAGAAAACTAATGACAATCAATTTATTCATCGTAAAATAAGTGCTGTTAAAGAAAAAATTACCCAGTTAAATGAGCATGATGTTACTGACAAATCGATTGTAAAGTTTATGACATTATCAGATTTAGTTCTAGAATTAGAAGGGGAGTAAATATGTCTGCAGAATTAAAATTACTTACAGAGTGGTGTCCAATCAGTATTACAAAGGAAATGCTAAAAGAATCACGTGAAAAGCATGGTGGTAGAATTATGCTTAGCGGTGTAATTCAAAGAGCAAACACACTTAATCAGAATGGTAGAGTTTATCCCCACTCAATCCTGCAAAGAGAAATCATGAATTATCAAAAATTAATTCAAGAAAACAGAGCTATGGGAGAGTGTGATCATCCTGATTCATCTGTTGTAGAACTTAAAAATGTTTCCCATGTTGTAAGAGAAGCACGCATGGAAGGCGACAATGTTTACGGTACGATTGAAATATTAAACACACCTAGCGGAAAAATTATACAATCTTTAATTGAAAGTGGTGTTACTCTAGGAATAAGTTCTAGAGGCGTTGGATCAACACAGCGAAGCGGTGACACACAAGTAGTCCAGGAAGATTTTCAGCTAATTTGTTTTGACATGGTATCTGAACCTTCGACTCCTGGAGCATTTATGCTAAAAGAAGGTAAGAACGTAAGCAAGAAAGAGTTAAATAAGTTTTTTAACAAGACTGACAGAGTTGATAGAATATTTAACGAAATATTATCTTGGGAGAAATAATGAAAAACCCTAAGCTTACAAAGAACATGTTAAAAAGCATTGTTAAAGAATGTTTAATCGAGGTATTAGCTGAAGGCCTAATTGCGCCAGCTGCTTCTTCTAAGTCTTCAGAAAATAAGTCGAAAACATTAAAAGAAAGTATGCTTAATTTTGCAAATCAAAGTTCAAAATTGAAAAATAATAAAAAAAGAGAAAGCCATTTAGACTCAATATCCTATGGTCAAAGAAATAAAAGCACTGCAAAGTCTAGACAGCTTGACGAATTAGCTAATAATGTTACAGACGACCCAGTTTTAACAGAAATGCTAGCAGATACAGCACACACTACACTACAAGAACAAATTGCAGCAGAAAGCAACAAGCAGTTTGTATCTTCTGCAGCCGGGGACGATGCTCAAAAAATCGTTAATAAAAGCTTACCAGAAGATCTTTTCGGCGAAGAAGCTTCTGGAAAATGGGCACAATTAGCTTTTGGTGGATAAATTCTCGAGATCGACGATAATTAATGATGAGCTTAACTTCTATTTATCTGGAGATGATCGATCATGAAAAGAATTAAAAAATTAACGCCGGCAACACTTAAAAGAATTATTGCTGAAGAAAAATGTAAAATTATTTCTGAGCAAAAATTAGCACAAAAATCAAAAAAGCTTAGTGAGACAAAAAAAGTCCAAACTTATCTCAAGCTATTAAAATTACTTAAAGAGTCCAATCAAAAAAGATCTAAAGATTTTAAAAAAGTTGACAAGCTTAGATCTGCAATCAAAAGAAAACTTTTAAAGGAGTTATAATATGCCTGAGCAAAAACAAACTATCGTTCAACCACCCCCACCGCCTAACAAAGCTAAAGGTGCTAGAAAACAATCTAATTTACAGTCAATGTTTCCTAGTTCACCGATATATTTAGGCAATATGACTGACGAAGAAAGAAAAAAGAGCTACCAGGGTTTGTCATTAGACGGTAATGTAAATGACGCATCAGATTCGGCAGGTATATCCGTTCCAGGCGGACCCGGGCACGGAGTCAACTCTCACGACAGAGATTATAGTGATGCTCCAGACTTAAGTCAGGTCGAAACCGGTGGCGGTGGATTACCTGCTTCACCATATATGCCGAACCTTACTTCACCCGGTCCAGGTTCTGTAAATGCTGCCGACCAACCTGAGTTCAATGGTGAATTACCTAATCCTGAAAATAGATCTAGCTTTGGTACAGGATTAGGGGGTTTAGTTTCACCCTCAGAGACAGCAAAGAGTGTTTCAGAACAATCAACGCTCGAAGCGTATATCAGTGGTAAGTCATATCTTGGTTCTGACGGTCAAGTTTAATGGGAACAAGGTCTTACGCGCATTCTGACAATCTGGGGACTATTGGTTCACTACAGCCAACAGTTTCGCGCCGCGGCGTAGAAAGACCGGTTTATCAATACAAAAACACACCAGACGAAGTTGATATATACGTTGACAGTTTAATTGACGACGAAGACGAATTTGCTGATATTGGTGATGACTTACATAACAAGATAGGCTCAAACTATTTAGGTGGTACAGATTCTTATGATCCTCGTGGTTCTAAGACATACTATGGCGGTATGTACGAGTTTGCCGGATATCACCGCAACACAGCTAGAAAGGGTATTTCTCCTTTCAAGCAACCTAGACATTCTGGCGGCCCGATTGGTACTGGAGGCTCTAGTCAAGCCTTTAGAACAACAGGTAACTTTAAAAGAACAGGTACACAATACGGATCATCTAGGGCTCATAAAATTTTAACAGATATTGAAGATGAAAACATCTGGGATATCTGTAAATTACCCGATCCAATGGAGCGCGCTTTTTTAAGGCATAATAACCGCGTGAAAAAAGTTTTAAACATCATTAAAGAATATATACTTAATGAGATAAATTGATTGTAGAGTGATAATTAATACAGAACAGTTCGTAGAGGATGAATATGTCAAGCAAATTATTTGAAGAGGCATTAGCAGACGCTAAGAAACTCAAGGAAGTCGCAGAAGAAAACGCGAAGAAAGCAATTTTAGAAGCTGTCACTCCTAGAATTAGAGATTTTATAGAAGATCAGTTATTAGAAGAGTTCGATGCAGAAAATGAAGCAGATGAAAAAGAAGAATCAGATGTAGAAGAGGCTGACGAAGTTGTACTTGATGAGTCTGCAATAACTTCTTTGATAAGCATGCTAGGCGGAGACGATATTATTAGCTCCTTAAGTGAAAGCAAAGACGTGCTAGACGCATCAATAAGCGATGTCGTCAGTAACATGTCAGACAAAGAAAGAAAAAAATTGTTTAATTTAGCAAATAAAATTAATGAAAGTGCTGAAAGTTTGAGCGCTAAGAACATAAGTAATAATACAATTCAGGAGAACAAAACAATGAATAAAGAAAAGTTCTATGAGATCGATCTTCAAGCACTTCGTGAATCGATCGAAGAAGAAATGGAAGAAATGATGTACGAAGAAGAAGACTCTTCTGAAGGCTACGGCATGTACGAAGACGACGACAAAGAAGTTGAAGAAATGATGTACGAAGAAGATGATGTTGAAGAAGATGCTGAGATGGAAGAAATGTTAGCAGAAATCAAACTACTTCTTGATCTTGGCGACGACGTCGAGGAAGATCAAATCCCAGAAGAACTTCGTGGTATGATCATGGACGATGAAGAGGATTCTGAAGAACCCATGGAAATGGAAGACGAAGAACCTTTAGAAGAGCCTGCTGAGGCTGAAGGTGAAGAGGATTCTGAAGTACTTCCTGATATGGAAGCTTTAAATGAAGTTTTTGAGGTCGACCCAAGAATGCTCAAGCAAGAATTGCAGCGTGTTAAGCGCCAACTTCGCGAAGGAAGCATGGATCATCACTTCGGTGGTAAGGGAACTTCAAAAGCAGGCGTTAAAAACGCGTTTGGTGGATCAGGAAAAGCCAAAGCCGGCGTCAAAGGCGCTTTTGGTGGCGGATCTGAAGGACAGGATCCGTTTACAAACCCACCCCAAATAAACAAATTAAACGAAGCAATTCGTGATCTGAGACGCAAAAATCGATCTCAGCAAGAGAAACTGACCAAATACAGAAGTGCTGTTGTAACTCTTCGTGAACAGTTGGAAGATCTCAATTTATTTAATGCTAAGTTACTTTATGTAAACAAGCTTCTTCAGAATAATAGCTTGACTGAATCTCAAAAGAAATCTGTTATTAAAGCTTTAGATGAAGCCAAGAGCCTAGATGAAACTAAGTCATTATATAAATCGTTAACGGAAACTCTCGCATCTAAAAAGACTTTAAGCGAGTCTAAAAGATACGGAAGTTCTTCAAAAACTACCAAGCGAGCTGGAAGCATGTTAAGTGAATCAGCTGGTGAGGTATCAAGATGGCAAAGACTTGCCGGATTGAAATAATCTTTTAAAACAATCACAAGACAATTTTTATACAACAGGAGAAAACATGTCTAAAAACTTTACATTGGGACAGTTGACTGAAGGGATCCGCGACAGAAACGTGGGTCAGGACGGTAGTCGTCTCATTAACAAGTGGACTCGTACTGGTCTCTTAAGAGGTCTTAACGAGCACAAGCGTGAAAACATGGCTCGCTTGCTTGAAAACCAAGCAGCACAAGTTCTTCGCGAAGCAAATACTTTGGGCGGTTCAAATCAAAACGTTCAAGGTTTCACTAACATCGCATTTCCAATCGTTCGTCGTGTATTCGGTGGATTGGTCGCTAACGAGTTAGTTTCTATTCAACCTATGAGCCTTCCAAGTGGACTTCTTTTCTACTTAGATTACTCTTATGGATCTGACGTTGGTGGCGATACTCCAGCTGCAGGTGGACCTTCAACCGCCGGCGCGACTTATTCTACTGGTGACTCACTATACGGCGCGCCTAGTGGACGAGATGTTCGAACCGGTGCTGATGCTGTCGGTGGGCAGTACGATTTAATCGGTACTTCTTACTCTCTCAAGCACGCTAGAGATGTCAAGATCACTGGTACACAACAGTTCAATGGTGCTTTTGGTACTACAGATTCGCAAGTCTCTTCACTTGGATCTAACATTGGAACTAGCGGGGCTGATGCCAAAGCAATTCAGTTTGATCCTCAGCTTCTAAATAGAATTGATAACGGTGACAATGAGTATCAAATTCTTGTTATTTCAGCATCTCTTTTAACTGATGGGACAAACTTTGTTGATCCTACTCAGATTAAGTCTGTAGGTCTGTACTCTGCAACTTCAACCACTTTATCTGCAGCACAAAACATTGGATCAGCTGTCCAACCTGGTACTTTAAAGAACGTTCGTCGTATGAACCAATTGGGACGTATGTCCGGACTCTTTACTGATGGTAACTTTTCATTCACACCAGATCCGACAATTTCACCTTCTGAAGATAACGCTGGATTATTAACAGTGCTTCAGTTAGCTGATGGTGCTTCTTTGGGAAGTCAGCTTACTCAAATTACTAACTTAACTGCTTCTTTTGTAATCGGTGATACACTTTCTGTCACAAGTACCGGCGAAGGTGCTGGCCAAGCTCTGACTATTCCTAGTTTTGAGTCTGACTTAGACGTCACCCCAGAACCTGCAATTCCAGAAATTGACATCAAGATCGAGTCTATCGCGGTAACAGCTCAAACGCGTAAGTTAAGAGCTCGTTGGTCACCAGAACTCGCACAAGATCTTAATGCTTATCACTCATTAGATGCTGAGGTTGAATTGACCCAGATTCTTTCTGAGCAGATTGCATTGGAAATCGATCGTGAGATTCTTAACGACCTTCTTGTTGAAGCTCAAGGCGCTAACTTCTTCTGGTCACGTGCACCTGGTAAATTTGTTAATAAGCGCACTGGAGTAGCTCAAAACTTAGCTTCTACTCTTGCAACCGGACCTCAGTTCACTGGAACCGTTCGCGAGTGGTACGAGACTCTTGTTGAGACTATTATTGATGTTGCTAATGAGATTCACAGAAAGACCCTTCGTGGTTCAGCTAACTTCATCGTGGTATCACCTGAAGTTGCTACAATCTTCGAAGCTTCTGTACTCTATAAGCCAAGCATCAAGATTGACGGACAGGGACAAGTTGCAGCTCCTTTCTCGTTGGGTGCTGAAGCTATTGGATCGCTTTCTAACAGATTCACTGTTTACAAAGATCCTTACTTCCCACGCAACAAGATCCTTGTTGGATACAAAGGTGGTTCTTACTTAGAGTCTGGATACGTCTATGCTCCTTACGTACCACTGATTGTTACTCCTACAATCTTCGCTCCAGAAGACTTCACACCACGTAAGGGCGTAATGACCCGTTACGGTAAGAAAATGGTTCGTGCAGACTTCTACGGAACAGTTACTTGCTTGGATATGGATGTAATCTAATCCAACACCTTCGGGTGAGTTAATCAAAGGGCGCTCCTTGTGAGCGCCTTTTTTGTTTTTATATGTACATTTTTTCTTTTCTGTTTATAATATATTGAACACTAATTGGGAGAAAATATGCCTAGAAAAAAGAAACAAGAAATTGTAGAAGAAGCGCCTGTTGCAGAGGACCTGCAAGAAGAACAAATTATTATGCATCAACATCCTCCAGACATATCACCTGCAGCTTTAAGACTGCAACTATTAGGCTTGTCAAAAGATATCTTAGAGCATCAATCCCACCTGTCTTGGGAAACAAATACTAAATTTATTGATGTTTCTATTGAAAATATTATCGATGGCGCTCGCGAACTTTTGGAATTTGTTTATGAAGATTACGATAAAGTAGAGTAAAAAATATTTAAATTAACTTTTAGAGGTCGCGTCAGCGGCCTTTTTTGTTTTCTTGATAAACGTGGTTGAGGCAAATATATATTAAAGTAGAATAAAATCTAAAGAGGTGATTTTAATGCTTTTAACACGTAAAAAGCTACGATTACTATTGTATGAAATGCTCTTGCTTGAAAGACTGTCGAAGCAAGAGTTGATAGGTAAAATTAGATACTTAGACGCCTACAGTAAGTACCTAGATAAGCTTAATGCAAAATATTATGATGCACTAGATAGATTAATATCTGAATATGATGCAGGAGGTAATACCGATGTTGCTCACGGCGCCATTATTTTTATGTTATCTATGCATCAAAAATATGCTTCCACTAATGTTCTTCCCAATGAACACAAAGATTATAATCAAATGAACTTGGAAAATCTAAAAGGGGCAATAGAGGGAATTGGTGCACAATACACTGACGGTGCTTTATACGGTGAACTTGTTGAATTGGATAAAAAACAATCTGAGCTAAAAGTGAAAGATGACGAAGAAGAAGAACCAGCTGACGAAACAAACACTTCTAATACAAATATTAATCGCGAGGTTCGGCCCGGGCTATTTCTTCTTGGTGTAGTGGACGGATGGCAGATACATAAGCCTACAACAGTTGCTGGATCACAAGCTTTTGGTGTGCAATCGTGGTGTACAGTTTATAGTGATGCCTTTGTTACTTATAAGAATTCTGGTATAACTCTGTACTATCTGTGTAAAGACGGCAAAGATTACGACGAAAGCGGGTATGGTTTTGACTACCAAAGCAAACCTTATGACTATGTCTGTATTGGTTTTGAAGAGGATGATCTTGCAATACCTAGTGATGACTATTCAACTAGTGTTTGGGGCAATCAAGAAGGTGTTACCTATGACAAACTTAATAAAATTATGGGATCGTCTTCATCAGACAAGATTATAGATTTAATTACTAAACACTTCCGTACATCAGCTTCACTAACATCAGGAAAAGGCTCAAAAGATTTTCTAAAAAGAAAACTTGCTAAAGCAGCCGCGACGATACCTCGCGCGCTAAAGTCGATCGCCAGAAATAAAGGCCCAGATGATACATTTATTTTAATTAAGGAATGCCTCGATCACCCTAAACTAAACGATGTGACTTTAGAATATATTTTTAAAAAGTATTATTTAAAAATCGATTCAAAAATGCGCAAAACTGAAGCGTATACATCAGGTGTCTACAAGACTAACATGTTAAAGTCTTTCTTAGGTGTGCACACTATTATCCCAGAAGGGATTAGAAGCATTCTAGCTTCAGAAGTTTTAGAAAAAATTGATTCACTTGTAAAATATTTAGGTGGATACGGTGCTAAAAGTTTTTTAACAAACGCCGGGCTGTGGGCAAAAGAGCTAAGCCCAGAATTCTATGAAAAGCTTTTTAACATGCTAAGAGTGGAAAAAATTCAGACATTTGACAGACCTGAAGAACCGCTGACCTCTACAGAAGAATATCTTTTTGATATATTTGAAAAAATATTCAGCCATAGAAATCATGCGCTGCCCGGGCCGATGAAGACTTTAGAAGAAATGTACCACTTAGGCAAATTTGATGAAGTTGTACATGTTTACATTAATAACTCTGTTCAATCTTCTAGAAAAAATCCTAATTACGTACCCACATATGACACAAGATACGGCAGATTTGCGACAATGTTAGATGAGATGTTAAACTCACCTTACACTTCATCAGCATTTAAGGGTGAGGTGCTTGACCAAAAAATCGAGTATGCACTTAAAGCGCCGCTAGACGAATTAGAGTGGTCAGGTAACCCATATAAAGCAGCTGCTGATGTTGAAAATCATAATTCAAAGGAGTTGGCTGAATTAAGTCAAGCAGCTTTAAGGCTAAACAAACTATTCGACAAGGGCAGCGTGCAAGGTACTTACATGAGTAGAGAAATACTACGTAAGGTTATGAAAACAGAAGAAGACACACCAATTAAACAAAGACTGTCCAATCTTTTTAAAGAGTATGTCGATACTCATAATAGAGTTTTAAAACTTGCTGACGATGCTGCTGTTCAGATTCCTGTAAAGTCAGAAATATATCGCGTCTTTGCAGAAACAGCTAGTTTTTTCCCTGCAGAAGAGATGCGTAGCTTGCTTCAGGGCCTGGGAGGTATTACTCATGAAAACGATTACTATTTTATTCACACCTTAATAGACAATACAAGAGAAAAAAGACATTCAGTAGATCACAAAGTAGAAATCTACGACATGACACAGGAAATGCTAAATAAGCACACATTGGCCGGCCAAGACGAAAGTGATAAGAAAAATCTAAAGTTAAGATTATCTAGGTTAGCTTATGGTGGGTATAACGGCGGGGCAGGACAAGGCTCAGGCAATAATGCTGAATTATGTTACCAGCTTTTGAAGAGTCAACCAGAAATATTTTTTACTTGTATGGAATATCACTATAGATATGCTGACGCCTACGATTCAGCGTATTTCCCTGCAGAGTGGCACAAAATACTCAATGCTCTAGTCGAGAATAAAAAAATAACATATCAGCAAGCGCTCAAAGACGTCCAGTACATTAATGAAAAGTTTTACGAAAGAGCAGTCAAATTTACTGACCCAGACAACAAGTACAGACTCAAATCTTTCGAAGACGGAGTACTTAGCGCTAATCGCATTGTCGATAGATCAGAAGAAATTGATGTTGACGAGGATTAAATCTAGAGATCTTTTTTAACTTTCGT